>ERZ827496.1447-NODE-1447-length-27914-cov-21.973940_pt1 | contig 27914 bp, 28 predicted proteins | sample MGYA00519769_ERZ827496 | MGnify/ENA primary metagenome ERZ827496 (study PRJEB31778, sample SAMEA3449327) | human gut metagenome | biome: human gut; feature: human-associated habitat; material: faeces | place: United Kingdom | collected 2010/2012 ...
GTGAGCAAAGGATGAAACCTGTAAAGCTGCTGCTCAAGAACTGCATGAATATAGGTAGTGAATATGCGGCAGAAAACTCGGCATTCATCTTCTCCCTGATAGAAAGCTGCAAACTTAATGATATAGACCCTCAGGATTACCTGAAGCACTTGTTTGAATGTATTCTTCATGGTAAGGACTGCGACAAGAAGGCTCTTCTGCCATGTTTTTATAAATCGGAATGTTAAAACAAAAATATTTTCTTACGAACTTTTTTATTTTATCGGCTGAAAAACAGCCGATAAAATCGTCGTGGCGGAAAATAGAATGGTTACATTTTATTCACATTCTCTTATATTCTGATGCAGAAATATATCCATAAGAATAATAAATAACTTCGGTGATTAGTTTTATTAATGTAATCTCTATATTTCGGTCTAAATTCTTCTGTATTGATTTTAATCTTTGAAATATTTAGTATATTTATGGGAAAAAATAATGAAAGGGATATAAACGAAAAAACCCGTTCTTGATGAACGGGTATATCCTTAACTTGGTTACGTGTTTTGATAACAGAGGCTTGACCAAGCATTACGATACAAAGGTACGTTTTTTATTGGAAAAAGCAAAATGAAATATAAAAAAGTAGTTAGATTATATTCTAATTCAAGAGTTTCAAAATATTATAGAGCTGTTAACCGCAATAAAAATAAAGCGGTCATGCTTTATTTCGCAAACTTAAAGATAGCGCAGGCGTTTCATCCTTTGCTTTCTTCGTTTGAAGTTATATTGCGTAATCAGTTGCATTATGCCTTGGCACGTCATTTTTCTGATGGTAACTGGATTATTAATCAAAAAACAGGATTTATGGTTGATTCTTCCTTGACTTATATAAATAAGCGGTCAAAGAAAAGAGTTACTAATGACTACATACTGAAGGAGGTGCAAAAAGCTGAAAAGAAAATCACTGACCGTGGCGTTAGAATTACGACTGGTCGAGTGATAGCTGAACAAACATTAGGCTTTTGGAATAGCTTCTACGAAACACACCATTATGCACTACTTGCTGGTGTTCCTTGTCGCATTTTCAAGAAACTGCCTTCTGGGTATGGCCGTAAGGAAATTAATGATATTATAGTGCAGGTTCGTGAGTTGCGTAACCGAATAAACCATAATGAACCGATATGTTTTGTGAACGGGAAATGTGATTTTTCTTACGTTAAAAATATGTATAAGGTTATAAGTGATTTTCTTACATGGATTGATCCTGAAATTATGCCTTCGCTAAAAGAAGTGGATAAGGTTCTTAAAGTTATTGATAAAGAAGAAAATAAACAGAGGTAATGAATGTGATTATCAGTTTATAATTCTCCAGACCGTTAATAGATAGGCAGTAGACCTTTAGAAGTTCGCTGTTGATAAGGCTACATGGTTTGTGTGGTTTTTGAAGAGAAAAAGACTATTTCCACTATAGAAAGAGGACTATTCCATACATCATGTATCTGATTTATAATATATTAATATAATATTGGATAGGTATATGAATTTAAAAGAACAAATAGAGAATTTCAATTTAGACAAATCAGGAGGTATCGATAAAGAAGACAAGGACGGTAGAATGTCAGAAGCATTCAGGCCCATTGCTGAAACTATCCTGTCCGGATATTTCAAGGTTTCCAAGAATCACAGCGATTCTTACGTGACCGTCCATCCTACTTGTGTGGAAATCTATTACCATGAAGAAGGGGAAGGAAAAGATAAGATTAAAGATTATATCGTTTATCACAGAAACAGTGATAACGGCCAAAAGAAGGAAGCCGTTTTTCCGTTAGGTGTATTGCATAATCACGTTTCTGGAATAGACCTGACCTTTGAAAGGATGGGACAGGACAATAATCCGATTCGCTTCTCAGCCCTGATAAGAGAGTTCTGGATAGACAAAAGCCATAAAACAGAAGAATCGCATGAAGATTACGGAGAGGAACACATAAAGGCCTATACCGAAACTCGGCCGGAAAAGAGATCTACTTATTTATACGAAGCACTGTATTCTCAATATTCGGCTTTTGAGGGTTTTAGTGTGCAATGGGTTGATGGAAATGAGGATAAAAAGAAAGTGATTTGCAGTGTAAAGCCCAGATTGAATGTGGCAGAGTATAAAATGAACAATGAGGATGGGAAAGAAGTAAAACCTGAAAAGGTAAGCAAAGCAGAAAGTTCAAACGGAGAGCTTACCCAAAACCAGAAATACAAACAATGTCCCAGGCTGTGGAGATATTCGATAAATGAAGATAAGACGAAATAGCTTCGTCGGCGATATAATTATTCGTATTTACGTAGAGAAACATTGGATTCCAACAGATTAGACAACGCAAAGAAAGGTGATTGTCATAAATAATGGAAATTCAAAAAAACAAAAGGTTGCCTTCCGCTGTGAAAATTGGGAAGACAACCTCTTTTCATTTCTTATTCCGCATTCTTTTTCAGCCATTCCTGTCGGCGGAGGTCAGGCAGGTGCTTTACCTTGAAGTTCTCGAAGGTAGCATTGAAGCCATTTCCGTCCGGGCTGGCCGCCATGAGACCCACCATGACAGGGACGTGGTCCTGCAACCAGGCGTTGCGCATCATGACATATTCCTTGTCGTCGAAGGAATAGAAGATTTCCACGGCATCCAACCGTCTGACAGCCTTGATCCATATGTAAGGTACCGGCTTGTCCAGCGTGATGACACTCCAGTCGGAAGTCTTGTGAGTGACGACCGTACTCAGGTTGAACTTGCCGTCCACGAACTCGATGCCGGTCTTGATGTAGTTTTCATGGTCAATGCGCAGCATCAGTCCGGCCTGGTCGAAACGGGTCTTGTAATCGCCGGTCACTTTCACTTTGACTTCAAACTCTCCTCCGTAGGTGGTGTAATAGAAAGGAGCGTCGTCCACGGTAAAGCCGTAGTGTGAAATCCGCCAGTAGTCACTCTGCGGGGTGACAAACATTGTGAGTGCCTGATTCTCAATTTTCCACTGTTCGGGTTCGTTGAACCATTGCATTTTTTCCAGCGACTGGGCCATTCCGGCTTGAAGCGATGCGCCGAGGGCCATGCCTAAGATAAGTTGTTTTTTCATATTGGATGAATTAATTTAGGTTCCTAAATTGGTGAAAAGTTTTCCGTGTCATTCGTTAATAATCATTTTTCCTCGTTATCTTTGCAAATGTAGTGCGTGGGTAACGAATACACAATGATGATTAATAACCATTTTCATGAACATAGTAGATGAATTGAACAGCCGTTTTTTGACGCAAGATTTGGTGTCGCAGCAGGACGGGCTGTCGGCGGCGGAACTGGAAAAATACAAGAAAATCGCTTCCGGTTATGCGGAAATGGAAAATGCAGTGGCCGTGTTGAGTGACATGCATGCCAATATCAGCTATGTGTATTATGGGCATTTTTCTCAGACTTTGGGATGGAAGCAGGTGCCCGGCACGGAAGACCGGATTGATTCCATCTGGGAAGAGGTTATCCTGAAGCAGATACATCCGGACGATTTGCACGAGAAATATTTGCAGGAGCTTCGTTTCTTCCATTTCATGCGACGTCAGCCGAAGATGAAGCGGGCCGATTTCTATCTGGCCAGCAAGCTGCGCATGAAGGACGGGGCGGGTAACTATCAGTTTGTGTTGCACCGGTTGTTTTATGTGTCTTCACCCGTGGCGAACGGGTTGTGGCTGGCTTTATGCGTGTATACACCTTGGTTCCCGATGTTTGCAGGAAAGAGTGTGGTGGTGAATTCGGTGACGGGTGAGGGGATGGAACTTGGACGGAGGGACGACTCACAGATACTGTCTTACCGGGAGACACAGATTCTCCGGCTCATTGCCAAGGGCATGATGAGTAAGGATATTGCCATTCTGCTTTCCATCAGTATCCACACGGTGAGTCGCCATCGGCAGGAAATCCTGCGGAAACTTCAGGTGAAGAGTTCCATAGAGGCCTGTCGGGTGGCGAAGGAGCTGGGAATCATGTAAAGTGCTTGTGATTTATATCAGATAATGTACAGCTTTTCGGTGAATAAAGCACCTATTCTCCGAAAATATTCGGTGAATAGGTGCTTTATTCTCCGAAAAATTATTATCTTTATTGCTAAAAGTGGCTATATGTATTTACATGAAAGAGAAAACTGGTGGCAGTTTACCTATGATAGCAGTAGAGTGCTTAAGCTTTTAGGGCGAATCAGGGCGAAACAAGGTATGGTGTTAGGTAGTCTTTCTGCTCTTGGATTTGAATTTCAGGATGAGGCTATGCTTTCTACCATGTCTGTCGAATTGGTCCGTTCTTCGGAAATTGAGGGTGAAATGTTGAATTTGCAGGAAGTGCGTTCTTCTATTGCCCGTCGTTTGGGGATTGAAACAGCTGGTCTTGTTCCGGCTTCCCGATATGTAGAAGGAATAGTGGAGATGCTATTGGATGCTACGCAAAATTATAAAAAGCCCTTATCTGACGACCGTCTTTTTGGATGGCATAATGTGTTGTTCCCCTCTGGAATAAGTGGATTGTATAGAATTGAAGTTGGGAAGTATCGCACAGGTGAAATGCAGGTGGTTTCGGGAGCAATGGGTCATGAAAAGGTTCATTATCAGGCTCCCTCGCCAGAAAGGGTGCCCGAAGAAATGAAACGCTTTATTCAGTGGGTTAATACTGAAGAAGATATAGATGAAGTAATAAAGGCGGCAATTGTTCATTTATGGTTTGTGTCTATACATCCTTTTGATGACGGTAATGGACGAATTACCAGGGCCTTGACTGATATGATGCTGGCACGTTCAGAGAATACAGGCAAACGGTTTTATAGCATGTCGGCCGAAATCAAGTTAATGCAAAAAGAGTATTATGAAATATTGGAAAGAACTCAGAAAGGAGATGGAGACATTACGGAATGGCTTCTCTGGTTCTTGAAGTGTCTTGACAAGGCATTGGATTCGACACGAGAAACATTGGCTGTTGTGTTGGAAAAAGCCAGGTTTTGGGAGTATTTTAGGGATATAGAATTCAATGTGCGGCAACGTAAACTGATTAACATGCTATTTGATGGTTTCTTGGGCAAACTTACTTCTAGTAAATGGGCTAAAATTGCTAAATGTTCGCCGGATACGGCTTTAAATGATATAAACGATTTGATTGCAAAAGGTGTGTTGGTAAAGAATAGTGAGGGAGGTAGAAGTACAAATTATTCTTTAGCAGGGCTACATTGTATGGATGAAATATAAGAATGATAAGAAAGCATGATTGAATGATGCAAGGAACGGAGTAAATTCGTAAATTTGATATCCGAAATTTGCGGCAAGATGTTCAAGTTAACACTAAACCTAAATAATAAGAAATGAAAAAAATGCTGATTCTATCGGCGCTGCTTGCATGCGGGCCGGCCTGCTTTTCACAGCAGGTAGAAAAATTTCCATTGGGAGATTACGAAGAACTGACAGACACGAAACCTCACGACGGGGTGGAAGTGTGGAACAAGATGACGGCTCCGGTCCGTTTCTGCTGGGGAACGACGGATGTGCGTTATAAGAAACTGGATGTGCCGGATGTGAAGCAGGCCGGTACGCTCCGCTTGAAGGCGTGGAAAGGAGAACGGGTGAACGCACAGGCGGTGTTGTGGACGCAGAAAGACCTGGAAGGGGCGGAGATGACCGTCAGTGAGTTGAAAAACGGCTCTTCGGTGATTCCTGCTTCGGCGGTACGGACCCATTTTGTGCGTTACGTGATGACCGATGAATTGAACAAGGACGGAAGCGGAGGATGCGGTGCGCGTGAAAATAAGGCGGAGTGGGATTCTTCGATGGTGGCCGATGTGCTCGATATCGTACGGGTGCGGGAAGTGAAGGCGCGCACCACGCAACCGGTGTGGCTGAACGTGTGGGTACCGGCGGAGGCAAAGCCGGGAAAATACAAAGGCACGCTGACCGTTTCTGGAAAGAATTTCGAGGCAATGAAACTGCCGTTTGAGATTGAGGTGGTGAACCGTACGTTACCGGAACCGCAGAAATGGGCTTTCCATCTGGATTTGTGGCAGAACCCGTATGCCGTGGCGCGATACTATCAGGTGCCGTTGTGGAGCAAGGCGCATTTTGATGCCATGCGTCCTATCATGAAGATGCTGGCCAATGCGGGGCAGCGGGCCATTACTGCCAGCATCATGCACAAACCATGGGCCGGACAGACGGAGGATGCGTATGACAGTATGATTTTCCGGATGAAGAAGCTGGACGGCACGTGGGTGTACGACTATACGGTGTTCGACAAGTGGGTAGAATTTATGATGAACGAGGTCGGCATCAAGGACTTGATCAGTTGCTACACGATGATTCCGTGGGCGTTGAGCTTCGACTATTTTGACCAGGCGACGAATCGGGTGCAGTTTATCAAGGCGGCACCGGGGGATGAGGCTTATGCGGAATACTGGGGCACCTTCCTGAAAGATTTCTCCCGTCACTTGCGTGAGAAAGGATGGTTTGAAAAAACAGCTATCTCCATGGATGAGCGTCCGATGGAAGCCATGCAGGAGGCCATCAAGGTGATTAAGGCGGCCGATCCGGAGTTCAAGATTACACTGGCTGGAAATTACCATGAAGAGATTCAGGGGGATTTGTATTACCTCAGCATTCCTTACGGGAACCAGTTCCCGGCGGATGTGAAGGCGGAGCGTGAACGCAAGGGACAGATTAGTACGGTGTACACGTGTTGTACGGAAGCGTTCCCGAATACCTTTACTTTCTCGGCACCGGCGGAAGCCGCATGGACGGCGTTGCATGCCGTGGCAGGCGGATATGACGGGTATCTGCGCTGGGCCGTGAACAGTTGGCCGATAGACCCGTTGCGTGACTCCCGTTTCCGTACATGGGCGGCTGGGGATACTTACAGCATCTATCCGGGACCGCGCAGCAGTATCCGTTTTGAACGGCTGGTAGAGGGTTTGCAGGATTGCGAGAAGATTTATGTGCTTCGCGAAGAACTGAAAGCAAAAGGAGCTACTGGAAAACTGAAGAAACTGAATGCCAAACTGTCGGAATTTACGCCGGAAGGCTGGATTAAGGTGAATAAGAAATCACCTGCCTTGATGGTGAAAGAAATGAATGCGTTGCTCAATGAAATGTAACAGTGGGCAAAAGGGTGGAAATAAAAAGAGGCTGTCTCAAAATAGAAAATAGAGATAGGGTTACTTACAATCTATAAGCTACAACATAAAAATCTCCTGCTTTTAGTCCTATAATTGCAATAAACAAGGGCTAAAGCAGGAGATTTTTTACTTCTAGGTTTTAATCTATAAGATTTTTACTTTTGCAATTCTATTTTGAGACAGCCTCTTTTTGTATGATAAAACTGTAAGAAAATTATTTCTTGGTGCTCGGGTTGTAGCGCGCGTTCAAGCCGTCTACGATTTCCTGAGTGATATCCAGTGATTTGTCAGCAAACAGCAGGTTGTCCAACTGTGTGTTGCTGATGATCAGGCTGTAGCCTTTCTTCTGGTTGTATACTTTCAAGAATGAATTGATAGAGTCGCGGAGCTGCAGGCTGTTCTTCTGGTTTTCTGCCTGAAGGTCAGCGTAAAGCTTTTCCTGCAACTGCTGCAAGTCACGCTGCTTCTGCAACAGACGGGCATTTTCCTGTTCTGCACGTTCGCGGCTGGCAAAACCGTTGTTTTCCAATTTGCGCTGGAACTCTCTCATTTCCCCGTCCAGTTCTTTTGCTTTTTCGTTCAGTGTAGTACGGATGTTTTCTTCTTTCTGAATCATCAGTTCGTTCAGGTCGTTCCAGTAGCGGTATTTGGTTAGCAATGAGTCTACTTCTACATAGGCAATTTTCATATTGGTACCTGCTACTGCCGGAGCAGAAGCTTCAGTGGAAGTTCCTTTTTTTTCTGTACATTGTGCGAACAAGAGTACTACGGCAAGTGCCAGAAGTCCTTTCAAAACATTCGTTTTTTTCATAATGATAGTGATATCGTTTTTAGTTAATTATTAGCGTTTATTCTACTTCTGTATGGGCTGATTGTCTCTCCGGAATGGCATGAGGGTTGAGATGCTGGGCGGCACGGTCTTGTGACTGCACGCATCCGATACCTCTTTTACGCATGGCTTTGCTTCCGCTCACGTGGGTGTTGGGGAAGCGTCCGTTCTTTTTGAAAAGTATCTTTACCGATAATAGCGCTATGCAGATAGCAACTATTAACAAAGTTATCAGGAGAGTCTTGAGCATTTCTATTAATTTTGTGGTGCAAAGATATAGTTTTTGTCACGATTCCTTGGGCTTTTGTCTTTAAAAATGCCTTTTATGTAGGGGAATTTGGCTGATTTAACTTTTGTTTGCATACAATTTTTAATCGTTTTATAGAAATACTTTTATGGAAAAGAAAGATTTACAACCGGCATCGGTATTTCATTATTTTGAAGAAATCTGTCGTGTGCCGCGTCCTTCTAAGAAAGAGGAAAAGATTCGTAAGTATCTAGTGGATTTTGCCCAGGCGCATGGATTGGCACATAAAGTGGATGAAGCAGGCAATGTGTTGATATGCAAACCAGCCACGGCAGGCATGGAACACCTGAAGAAGGTGGTGTTGCAGTCGCACATGGACATGGTGTGTGAGAAGAACAACCAGACTGTGCATAATTTTGAAACTGATCCGATTGAAACGTATATTGACGGAGAATGGTTGAGAGCGAAAGGTACTACGCTGGGCGCAGACAACGGCATTGGAATGGCTACGGAACTAGCGGTGCTGGCTGCGGATGACATTCAGCACGGTCCGCTGGAATGCTTGTTCACCGTGGACGAGGAAACCGGATTGACCGGGGCCTTTGCCTTGAAGGAGGGTTTCATGAGTGGCGATATTCTGATCAACCTGGATTCGGAAGATGAAGGGGAACTGTTTATCGGATGTGCCGGAGGAGCGGGTACTACGGCTGAGTTCCCTTGTCCGATGATGGCGGCTCCGGAAGGTTATTTCTTCTTCCGGGTGACTATCAAAGGATTGACGGGTGGTCATTCTGGAGATGACATCAACAAGAACCGGGCGAATGCCAATAAGTTACTCGACCGCTTCCTGGTGATTCTGATGAAGCAGTATGACTTGCGTCTGAGTCTGATTGACGGAGGTAATCTGCACAATGCCATTCCGCGTGAGGCGCATGCCGTATGTGCGGTGCCGATGGCCGACAAGGAGAATGTACGGGTGGCCTTGAATATGTTCCTGGCCGATGTAGAAAATGAGTTCTCTGTCACGGAACCGAACCTGGTTATGGAACTGGAATCGGAAACACCCTGTGCGGAAGTGATGGAAAAAGAAGCGATGAAGCGCTTCCTGCTTTCTTTGTATGCCGTGCATCACGGAGTATATGCCATGAGCCAGGACATTGAAGGGTTGGTGGAAACTTCTTCCAATTTGGCTTCGGTGAAGATGCGTGATGGGAAAATTGTTGTGGTGACCAGTCAGCGTAGCTCTATCCTTTCTTCTCGCGAGGATATGTCGCAGATGGTACGTGCGGCCTTTGAACTGGGTGGAGCGACTTGTGTCACGGGTGACGGTTATCCGGGTTGGAAACCGAATCCGTCGTCTGCCATCCTGAAGGTAGCGGTGGAAAGCTACAAGCGTCTGTTTGGAGTGGAACCGAAAGTAAAGGCCATCCATGCCGGACTGGAATGTGGCTTGTTCCTGGAGAAATACCCGTCGTTGGACATGGTTTCATTCGGACCGACGTTGCGCGGAGTACATTCACCCGACGAACGTATGCTGATTCCTACGGTAGATAAGTTCTGGCGTCACCTGCTGGATGTGTTGGCTCATATTCCGGCTCGTGTATGAGAAAAATGATTTATAGTTTGCTTTGGGCTGTGTGCGGCATGACTGTCGCACCAGTTCAGGCACAGCATACGTTCCGAGTGATGGAATATAATGTGGAGAACCTGTTCGATTGCCGTCACGATTCGTTGAAGCAGGATACAGAGTTCCTTCCAGGCAGCGTGCGAAACTGGACGTATGCTCGCTTTCAGGACAAGCTGAATAAGATTGGAAAGGTGATTCTGGCAGCGGGGAAAGAGCAGGTACCCGATTTGGTCGGCTTGTGTGAGGTGGAGAATGATTACTGCCTGAAAAGTCTGACCGGTTATTCTCCTCTTCGGGAAGCGGGATATAAATATGTAATGACTTCTTCGCCTGATGAGCGTGGCATTGATGTGGCACTGCTGTATCAGCCAGCCTCGTTCCGCTTGCTGACATCGCAGCAAATCCGTATTCCGTCGGACTCGTTGGGCATGCGTCCTACACGGGATATCCTGTATGCTTCGGGGCGTGTGGCCAGCGGGGATACGTTGGATGTGTTTGTGTGTCATCTCCCCTCGCGTGTGGGAGGGGCGCAAAAGACGGATGCATACCGTTTGTGGGTAGCGCGCAGAGTCCGCCAGGCAGCTGACTCGGTCATGGCCAAAAGACAGAACCCTCGTCTTATTATCATGGGCGATTTTAATGATTATCCTGATGGAAAGTCCTTGCAGGAAGGCCTGCGGGTTTCCGCTTTGTCGGATGAGCCGGATGTGTGTGCGTGGTACAATCTGATGGAGAACCAGCCGGAGGGTACTTACCGTTATAAAGGCGAATGGGGCGTACTGGACCAGATGGTGGTGAACGGAGCTTTGCTGCAACCCGATGTCCGTACCCGGACTTCAAAGGAAAAGGCTGCCATCCTGCGTTTCCCTTTCTTGTTGGAAGAAGACAATGTGTATGGAGGGGAAATGCCTTTCCGTACGTACAAAGGAAGACGGTATCATGGAGGATACAGCGATCATCTTCCGGTATTGCTGGAACTGACGGTGGAGGAATAAAAGGAAAAAGGGTGACTTCAAGTCACCCTTTTGGTCTATTTATATTGTAAGTGGAACTCTACTACTGCTTCTATTCCTTTTCTGAAAATGTCGAGTGAGAAATTTTCATTCGGGGAATGGATGGCATCGCTTTCCAGTCCGAATCCCATCAGGATGGTTTTGATACCGAGTATCTGTTCAAAGTCGCTGATGATAGGGATACTTCCTCCACGACGAACGGCCAGCGGTTTCTTTCCAAAGGCTTTTTCAAATCCTTTTTCGGCTGCCTGATAGGCCGGATGGTGGATGGGGCAGACATAGCCTTCACCGCCATGCAGGGGAGTGACTTTTACTTGTACATAGTCGGGGGCCTGCTGGGTGAGGTAGTCTACAAACAGCTGGGAAATCTTTTCATGTTGCTGGTGGGGAACCAAACGGCTGGAAACCTTGGCGTAGGCTTTGGAGGGCAAAACTGTTTTGGAGCCTTCACCGGTGTATCCTCCCCAGATACCGCAGACATCGAATGACGGGCGGCAGCTGTTGCGTTCCAGTGTAGAATAGCCTTTTTCGCCTTTCAGGGCTTTCACGCCGATGGCTTCCATGTATTTCTTTTCGTCGAACGGAATCTGGGCAATCATTTCGCGTTCGGCAGCCGGCACTTCTTCCACATCGTCATAGAAATGGGGGACGGTAATGCGACCGTCTGCATCGATAACCTTGGACAGTAAGTCACAGAGCACGTTGATGGGGTTGGCTACGGCTCCACCGAAATGTCCGGAATGAAGGTCGCGGTTCGGGCCGGTCACTTCGATTTCCCAATAAGCCAGGCCTCTCAGTCCGGTGGTGAGGGAGGGAAGGTCTGCGCCCAGCATGCTGGTATCGGACACCAGGATGACATCGGCCTTCAGCAGTTCCTTGTGGGCTTTCAGGAAGGCATTCAGGCTGGGAGAACCGATTTCTTCTTCTCCTTCAAAGATGAATTTCACGTTATGGTGGAGTAATCCTTCCCGTACGAGGTATTCAAAAGCCTTGACTTGAATCATGGACTGTCCTTTGTCATCGTCGGCTCCGCGGGCCCAGATATGTCCGTCGCGTATTTCCGGTTCGAAAGGCGGGTTTTTCCACAGTTCCAGCGGTTCCGCCGGCATCACGTCATAATGTGCATATACCAGTACGGTGGGGGCATCGGGGCTGACACGCTTTTCGGCATAGACCAGCGGATGTCCTTCGGAGGGCATCACCATGGCCTCGTCGGCTCCTGCTTCGAGCAGCAATTGGCGCCAGCGTTCGGCGCAGGCCAGCATGTCTTCCTTGTGTGCAGGCAGGGCACTGATGCTGGGGATACGGATGAGGCTGAACAGTTCGTCGAGGAACCGGGCTTCGTTTGTTTGTATGTATTGTTTGATTTCCATGCGGTTTTTATTTATAAATGGGTCGTTTTATTGAGCAAATAATAATCGAGTATCGTCATGGCTGCCATGGCTTCTACGATGGGGACTGCACGAGGCAGGACGCAGGGGTCGTGACGGCCACGTGCCTTTAAAATGGTTTCATTGCCGTGGATGTCGACCGTGGGCTGTTCCATCAGTACGGTAGCTACCGGTTTGAAGGCAACCCGGAAGTAGATGTCCTGTCCGTTGCTGATGCCTCCCTGGATACCCCCGGAACGGTTGGTGCGGAAAGCGATTTTGTCGCCCTCGCGGTAGAAAATATCGTTCTGCTGGCTGCCTTTCATCTCCATGTGTCCGAAGCCTTGTCCGTATTCAAAACCTTTGACGGCATTGATGCTGAGCATGGCATTGCCCAAAGCGGCATGAAGCTTGCCGAAAACCGGCTGTCCCAGTCCGATGGGGCATCCCTGAATGACACAGCTGATGACCCCGCCGATGGTATCGCCTTCGCCTTTGGTCTGGTAGATGTAATCGGCCATTTGCTTGGCCAGTTCCTGGTCGGGGCAGCGTACGGGATTGTTTTCGATGGTACTCAGGTCATACTCAGTATAATCTTTGTCGAGCTTGAAAGTACCTACCTGTGAGGTGAAGGCAGTGATACGGATGCCCAACTGTTTCAGGGCCAATTTGGCGAGGGCGCCCCCCACTACGCGGGCGATGGTTTCACGGGCAGAGGAACGTCCGCCTCCCCGATGGTCGCGTACACCATATTTCTGCGTGTAGGTGAAATCAGCATGTGAAGGACGGAATACCTCCTTCATGTTGTCATAGTCGTTGGAATGTTGGTTGGTGTTCCATACGACAAATCCAATGGGGCAGCCCGTAGATACACCTTCGTAAATTCCGGAAAGGAATTCTACCTCATCGGCTTCTTTTCGGGCGGTTGTGATGGAGGATTGGCCAGGCCGGCGACGAGCCAGTTCCTGTTGCACAAACTCCATGTCGATGGCAATGCCTGCGGGAAATCCGTCGATGACACCGCCTATAGCTTTTCCGTGTGACTCACCGAAGCTGGTGAGACGGAAGATGTTTCCAAAAGTGTTGTTGTACATGGTTGTATAGTATAATTGTGATTGTATTTACTGTTAGAATTTGCTTCCGGCACCTCCGCCGCCAAAGCTTCCTCCTCCGAAACTTCCGCCACCGAAGCCACCTCCAAAGCCTCCGCCTCTTCCGAATCCTCCGCCAAAGAACGGTCCGCCCAGGAAAGGGCCTCCGTTTCCGCCCCGATGGTGGAAATCATCGTCATTGACTTTCCGCTGGGTGCGGCGTACATGTCCACAATGGCTGCAGAGGTAGGTGACTTCTTCGGTACGTACGCCTCCTACGCGGGAAACCGTACGGACGGAAACCTGTTTCAGGGTATGCTTGTGGCAGTTGGGGCATTTGTTTCGTTGGCGTCCCGAATACCAGAGTAGGGTGGGAACCAGAATGAAACAGCATCCCAATACAATGAAGAGCAGGAGGTTGTCGGATTCTCCTTTGGGAGGAGTGGGGGAACCGGAACTCTTGTCCAGTATCTGACGTACGGCTTGAACGCCTGCTACCATACCGGCATCCCAGTTGCCTTTGCTCAGATAAGGATTCATGTAGCGGGTCTGGATACGTTTGCAGAGGGCATCGGGGAGGATACCTTCCAGACCGTAGCCGGTGACAAACTGGATGCATCGTTCTTCAGTAACCAGCAGGATGACCAGTCCGTTGTCTTTGCCTTTCTGGCCGACTCCGTTCTTCTCGCCCAACTGGTAAGCAAAGTCAAAGCAGTCGCCTCCTTCTATCTGGCGGACTGCCACGACCAGTGTTTGGATGCCGGTTTTCTGCTCCAAGGCAAAAAGGGTGGTATCCATGGCAGCTACGGCCGCTTCGCTTAATACCCCATCGGGATTGCTGACATACCGTGCCCGGTTTTGCAAGTGTACCATGGGAATGTCTTCCACCTTGTATCCTTCTGCTTGTAGGTGGCAGAAAAGTGTAGTCAGCAAAAAGAACAGCCCAAGTGAAAAATAACGTTTCATGAGGAAGTCCGGTTTAGAACTTTACTTCCGGGGCTTTCTCACTGCCTTCTTCTGCTTCGAAATAAGGACGCTTCTCAAATCCGAACAGGCCGGCTACGATGTTTTTCGGGAAACGGCGGATGCTCGTGTTATATTCGCGGGCTGTTTCGTTGAATTTCCGGCGTTCCACACTGATGCGGTTTTCGGTTCCTTCCAGTTGTGCCTGCAGTTCCTTGAAATTCTCGTTGGCTTTCAGGTCTGGATAATTTTCCGTGACGGCAAGCAAACGGCTCAATGCACTGCCTACTTCTCCTTGTGCTTTTTGGTAAGCGGCAATCTTTTCAGGGGTCAGGTCGTCAATGTCAATGCTCATCTGGGTAGCTTTCGCTCTGGCAGACACTACGGCATCGAAAGTTTCCTTTTCATGGGCTGCGTAACCCTTAACCGTGTTGACCAGGTTCGGAATCAAGTCGGAACGACGCTGGTATTGGTTTTCTACATTGCTCCATGCAGTGCCTACGGTTTCTTCCTGAGTGACTAAAGAGTTATACGAACTGACGCAGTAAATTACGATGACAGCGACTACTGCGATGAGAATAATCCATGTTTTTTTCATACGTGTTATTTATGTTTTATAATTAGTTTCAAAGGCAAACATACATAAAAATCTCTTTTTTTGCCTATCTTTGCACAATAATTTTGATAAGTTGTAATATTATATATGAAGAATATCCGAAACTTTTGCATTATTGCACACATTGATCACGGTAAGTCCACTTTGGCCGACCGTTTGCTGGAATATACGCAGACGATTAAGATTACGGAAGGACAGATGCTGGATGATATGGATTTGGAACGCGAGCGTGGAATCACTATCAAGAGTCATGCCATTCAGATGGAGTATAATTATAAAGGTGAGAAATACATTTTGAACCTGATTGACACTCCGGGACATGTGGACTTTTCTTATGAGGTGTCTCGTTCCATTGCAGCATGTGAAGGTGCGCTGCTGGTGGTGGATGCTTCGCAGGGTGTACAGGCTCAAACCATTTCGAATCTATATATGGCCTTGGAACACGACCTGGAAATCATTCCAGTAATGAACAAATGTGACATGGCCAGCGCGATGCCGGAAGAAGTGGAAGATGAAATCGTGGACCTACTGGGATGCAAGCGTGAAGATATTATCCGTGCTTCTGGAAAAACCGGGATGGGTGTAGAAGAGATTCTGCAGGCCGTAGTAGAACGGATTCCGGCTCCTCAGGGTGATGAGAATGCCCCGTTGCAAGCGTTGATTTTCGATTCAGTGTTCAATTCGTTCCGGGGAATTATTGCATACTTTAAGGTAGAAAACGGGGTGATTCGTACCGGTGATAAAGTGAAATTCTTTAATACAGGGAAAGAATATGATGCGGACGAAGTCGGTGTATTAAAAATGGATATGGTGCCGCGGAAAGAACTTCGTACGGGTGATGTGGGATATATCATTTCGGGTATCAAGACTTCGAAGGAAGTGAAGGTGGGTGATACCATTACCCATATTGACCGTCCATGCGACAAGGCCATCGACGGATTTGAAGAAGTGAAACCGATGGTGTTTGCCGGAGTTTATCCGATAGAAGCAGAAGATTATGAGAACTTGCGCGCTTCACTGGAGAAACTGCAGTTGAACGATGCGTCTCTGACTTTCCAGCCGGAATCATCTCTGGCCTTGGGTTTCGGTTTCCGTTGTGGGTTCCTGGGGCTGCTTCACATGGAAATTGTGCAGGAACGTCTGGATCGTGAATTTGACATGAATGTCATTACTACAGTGCCGAACGTATCTTATATGGTGTACGACAAACAAGGAGGCGTACAGGAAGTGCATAACCCGGGTGGTATGCCCGATCCTACCTTGATCGATCACATTGAGGAACCTTATATTGATGCTTCCATCATTACGGCAACCGACTATATCGGTCCGATTATGACTCTGTGTCTGGGTAAGCGCGGTGAGTTGGTGAAACAGGATTACATTTCTGGAAATCGCGTAGAACTGCATTACAAGATGCCTTTGGGAGAAATTGTGATTGACTTCTATGACAAGTTGAAAAGTATTTCCAAGGGATATGCTTCATTCGATTATCATCAGTGTGGATTTCGTCCTTCTAAGCTCGTGAAACTGGACATCCTGCTGAATGGAGAGTCGGTGGATGCCCTTTCTACGCTGACTCATTTTGACAATGCTTACGATTTGGGGCGTCGGATGTGTGAAAAATTGAAGGAACTGATTCCTCGTCAGCAGTTTGAAATTGCCATTCAGGCAGCGATTGGTGCCAAGATTATTGCACGTGAAACCATCAAGGCAGTCCGAAAGGATGTGACGGCCAAATGTTACGGAGGTGACGTGAGCCGTAAACGTAAACTGTTGGAGAAACAGAAGAGAGGAAAAAAACGAATGAAGCAAATTGGTACAGTAGAAGTGCCGCAAAAGGCATTTTTGGCTGTGTTGAAGCTGGATTAAGTATAAAAGAAGAAAAGAATAGCGCCAAAACGACATTGTACGTGTTTGGCGCTATTTTTTTGTCATGGCAAATGGTAAAATAAATTGACAAATAATTTGCAAATTAAAATAAAATCTAATACATTTGTCTAAACATAAAATCATATAGGCTTTTTTGAATGGGTTGTAACTTCATGAAAATCTGTTCTGTATTTTAATACTGGAAAATCTTTTATAGTCTTGTCATACTTTTAAATCTAATACTTTTATATAAATGGTTTGATGAGGCGCAAAAATTGTAAATATGGAAAGACTTGTTTTGCTTTCAGACCAAGAACTACTAGCTGCTTATCGCGCCGGATCCACAAGAGCTGGAGAGCTTCTTTTCCGGAAATATTCGTTGCTGGTGGAACGATATATCAGAGCACATGTCCGAGATGCGGAAGATGTATATAATTTACGTCAGGAGGTATTGCTAAAAGTACTCAACGGAATACGGACTACCTATCGGGAGACCGGTCGTTTGTTACCGTGGGTAATGACCATTACAGTCAATGTGGTGAATGATTATTACCGTCAGCGTGTGAAAGAATCTGAAATAATACTGGATGAATTTCCTTCGTCTTTGATGTTGTCGGAAGATTTCTCGGCCGAATGGGATTATTTGATGCGGCATGAACGTGCTTATAAGATACTCGAACAGGTTTGTACGGATTTATCATTGGAGGATAGAGCCTTGATTTATGCTTTTTTTATGAAAATCAGAGTTTCCGTCAGATGGCTCTTAGTCGGGGAGTCAGTAAGTCATCGTGTTTTAAGTATCTTCAACGACTTTTGTTCAGACTTCGGAAGATGATGATGGCAGCGGGAGTGGATGAAAGTTTTTTAGAAGAGTGATAAGAAGAAAAGGTGTCGGAAATATAGTTCCTTTCGGATACTTTTTCTTCTTATTTTATTGTTGTTTTCGTTTAAAATCCGATGTTTTTTGTACATTTGCACGCGAAAGAATATAGAATGATATCTTTATGCTAACATTAGACTGTATTTACAGGGCATCTTTTGCTCTTAAAAATGTAATTAGAAGGACAGATTTGATATATGCCCCTCAGATAAATAGTGAAAGTCAGATTTATTTGAAACCGGAGAATTTGCAATATACGGGTTCATTTAAATTGCGTGGAGCCTGTTATAAGATTTCTCGTCTGACCGATGAAGAGAAAGCCAAGGGAGTAATAGCTTGTTCGGCTGGTAATCATGCACAGGGAGTGGCGCTGGGTGCGACAAAACATGGCATTAAGTCTCTGATTTGTTTGCCGGAAGGAGCTCCGATTTCAAAGGTGGAGGCAACCAAGCGCTATGGCGCAGAAGTGTGTCTGGTGCCGGGAGTGTATGACGATGCCTATCAGAAAGCGTTGCAGTTGAAAGAGGAGAAAGGATATACTTTCATTCACCCATTTGACGATGAGTATGTCATTGCCGGACAAGGAACTATTGGATTGGAATTGTTGAACCAACTTCCGGATGTGGAGGTGGTAATTGTGCCTGTGGGTGGTGGCGGCTTGATATCGGGGGTAGCCTATGCCTTGAAGTCGCTGAAGCCTGACGTAAAAGTATATGGTGTCCAGGCGCAAGGAGCGCCCAGTATGTTGCGTTCCATCGAACATGCCAAACGTGAATGTCTTTCGTCCGTTTCTACGGTAGCCGATGGCATTGCAGTAAAAGAGCCGGGTGAGCATACGTTTGAATTGTGCAGCAAATATGTGGATGGCATTGTTACTGTCACGGAAGACGAAATCTGTGCAGCCATACTGGCATTGATGGAACAGCAGAAACTGATTGCAGAAGGAGCGGGAGCGGTTTCTGTAGCAGCTGCGATGTTCAATAAGGTACCGGTGGCTGGAAAGAAAACGATTTGTGTCGTTTCAGGTGGAAACATTGATGTGACGATTTTGAGTCGTGTAATCGGACGTGGCTTGAATATGTCCGGACGCTCTTATGCAGTGACACTGGATTTGCACGACAGACCAGGGGAATTGATGGGAGTGGCAGCCATTATAGCCCGCTTGGGAGGAAATATCATTTCCGTCTTGCATGAGCGAAACAATAACAACAGCAATGTGACGGCCTGTTTTCTGCGCTTGGTGATGGAAACTCGTAATGCGGAGCATATCATGCAAATCCATAACGCCTTGCTGGAAGCGGGGTACTCGATAGTGGACTGAAGGGGAACCATACGGGACAGTGAGTTTTAAACTTAGACTGTCCCGATAAATTTAAATTTTTTAAGCAGAAATTCTCCGTTAACGTTACCAACGAAACAATATTTATCGTACATTTGCCACACATTGTAATGTGCGGTTTGCAAAAATGACTGATAAAATAAAACATCTAGGTATTGTGGAAAGCATTGACGGTTCTTACCTGAAAGTGAGGATTGTGCAGACATCTGCCTGCTCTTCGTGCAGTATAAAAGGGCACTGTAGTGCGGCCGAGTCTAAAGAAAAACTGATAGATGTATACAATAAGGACGGCCTTGAGTGTCAGGTTGGCAGTCAGGTCACAATCAGCGGAGCGACATCCCTGGGAATGAAAGCAGTAATGTGGGCTTTTGTTTTTCCCTTTGTGGTGTTGCTCGTTTCACTTTTTGGCTCCATGTATTTTACGGGAGGCGATGAAGTGCTTTCTTCGCTGATAGCCTTATGTATGCTTATACCTTATTATCTGATACTTTTCTTTTGCCGGGAAAAATTCAGACGTACTTTTATATTTGTTTTGGAATCAATTAATAATTAATAAACTAACTTTATATTATGAGTTTAATTTTGGTTGCAGTGATTTCACTGGGTGCCATAGGCTTGATTTCAGCTGTTATCTTGTACGTGGCTTCCAAGAAATTTGCTGTGTATGAAGATCCTCGGATTGGACAGGTTGCCCAAGTGCTTCCTCAGGCCAATTGCGGTGGATGTGGTTTCCCGGGGTGTTCCGGTTTTGCCGCAGCTTGTGTGAAAGCCGGTTCTCTGGAAGGAAAAATGTGTCCGGTGGGCGGTCAGCCTACAATGGAGAAAGTTGCAAGCATCTTGGGGCTGGAGGCGGTTGCTTCCGAACCGAAGGTGGCAGTGGTAAGATGTAACGGAACCTGTGCCAACCGTCCGAAACTGACGCAGTATGACGGCGTACGTTCGTGCGCGGTAGCTAATTCCACTTTTGGAGGTGAAACAGGATGTACGTTCGGATGTCTGGGATGCGGAGATTGTGTGTCAGCTTGCCAGTTTGATGCCATTCACATGAATCCTGAGACAGGTCTTCCGGAAGTAGATGAGGCCAAGTGTACGGCTTGTGGGGCCTGCAGTAAAGCTTGTCCGCGCAACATCATCGAAATTCGTCCGAAAGGAAAGAACAACCGGAGAGTGTACGTACAGTGTGTCAACAAAGACAAAGGGGCTGTAGCCCGCAAAGCCTGTGCGGCTGCTTGTATCGGTTGCGGCAAGTGTGTGAAGGTTTGTCCGTTTGAAGCCATTACTTTGGAAAACAACCTGGCCTATATCGATCCGGCAAAATGTAAATCTTGCCGTAAGTGCGAAATGGAATGTCCGCAACATGCAATTGTAGCGGTAAATTTCCCTCCTCGTAAACCGAAAGTGGAGACTCCGGCTGTGGATAAACCTGCCGCAGAGAAGCCTGCAACGAATCCGGTTAAGCCCGAAGCCGAAAAGAAAGTAAGCCCGGCTGAAACTCCGGTTGAAGAAGCTCCGAAAAGCACAGAAGCTTAATCTTATAATTGTATAATACTAAATAACATAACAGTGAAGACGTTTAGAATTGGTGGAGTTCATCCAGCAGAAAATAAATTGTCAGCCGGGAAAGCCATTGAAACGCTTGCGCTTCCGAAGCAAGCTGTGTTCCCGTTGTCTCAGCATATTGGTGCGCCTGCCACTGCCATCGTGAAGAAAGGCGATGTAGTGAAAGTGGGAACCAAGATTGCCGAAGCAGGTGGCTTTGTATCGGCCGCTATCTTCTCTTCCGTTTCCGGTAAAGTAAACAAGATAGACAGTGTGATTGATGCGAGTGGTTATCGTAAACCTGCCATATTCATCGATGTGGAAGGTGATGAGTGGGAAGAATCGATTGACCGCAGCACGGAGTTGGTCAAGGAATGCAATCTGACTCCGGAAGAAATTGTAGCTAAAATTAAGAATGCCGGTATCGTGGGTATGGGTGGTGCCTGCTTCCCGACGCATGTGAAACTGACCCCTCCTCCCGGATGCAAGGCTGAATGTGTCATCATCAACGCCGTGGAGTGTGAACCCTATCTGACTGCCGACCATCGCCTGATGTTGGAGAAGGCCGACGAGATTCTGGTGGGCGTACAAATCTTGATGAAGGCGGCCAAGGTGAACAAGGCTTATATCGGTATCGAAAACAACAAGCCGGATGCCATTCAGCTGATGACTCAGAAAGCCGCAGCTTATCCGGGTATCGAAGTCGTACCTTTGAAGGTGAAATATCCGCAAGGAGGTGAAAAACAGTTGATTGATGCCATCATCGGTCGTCAGGTGCCGGCTCCTCCTGCCATCCCTATCAACGTGGGGGCTGTGGTGCAGAACGTAGGTACGGCGTATGCGGTATATGAAGCCGTTCAGAAGAACAAACCTTTGTTTGAACGTGTGGTGACCGTTACGGGTAAGTCATTGAAGAACCCGTCTAACTTCCTGACTCGTATGGGTACGCCGATGAGCCAGCTGATAGATGCAGCCGGGGGCCTGCCGGAAGATACCGGAAAAGTAATCGGTGGCGGTCCGATGATGGGTAAGGCGTTGGTGAATACCGAAGTGCCTATCTGTAAGGGTAGTTCAGGCGTCCTGATTATGAACGACAAGGAAGCACGACGTGCAGAACCGCAGCCGTGTATCCGTTGTGCAAAATGTGTGAGTGCCTGTCCGATGGGCTTGGAACCCTTCCTGCTGGCTACTTGCTCGGCTCACGGCGACTGGGAACGCGTGGAACACGAAATGATCATGTCGTGCATCGAATGTGGTTCATGTCAATTTACGTGTCCTTCTCATCGTCCGATGTTGGATTACATCCGTTTAGGTAAAGGTAAGGTGGGCGGTATCATCCGTGCACGTAATGCAAAAAAATAATTGGAGAATCTTATGGCAAACAAATTAATAGTATCCTTATCGCCGCATGTACATAGTGGCGACAGTGTACAGAAAAACATGTATGGCGTGCTGATTGCGCTGATACCGGCCTTGCTCGTATCTTTCTACATGTTCGGCTTGGGAGCAGTGGTGGTGACACTGACTTCTGTCATAGCCTGCTTGTTCTTTGAATGGGCTATCACCAAATATATCTTGAAGCGTGAACGTACCACGATTACCGATGGTTCGGCCGCGTTGACGGGGGTGTTGCTGGCATTCAACCTGCCTTCCAACCTGCCGTTGTGGATTATCATCATCGGTGCGCTGGTAGCGATCGGTGTGGGAAAAATGACATTTGGAGGTTTGGGATGTAATCCGTTCAACCCCGCTCTGGTGGGACGTATTTTCCTGTTGATTTCTTTCCCGGTGCAGATGACTTCCTGGCCGGTAGTAGGACAGCTCACCAGCTATACGGATGCGGAAACGGCAGCCACTCCGCTGGCCTTGATGAAGATGGCCGTACATGGCGATGCCAATGCTTTGAGCCAGCTTCCTGATACGATGTCTTTGTTCCTGGGTAACAATCCGGGATGTATCGGTGAGGTGAGTGCCTTGGCCTTGTTGCTGGGACTTATCTATATGTTGTGGAAAAAGATTATTTCCTGGCACATTCCGGTTTCCATTCTGGTCACTGTATTTGTATTCTCCGGCTTGATGCATTTGGCAAATCCTACGGTGTATGCTTCTCCGTTTGCTCATCTGTTTACCGGAGGTCTGATGCTGGGAGCTATTTTCATGGCAACCGACTATGTCACTTCGCCGATGACCCACAAGGGCATGCTGATTTATGGCGTGGCCATCGGTTTCCTGACCGTAGTAATCCGTACTTTCGGTGCTTATCCGGAAGGTATGTCGTTCGCCATTTTCATCATGAACGCATTTACTCCGTTGATTAATACCTATTGTAAACCAAAACGCTTCGGGGAGGTAGTGAAGAAATGAAAAAACTAGAATCATCTTTAAAGAATATGGCTCTGGCACTGACCGGATTTTCCGTAGTGGCCGGAGGTTTGCTGGGCTGGGTGAACGATGTGACCGCAGAACCGATTGCACAGGCTAACGCCAAGACATTGAGCGATGCCATTGCAGTGGTGGTCCCTGGTTTTGACAACAATCCGGCTGAAGCTCCTGAAACGGTGGAAGTCAATGGAGCTACGTATAAAATCTACAAGGCGACCAAGGGCGGACAACCTATCGGGGCCGCAGTAGAATCGGCTTCCAATGGATTTGGCGGTACGTTGACCGTACTGGTTGGATTCGATAATGAAGGTAACATCATTGATTATTCTCTTTTGAGCCATTCTGAAACACCGGGACTGGGTTCCAAGGCTGCCAACTGGTTCAAGAAGGGTGCCAAAGGAGACATTACCGGAAAGAACCCTGGAAAAGCTCCTTTGACCGTCAGCAAAGACGGTGGAGATGTGGATGCCATTACAGCTTCTACCATTACCTCACGTGCGTTCCTGCTGGCTGTAAACAATGCGTATGCAGCCTATATGAACCAGCATGTGGATGGAGCCAGTGGTGCTTCTCAGCAGAAAAAGGGTGCTGAGGAATATGAAAAAGCAGATACGACGAATGTAGAACCCGTTAAATAATAGGAGGACAGGCTATGAATAACTTTAAAGTGTTAATGAATGGGATTGTAAAAGAAAATCCTACATTTGTACTCCTTTTGGGTATGTGTCCGACTTTGGGTACAACTTCTTCTGCCATTAACGGTATGAGTATGGGACTAGCTACCATGTTTGTGCTGATTTGCTCTAACGTGGTGATATCCTTGATTAAGAATTTGGTTCCGGATATGGTACGTATTCCTATCTTTGTGGTAGTCATTGCTTCATTTGTAACTGTACTGCAGATGGTGATGCAGGCATATGTGCCGGCACTGTATGCTACCTTGGGATTGTTTATTCCGTTGATTGTAGTGAACTGTATCTTGTTGGGGCGTGCCGAAGCCTTTGCGGCCAAGAATAATCCGATACCTTCTTTCTTTGATGGTCTGGGTATAGGTCTTGGATTTACCATTGCCTTGACTTTGCTGGGTGGTGTGCGTGAGTTCCTGGGAACCGGTAAGTTGTTTAATGTAGCTATTATGCCGGAGAATTATGGAATGTTGATTTTCGTATTGGCTCCTGGTGCCTTTATTGTATTGGGATACCTCATTGCGATTGTAAACCGCTTGAAAAAAGCATAACCCTTAAAAATAGAACGATATGGAATATATATTGATATTTATCACCGCAATCTTTGTGAACAACATCGTGTTGTCACAATTCTTGGGTATCTGTCCGTTCCTTGGAGTTTCCAAGAAAGTTGAAACCGCCATGGGAATGGGAGCCGCGGTAGCCTTCGTGCTGACATTGTCTACAATCGTGACATACGCCATCCAGAAATTTGTGCTGGATGCGTTTGGACTGGAATATCTGCAGACTATTGCCTTTATCCTTGTGATTGCGGCGTTGGTGCAGATGGTGGAAATTATTCTGAAAAAAGTTTCTCCTGCTTTGTATCAGGCACTGGGCGTTTTCCTTCCGTTGATTACTACCAACTGTTGTATCTTGGGTGTAACGATTCTGGTTATTCAGAAAGACTTTGATTTGTTGACGGGTGTGATTTATGCATTCTCTACTGCCCTGGGCTTTGCCTTGGCCTTGATTGTATTTGCTGGTATCCGCGAACAGCTGAGTCTGGTGAATATCCCGAAAGGTATGCGTGGTATGTCTATCGCATTGGTTACTGCCGGTTTGCTGGCGATGGCCTTTATGGGCTTCTCCGGGGTAGACAAAGGGCTGGCTGTCTTGTTCGGACTGAACTGATTTCGTAAGTTTCAGAAAATAAAATGTAGAAAGTGTTATCCGGGGCATTTCCGGGTAACACTTTTTTAATTTTTTAATGGCAGGTTGATGGACATTTCAATCCTTTTTCCTACTTTTGTAGAGATATCGTAAATGACTTTAATAAAGGAGTTAAATATAAGAAAAACCTTAGTGTTATGAAAAAAAGAATTCTCGTGACAGGTGGAACCGGATACATTGGTTCTCATACTGTGGTTGAATTGCAGAATAGCGGTTACGATGTAGTAATTGTAGATAACCTTTCTAACTCACGTGCAGACGTGGTAGATAGCATCGAACAGATTACAGGTGTGCGTCCGGCATTTGAAAAAGTAGACTGTCTGGATCAGGCAGGTCTGGATGCAGTGTTTACAAAATATCCGGGTATTCAGGGTATTATCCATTTTGCAGCTAGCAAGGCAGTAGGTGAGTCTGTACAGAAACCGTTGCTGTACTATCGCAATAACTTGGTTTCATTGATCAACCTGTTGGAACTGATGCCGAAACATGGAGTAAAAGGAATCATCTTCTCTTCTTCTTGTACGGTATACGGTCAGCCGGATAAATTGCCTGTAACAGAAGAGGCTCCTATCAAGAAGGCTGAATCTCCATACGGTAATACGAAGCAGATTAACGAAGAAATTATCCGTGATACTGTGGCTTCCGGTTCTCCGATTCATGCCATCATGTTGCGTTACTTCAACCCGATTGGTGCACATCCTACTGCATTGATTGGTGAACTTCCTAACGGTGTACCGCAGAACTTGATTCCGTATCTGACACAGACTGCCATGGGAATCCGTGAGAAACTGAGTGTGTTCGGTGACGACTATGATACCCCTGACGGTTCTTGTATCCGTGACTATATTTACGTGGTAGACTTGGCTAAAGCACACGTCATTGCCATGGATCGTATCTTGGGCGACAAGCAGAAAGACAAAGTGGAAGTATTCAACATTGGTACAGGTCGTGGTCTTTCTGTATTGGAACTGATTCACAAGTTTGAAGAAGCTACAGGCGTGAAACTGAATTACCAGATTGCTCCACGTCGTGCAGGTGATATCGTGAAAGTTTGGGCTGATCCTACTTATGCAAATAAAGAGCTGGGATGGAAGGCTGAAACTTCTATCGAAGACACTTTGCGCTCTGCATGGAAGTGGCAGGAACACCTCCGTGAAAAAGGAATCATGTAATTGAAATATTAATAAATTAAAAAATACTGAACTAAAGACGTTTTATGAACGTTATATGTGATGTACAGCTCTTGTGATGGTTGTCTATGTGAATAGCTAATCGTGACGGCTGACTTCCATTGGGAACAAGCAGAGAGTTGTATTTTTGCATAGTAGTTTTGTCGTGTTTTATTTTGTGTTTGTGTTGTGGCTGTTCTCCGACGAGAGTCGGGGAACAGTTTTTTTTGTATTTACAGATTTTGTTATACCTTTGCAACCGATTTTCGAATCGAGGGAATGGGACTTCCCTGTGATAAACCGCTAATGAAGTAGCTGATAGTTCCTGCCGAGGTTGGTCTTTCCAAATGGCCGGCAGGGAGTATTGCATCTGCATCCAAGCCGTGGAGTGGCTGCCTTGGTTTTTGCGAAGACCAGCATGTAGGATGTAAGAAAATAACAGACAATATGAAGACGTTGAAAAATCAGAATTTTTGGTGGAGATTTGAGCAATTTCCTTTATTCCTTTATTTGTTTAAATGGCTTTTCCTTTCCGTTTTGTCCGGTGCCTGCATTGGTTCTGCCTCTGCCTTGCTGCTTGTGTCACTGGAGTGGGCCACACAGTATCGTGAACATCATCTTTGGATCATTGCCTTGTTGCCATTGGCCGGATTAGTCATTGGATTGATGTACCATTACCTGGCTGGCTCCGCTTCCAGGGGGAACAATTATCTGATAGAGGAAATCCGTTCGCCTCATGACATCATACCGTTCCGGATGGCTCCCTTGGTGTACATTGGTACCGTATTGACCCATCTGTTCGGTGGTTCTGCCGGTAGAGAAGGCACCGGCGTACAGATGGGTGGGGCAATAGCCGACCAGTTTTCCCGCTTGTTTCGCATGCGGCGCAGAGACCACCGGTTGATGGTAGCCATCGGTATCAGCGCCGGTTTTGCCTCCGTGTTTGGTACACCGTTGGCCGGAGCCGTTTTCGGTCTGGAGGTCATTGTGGTGGGCCGGATGCGCTACGAGGCCATTTTGCCCAGTTTCCTTTCGGCAGCTGTAGCCAGCATGGTGTGTCATGCCTGGGGAGTGGCACATACCCATTATGTGGTGCCGGAGGTGCCTGCGCTGGATGGAAGCAATCTGCTGTGGACTGTGGCCGTAGGTATTCTTTTCGGGCTGGCCGCCATGCTGTTCTCACGCTCCATCGGTTTCTGGTCGGGAGTGGCCAAGCGTATCAGCTACCCGCCGTTGCGTCCGCTGGCAGGAGGTGTGGTGATAGCTGCTGCTGTCTGGCTGATGGGAACCACGAAGTACATCGGCTTGGGAGTTCCCACCATCGTGGCTTCTTTCTCCGAACAGCAGATGTGGTATGACTTCCTGCTGAAAACGTTATTTACGACCTTTACCATTGGAGTAGGTTTCAAGGGAGGAGAAGTGACTCCTTTGTTTTTTGTGGGAGCCACGTTGGGAAGTGCCTTGTCGGCCATCGTACCTCTACCCATGGGATTGCTGGCAGGAATCGGTTTTGTGGCCGTATTTGCCGGAGCAACCAATACGCCGATAGCCTGTACGCTCATGGAAATTGAACTGTTCGGGGCAGAGCCGGGCATTTATTTAGGAATTGCCTGTGTAGTGGCTTATCTGTTTTCCGGCCATACGGGTATCTATACAGCCCAGTTGATAGGGAGTCCCAAACATTTGGCTTACCTTCGGGAGAAGGGGAGGACCTTGGCCGAAAGAAGATAATTCTCGAAATCTTGGGAATGAAACGTAAGGGGAAATTTTCCTCGACTCGTTCGTGCGGAGACCTCGTCACGTTCGTGACGAGAGGTTGACACGTTTGTGATGAGACCTTGACACGAACGTGACGAGGTATGTGGACCAAGGCGTTCAGAGAAAACGCATCAATCTCCGATATTAAGGAAGTTAATTGTTTCCAGAATAA
>ERZ827496.1457-NODE-1457-length-27757-cov-10.015234_pt1 | contig 27757 bp, 23 predicted proteins | sample MGYA00519769_ERZ827496 | MGnify/ENA primary metagenome ERZ827496 (study PRJEB31778, sample SAMEA3449327) | human gut metagenome | biome: human gut; feature: human-associated habitat; material: faeces | place: United Kingdom | collected 2010/2012 ...
AGACAACAAAACTATTGAATATATTTCAATCCACGCACCCATCGTGGGGTGCGACATAATAGCCGTTTTAAACTAAAATTAAACGGCATATTTCAATCCACGCACCCATCGTGGGGTGCGACTTCATACGTTCTTGACTGTAAGCGTCCATCTACTATTTCAATCCACGCACCCATCGTGGGGTGCGACCTCCACCGTTCTTTAGTTTGAATACTGCATAGTAATTTCAATCCACGCACCCATCGTGGGGTGCGACCCCTCTCTTTATTTTTCTGCTTTAATTGCAATTATTATTTCAATCCACGCACCCATCGTGGGGTGCGACCGTTTGCCAACATGAAGGGGTGTTCCTTAGATTATTTCAATCCACGCACCCATCGTGGGGTGCGACCTTCATGCCCTACAATGCATTCTTTGCCATCCTTAATTTCAATCCACGCACCCATCGTGGGGTGCGACTCCTTCTACCTCTTTACCTGTAAAGCCCATTACTAATTTCAATCCACGCACCCATCGTGGGGTGCGACTGATGTATCTAGAGTAATCTGCATTGATAGAACTAATTTCAATCCACGCACCCATCGTGGGGTGCGACTCTAATTCTATAGACGAAAGGAGATATCAATTAATATTTCAATCCACGCACCCATCGTGGGGTGCGACTTATTGATAACTGCAATTAAATATTCTACTAATAATTTCAATCCACGCACCCATCGTGGGGTGCGACAGTGCTCCAATAGTTACGCTTCCTTTACTTGCTATTTCAATCCACGCACCCATCGTGGGGTGCGACACGATGAACTATTAGTAAATGATATCTTCATGAGATTTCAATCCACGCACCCATCGTGGGGTGCGACGTAAATCACATAAAATCATATCAATAGAAGCATTAGATTTCAATCCACGCACCCATCGTGGGGTGCGACCCGAGAACGCTTTAAACATGATTTATAACATTAACGAATTTCAATCCACGCACCCATCGTGGGGTGCGACTGTTCGAGGGTCTGCATTGGTACTCCACTTTCGATGATTTCAATCCACGCACCCATCGTGGGGTGCGACCGCTCCTTAATATCTTCTTCGCCCATCTCCATATTATTTCAATCCACGCACCCATCGTGGGGTGCGACGTTTTTTCTAGTTCCTTTGTTGTATGGTCTGCCTTATTTCAATCCACGCACCCATCGTGGGGTGCGACAGATAACACAAACCTTTTGTATATTGCAAGAGACAAATTTCAATCCACGCACCCATCGTGGGGTGCGACATGCTTTAATTCTAGAACGAGAGGACTTGAGGAAATTTCAATCCACGCACCCATCGTGGGGTGCGACTTTCAGCATATAGCCTATAATGTTGGATTGTATTTGATTTCAATCCACGCACCCATCGTGGGGTGCGACCACCACAAGCAACGTATGACAACAGCGCAATTAAGATTTCAATCCACGCACCCATCGTGGGGTGCGACTGAGCCATTGAACTCTTTACATTATTAACTCATAAATTTCAATCCACGCACCCATCGTGGGGTGCGACACCATCTGAGGGTTATATGTTGGTTGTTTCTTGTAATTTCAATCCACGCACCCATCGTGGGGTGCGACGACGCAGTACTACAAGGACGGACACCCTATGGGTATTTCAATCCACGCACCCATCGTGGGGTGCGACAGATGTACAATAGTACACCTCTAATTCTATAGACATTTCAATCCACGCACCCATCGTGGGGTGCGACGCAAAGTGTAGATGTTGCATACCAAACAGGAGGAGATTTCAATCCACGCACCCATCGTGGGGTGCGACAATGAAAAATGTAAATGTATCAAGAATCTAAAGTATATTTCAATCCACGCACCCATCGTGGGGTGCGACATCAAAGCCGTATCTCTTGATTTTAGATAACGCTTATTTCAATCCACGCACCCATCGTGGGGTGCGACAACTCCGTCAATAACTCAGCATCTCGACCTTCTTTATATTTCAATCCACGCACCCATCGTGGGGTGCGACAGTGTTCTATTTCAACTATCAAGAGGTTAAGCAATATTTCAATCCACGCACCCATCGTGGGGTGCGACTTTAACATATTTCTTTCTCCTCTCTACTTCTCAGCATTTCAATCCACGCACCCATCGTGGGGTGCGACAGAAGAAGCAACAAGTATTTTATTAATTTTTACGTATTTCAATCCACGCACCCATCGTGGGGTGCGACTATTTCATCATGTGATTTCGTTTATATATCGCAATTTCAATCCACGCACCCATCGTGGGGTGCGACGAGTGAACAGGCAGAACTCGCAGACAGTATCGAATTTCAATCCACGCACCCATCGTGGGGTGCGACTTCGTTCCTAGTGTCTGCATTGACTGATGGAAGATTTCAATCCACGCACCCATCGTGGGGTGCGACTTGCTTCTTCAGGTGTTACAACTCCCCACAGTTTAATTTCAATCCACGCACCCATCGTGGGGTGCGACGGTTTTTGCTTTGCGATTGGGGCACACTGAACAGAATTTCAATCCACGCACCCATCGTGGGGTGCGACTGCTTGAATGAAGAAGGACGCAACAATTACGCAATATTTCAATCCACGCACCCATCGTGGGGTGCGACATGATGATTGATGCAGGATTCAACCCGTTACAGATTTCAATCCACGCACCCATCGTGGGGTGCGACGACATATACTATTGAATATCTCAATAACGTTAATATTTCAATCCACGCACCCATCGTGGGGTGCGACCATAACGATGTAACGATAGGGGTGGTCTGATATATTTCAATCCACGCACCCATCGTGGGGTGCGACCAAGACCACAAAAGAGATTGACAATCTCGGCAAAATTTCAATCCACGCACCCATCGTGGGGTGCGACAAGCGGAAATGTATATTCATTCTCAATCATGCCAATTTCAATCCACGCACCCATCGTGGGGTGCGACAACAGATGCGGATAGCACGTTGCATGGTGATGATATTTCAATCCACGCACCCATCGTGGGGTGCGACCCGTATTTTTTGTTGACGTATTCGACAGTATAATATTTCAATCCACGCACCCATCGTGGGGTGCGACGTTGGTTAATCATGTTGAGTTCCTAGAAACTAAATTTCAATCCACGCACCCATCGTGGGGTGCGACACAGTTTCGGCGTAAATTGTTTCCCTAAAAACGATATTTCAATCCACGCACCCATCGTGGGGTGCGACAGCAAAAATAGCAAAATTTCTACTTGAATTTCACTATTTTTGACAAATTCATATTATCATATTCTAAGAATCATGATAATTAAAAATAAAATTTCTTATTTAATAAAATATTCAGGTGCGAATCTCTTAGTATTTTTATGTACACTACATATTCGCACTAGAGTATGAGATCATCCTTATCAAAGAATACACTAGCGTTTAATCCATAATGTTCTATCTTATTTTCGTATTTATCACCTAAATAATAGAATCTAATACTATCTTCTTTAAGATTCACTATCTTTAAAAGTTTATCCTTCATCTTTCTCCACTCTGCAGCTGATGCCTGACATTCAAATACTGAATTCTGTACTCTATGTCCACAGTTCTCACATTCTTTTGCAACTTTTCTAAGTCTTGCTTTGCCTGCACTTGCTACAGTAGACACATCATAAGTAATTAATATAAACATACTATCACTTCCAAAAGAATGCAGGATAAGAATCTAGATCACCACGTAAATAACGACTTAATAATAATGCTTGAACATAAGGAACCATACCCCACTCTACCTTCTCTTTTAAGTATGGATGCTCTATTACCTCTAACTTCTTTTGCTGCCAGTATTTGAAGAATATCTTCTTACCTTCATCATTTAGTAATACAGCACCATCTTCTTGCTCAATAAAATGTTTGCTTAAAATAAGCTTTTTATTGATTAACGTAATTACAAATCTATCAGCAAATACACTTCTTAATTCTTCTACCAAATCAAGAGCTAAAGATTTTCTACCAGGCCTTATAGTATGCATAAATCCTACATATGGATCTAACCCTACTGATTCTAATGCTGAAGTACACATTGATGTTAGGAGTACATATGCAAAAGATAATAGTGCATTTACTCTATCTAAAGGCGGTCTTCTACTCCTAAATTCAAAACTAAAGTCTTCTTCCTGCTGAAGAATTAATTCATTAAATACTCCAAAATAAATACTCGCTGCTTCTCCTTCAATACCTCTTAATGAATCCATAGATTTACATTCATAGGCTGAATTCAAAGAATTCTTTAAAGTAAGTGAAGCACTTTTTAAAGCTTCAGTATCAACTCTCAATTTATGATCTCGTATTGCTCTTTCTAAAATCCATCTACTATTATAAAGTTTGGACATGATAAAACATTTTGCTAATTTTAAAGACTCTTCTTCACATTCTGATACTCTGTATTGCGTCTTTCTTAAAATCACATTTCCATATTGCTCGCCAACAATTCTAGCAAGAAACTTTCCATTCCTAGAGAGAAATATTATAGATATTCCTTCTTGAGCACATTTTCCCATCAATGCAGGACTTGCGCCCATATAGCCACAAGTGATAATACTTTCAAGATTATGTAAAGGAATCTTACCAATCTTCTTTTTATCAGATAAAACCGTTACTGTCTCACCCTCTAATGACAAATAGTAATCAGGGTTAGTGATATAAAGAGTGTTTAATAGTTTTTTCATATTAGTTTTCCTCAACCTTAGATTGAATATAATCCTTTACCGATTTATTCTTTCCTAAAACTGGTAAGCATATTTCTTTTAATGAGCACGCATTACAGCTTTTAGACCATTTAACTTTTGGAGTGTACTTCTTATCAAAGTATTGATGCATTTCTTTAAAACTATCTGCAACTAACTTTCTTAATTCTTCTGTTATTAAAATAGTCTCTCTGCGTCTTGTCTCACCATAAAAAATATATGCTTTGTTAATTTCGCATACTAACATTTCTTCTAAGCACATTGCTTGTGCCACTACTTGCAGAATATCACTTTGGTCACATTTAGGTTTCCCCTTTTTATACTCAACAGGCTCTATTGTATATTTCCCTTCTCGGCCATGAATAGAGACTCCATTATGATCATCCCTCACAAACTCAACAATGTCACATACACCATGCACACCCAAGGTATGAGAGAACACTCTCATACCTCTTGTAATGATTATGTTATTACGTTTTTCTATAAAATTATCATTATGTGCATTTGAATGAAAGATTTCACCTTCAATAGTTCTTAGGTTTTCATCCCATTGTTGCTCTATATGAATCAAAGCCCATTGGCGTCGACAAAACTGAAAATGCTGAATTCCAGATAACATCAAATAATCTTCTTCAGCATATTTCATAACTTATCTACCTTCAATAACTTCTACATCTAAACCTTCAAGGTTATCTAATGTAACTTCGTAATCTTCATATTTCTTAGGAAGTACTACTTCTGGAAGAAGATTTACATGTAATGAATTATGAACTTTTGCAGATGAATACTGCCCCATTTCACAATTATGTTTCCACCAATATACTTTCTTAACTTCCATACTTCCATCTGGTCTAGCAGAAGAAGAATCATTTTCAAATAATGTTACTAATGCTTCTTTAATCTTTTCAGCATCTTCTTCAGAAAAACCAGTTTTTTCAGCTAACTGATGGTTGATGCTTCCACAAAGTTTATATAAACCAAATTCCACACGGTTTTTACTTCCCATTGTATCTGAAGCTTTACCTGCTTTTTCTTCACTGTTTACACTCTTTGTAATCTGCATTGTAGAAACATCCACTGGTGATACACTAACAGCTGTTCTTACAGTAACAGGACCGCGTACACCTACTGATAGAGAATTTCCTTTAAATGCAAACACCTGTCCAAAACTTCTCACGTCAATCCATGATTCACATGCGATTTTTGCATACTCATCCCCTGACTTATCTTTCTTATGTTTAGCTAATTCCTTATTTGCATCAGCTCTTGCAGATAAACTATTGCATCCATCATCAGATCTTTCCTGAGACTGTACAAAAACTTTTTCACCCATATCCTGAAGTCTATTTCTAATTTTTCTCTTAATACATACATCAGACATTTCACCATAACCATCCACATCCACTCTTGGACGGTTTCCATCTAATGGATCTCCATTTGGATTAGCCTTTTCAACTGTAAATAATACTACAAAATCAATTTTATTCTTAAATTCACTCATCTTTTATTCCTCTTCTTTCTTTGAATTTGATCTAATTTTTCTTATTTCTGCTCTTTCACAATAATAGCCTAATAAATAATTTTCATTTAATGGTTTGTTATTAAAACCATCAATATCTCGCAAGCACTCCAATATATGTTCAATTCTCTTTGATTGATTTTCTCTAATTGGCTTACTTGTTTTTGCTAAATATGGTTGTAACTTTCTTCTTATTTCTTCAAATGTTCTAGCTGGATATCTTGAGTAAATATTCCATAGTTTACTAGCATTTGTTTCTCTAGAATCCATTTGCGCATGATAATAATATGAATTCTCAATATCATCCAGAATAGCTAGCAACATTCCAAATAAATAATCTCTATCCTTTCTATACTTGTCTTCTTCTAACATTTCACTATATTCTCCTTTCTTATAATCAATGTTATGTTTTCTAATAAGTGCACATGTTGTTTCTAATATAAAATTCCAGTTATAAGAACTATATTTTTGTGGATTACTCGTATTGTTTACAGCACACTGCAGAATATCCATCGGCAATTTTCTATTATCCACAATACAAGACAATATTCGATCCACACACTTCTTCTGTAATTTTGAATTGGTAATCTTCAATAATCCTTCTTGATCCACACCATAAGCTGCACGTGCAATATCTAACGGCGTAGGTGTTCCTATATAATCAACATATTCACCATCTACTTTACGATGTAATCTCCAATTACATTCTAGATACCACTTATTAAGCCTATCAAGATATTCTTTTCCCAATAGTTCGTTGTAGTACGTAATTGATAAACGGCCTTGATTTGATCCATCCGCTGTATCTACTGATATTATTGATACTTTTTCGTTACTTAGTTTTGTACGATATCCAGCTAATAAACAACTAATCTGATGTGCATACTTTTCTAAAGTATCAATCTCAACTTTTTCTTCAGCAAATAATGCGAAAGGATTATCAAACGGTTCAAGTGTTTTAATTGTCTTACTTGCCCAACACACTATACACTCAGTATCGTTTCTATATCCCTGCTTAGATATTAACCAGCGTAATGCATTGTGTGCTTTTTGAGATGTTACATATCCAATACCAACAGCTTGCTCAGCATTTTTAAATCTACCTCTAAATGTATACCCTGAAGTATCATTTGATGATATGAGTTTTGCTTTATCCCCGGCATTACGAATTTTTGCAGGTAACTTTGTCGTTAATTGTGTCACTTCTCCTGTCGCATAACAAATGCCTAAATCACTTGTCTTACTCAAAGTATAGGCTATAAAACAATCATGAACTAAACTGTCTTCCCAGACTTTTTCATCCATAGCATCAGGAGATTCTACTATAAATCTTGCAACATCATCCAAAGAATCCTTATCAAACTTATCATCAGCAATTAAATCTTGCATCACATGCTCTTTTTTCAAATAAGTATAAATAGCTTTAATCTGTGAACAAGAATACTCTGAATTAGCCCAATCACCTAATTGTTTAATATAAGCATCAAAATATTCTCTTTTTTCCTTCGAATCTTCGCTGTACTGATCATAATCTCCTGCAATATAGCATAACTTATCAAACAAAGGCATAGGATTTATACCATTTCCTCTACTAGCACTATCTTCACTTACAGGAAATACAGTTACTTGATCATCTTTTGATATTCTTTCAGCTCTAATAAAATTTCCATCTTGATCAATATAAATCTCTAACTGTGCTTTCAACTGTAGATGAAACAATGGCAATAAAATTACTGAATTATCATCTCCACTCACCTTACCGATTAATGACTCACATTGATCATATGTGCTACTCAAATTGCTTATCCAACTCATCGCCAAATACTCCTCCTTTCTCAAATTCATCTAATCCAGAAAAATTAACACCCTTTTCAAATACTTTAACTTCCTGCTTATCCACAGTTTTCACAATAGGACATTCATCTGGTGTAATAAAATGAATACTTCCATCCTGCATCACAGGTTTCCATAATCTAATACTCATTTCGCCTTTACCATCTTCTACTTTTGATTCATCAGGATAAGTAATACCATGAACCATTATTCCAAATGACATGTTGCTATCATCATAGTATCCTTTTGATTCACCAAACTTACATGGTTCGACATAAGCCTGACATTCTCTTGTACCAAGGAAAATATCTCTTCTTCCTCCACGTTCGACCATTCTTTTCGCAATCAACCAGTGCTTATTTTCATTTCTATCTCCTACCAAGTCTTTTCTATTTTCATTCCATACAAAATGTGCTCTTACTTGATATTCAACATCCTTTAAATATGTATAAATAGATAAATCATTCTTTGAATCCTGATAATGTATTGGTCTAATTCCCTGACTCTGCGTTCTTATCGGATTCATAATTCTCACATCATCAATTACCCATTGAAACGTAGGCTTCCAATAGATACTTTCACATATTCCTTTTAGTGCTTGATATGTAGGAATCTGATATGTATATTTTTCACCACCTGTTTTTGTAAGTGGGTCTGTAAATAAGGCATATCTCCCATACACTTTGAATTCAATGCTATTCTTATGTTCCATCATTCATCCTCCTCTAGAATATTTCTAATGATAATTCAGTACTTAATCCTTCTTCATTTGTATAGAAACCTTCATCCAAAATCAAAATATCTTCATTAAATATTGTAATACCTTGGCGGTTCTCAATTTCTTTCAACCTTGTGTCTGTCTGATAGACATTGACCGTATACCTTTGCAACTTCTTTAAACATTGCTTCACAAATGCCAAGTCATAAGGATTATTCATCATTTCCTCCACAATATTTTTAGCTTCACCATATTGAGTAATAAGTCCGACTGTATTTCCTTTTTTAATCACACTAAAATTCTTTCCTGCGTATTTATAAGCCTGACATTGCAGATAAGCATAGCCTGATGGTCTTCTATTTGACGATAAATAGTGAAATAAATCTTTAACAGATTGATGATTCTTAAGACAATAATCCATTGGACAATACACATTGTTATCAGACATCTTAGGATAATAATATCTTTCATAATATTTTCTGATAGCATCTGGCATCAGTAAATCACCATCATAATCATCTAGAACACGTTTAGTTGCCTTTACTGACTCTCTTATATCACGCAATTGATTTAAATTTTCTTTCACATCAACCATATAGACAATTCCTTCAATTGTTTCACCATTTCTATTACATCTTCCAGCTGTTTGCGTAATACTATCTAATCCAGCTAAAGATCTAATAACAGTTTGGAAAGAAATATCTACACCTGCTTCAATCAACTGTGTACTAATACAAATTGTTTTTCGGCTTGATAATGACTGTTTCATCTTCTTAATGATATCTAGTCTATGTTGCGCACACATATAAGTAGTCAACTGAATAACATCAACATCATCACTTACTAATTCTTTAATTTCATTATATACTCCTCTTACAGCACCTTTTGTATTAAGAACAACCAATATATTTTGATCCATCTTATCCAATATAAACTGTGCTAAAGACTCATAATCATATTCTTTCTTATCAGGTCTTTCTATATGTACTCTCTTGAATTCATTAGAGAAGAATTCAATATTAGGAATCATATCCTTACACTTATCTTTATACAGAAGTGGTCTATTGATTTTCTCAAACAACGGTTGAGTTGCTGTACACATTACAATCGTAGAATTTCCACAATAAGATAAGAAATTCATGAATGTAGTAAAAAGATTCAAACACTTTATAGGAATTGATTGTGCTTCATCTATAATAATGACCGCATTTGTTAATTGATGAAGACGTCTCACCGACTGCATACCTCCATCAAATAATGTATTTAGAAATTGAACAGTAGTCGTCATAATGATAGGAGCACTCCAATCATCAGCAAGTAATTCATGTCTATTCAGCTGTTCGACATTATTTTCATCAATACATACATTTGAATGATGCTCTAGAATATTGTCATCATCATTTAAAATAGTTCTTATCTCATTTGCATTCTGTTCTAGAATCGATAGAAATGGTGCAACATATATGATATGTCTTTTTTCTTCTTTCTTAGCTAATTCTAGTGCGTAACGCATACTTGAGAGAGTTTTTCCTCCACCAGTAGGAATAGAAAGTCTATATATTCCATTGCCATTTTTAGTGAAATCAAAGCAATAATCAGACATCTGTTTACGTAACTTATCAATCTTTGTAACAGTTTTAAAACTGTCTAATTTTTGATTCAACTTCTTTTGATAGTCTTTCCATAACTCATTGATTTCTTCTTGAGTCTTTCTATTGTTAATCTTACCTTGCATAAATTCAGCAGTATCTCTTCTATCTGCGTCAATCAAATAAGACAATATCAATCGTTCTAGACATCCTAATAAAAAAGAACTATTTTCATCACAACTGAATTTCATATCAATACAAATCTTTTTTATCTTTTCAACTTGATTATTAAATTCTTTTTCTGACTTTTCCAATAAACTTTTTAAATCTACTGTAGTGATCAAAGGCTCTATATTACCCAATACGTTTTGATAACTATTCTCATCCACCTTTAATCTAGGTGTAAACTTATCTTCTTCATTTTCATCAACGCAGTCATTCAATCCATGGTGTGAAAAGATAGAGTATGCAATCAATTCAGGTGAAAATTTTATATTATGTTTAGCCCCATAATCCATGATATACTTTGCACCTGCGCTAGAATGATTGATACTACCCCTTCTCACAGAATTAGGATTTTCTACTGCTTTATGAATATACTCATTAAACTCATCTGTTAATTTACCTACATCATGTAATAATCCAGCAATTTTCAAAGTACTACCAAGTCCAACACTTCTTGCTTCTAATTCTGCATATCGTGAAACATTTTCACAATGCTCATACACTGTCTGTTCCCTATTTTCAGATATATGTGCTAAATACTTCTTATCCATCGTCATCACCCATTCTCTATAAAATAATATAAACAGTTATAAATACATTATATATCGTAATCGTTTTCATATGCATTTTTTTCTTCTACTATTATTATACTCTTTTAAAAATAAAATTTCTCAGGTACCCCTCTGACAATGCTTATTATTAGGTGTTAAAAAATTATTTTTAATTTTTTCCTGTATATATGCACAAAAAAGATCACCTACGGTGATCATAGTAAGGAAATCGGATTTTGGTATGAGCTATTCCCTTACCCATCCTCTACTATACACTAATTTTATTTTTTATGCACTATATTGTCGCTTGAGAACAACATAATTTAGGCGTTTAAAAAATAAAATGAAATAGTTTTTCCCTTATCCATGATCACTTATTTGAAGGTGTTATATTTAGTTGATTTTACCTAGATATTGCTGTGTTTGTCTTAATGCTGCTTCGAATGATGTGGCTGTTAATTTTAATTCCCCAGCAGCTGTTTCTGCTCTAATCAACTTAGGATATTCCTCAGGATTATGTTCCATCATTGATATAGCACTCGAATAACCACCAATTCCTTTTACTTTATGTGGAGTAGGTCCGATTATGATATCTGAATAATTTGTATTGTTTCTATACTTCTCAAAATTCAGATTAGTTAACTTCTCATACTCACTAATGACTTCAATTCTATCTGCTTTAATTCCACATTTCTTAGCTATTTTCTTAATGCTTTTACAATTGATATTCATATCCCCAATCACCAATATTTTCGCATTATGAGCAAGATAACTAGTATTGTGCTTCTCTATACAGTCTGTGCATCCAATCTTACTTAAATATTCTTCTAGTTCATTACTTCGATTTGCAATAGTTAACTCTGATGACAATTTAGCATATACATAAGTCATCACTCTATCGAGTTCAATAGTTGATAAGACCATATTAAGATTCCACCTCACTTTCAAAAATGTTATTCTGTTTTTCTTTTAATTCATTTAATTCATCCTTCAAATCTTCGATTCTACCCTGAAGCAAAAGATATCTATACTCAATCTTTTTCTGTGTTTCTAAATCAATAGCTGGAATATACATTTCATCAAGTTCTTTTTTAGATAATGACTTGATTGTTGATCCTACTAAGCATTGATCTAGCAAGGCTTGACCTTTACTACTCATTAAGAATATAAATAAATACAATGGAGAGACTTTCTTATCAGTTGCTCTGATAACAGATAAGTTTCCTGTTGGGATGACTTGCTTTCCCCCTAAATCTTTTACATATGCTATCTTTAAAACATATCCTTTAGAAACAATGATAATATCATTTTCTTTTAATAAATATCTTCCTGCTTTCTTTTCTGGCATATCAATAGATGCTAGATCTGTACACTTAAGAAAGTCATCATTAATATCACTAATCTTCAATATATCGTATTTCCCTTCTCCAGGATTAAGTTCAGTATATTGTTTAGAAGTATATTGAACACCTCTAAATGTCTCTGCAACTGTTTTAAGTTGTTTTGCATGTGGTACAGTAATTTTCTCCATAAAGTATGTGTTACTGTTTAGTTTATAAGAATTATTGATAATTGTTTCATTATCAATAATCTTTACATACTCGCTAGAGTTATTATTAATTGCTTCAACAATTTCATCCACTTTAATTCTATTTTCCCCAACTCTATCACAAAAACTAGTTGCATCCACCATCTTTACAGTTTTATTACCCTTAGAAAATACTAGAAGTGAATATTCACCAACTTTATAGAAACGAGAATCAGCTGAAAAGGAAATAGACATTTCTAATAGCCCATTATCAATTACCTGTTTACGTACTCGTCTTTCTGATGAACTATTTAACGCTCTTGCAGACATTAAAACATAGATACGCCCATTTTCATTCATAGAATTAATAGCTTTTCCTGCAAAAGCCCAATCAGTTTCTCTTCTTATATTATCAAAACTAAAAATACCATCTTTATCATTACAAAGATAATCACATGGAACTATACCCCTAGGATAATCACAGAAAACTAAATCATAATTTGGAACACATGGTGTATGAAGTAAATTTCCACAATAAATCGAACTATCACTAGACATCATATCCAAAATCATTTTTGAATCAATCACATTTAACTCTAACAGTTCTATGCCAGCCATTTGGCTTTTTGGATACGATTTCGCTGCAACTGATAAAAATCTTCCTTGTCCTGAACATAAATCAATGATGTTTTTATTACTTCTTCCTTCATGAAGTTTCATTACTAGTTCAGAGAGATAATCCTCAGTTATACATTCACAATACATTGATGAACGATCCATTATAGTTTCAATTTTAAATACTTCTAGGAGTTCTTCATCTTCACATTCCAACAACTGTTTATAAGTGTCGTTAGCACTATCTCTAATATAATTTAATTTATTATTTAATATACTAACAAGCACTTCTTTAGTAATAATTGATTGGCAAGATTCAATCGCTTCTTTCATTCTCTCTTCAAATACATTGTAATCTTCAAAATCAAACTGAATATCTTTTATCTTTCCCTGTCTTTGAATATAAATTAGATAACTCTGAAGCTTCATATAACGATGTACTGTACCCGCTTCATTTTTTCTTCTGTTTGCACGATAAATTAATTCTACTTTGTTTGACATATTATTTTCCTCCTTAGGTTTTTATAAACCTTATTTCTTCTACACCTGCAATTCTACTCTTTATTGCTAATATGCCAATAGGTTTTTGTAAACCTAAATAAAAAATGATAAAAAAGAAGGTATGAGTTTTGATTCTCATACCTGATCACCACTAAATCCCCTTCTTGTATAAACTATAGCTATATCCAAAACATAGTAAACTAGATATAAGTATAATACCTAGACCAATAAACATATAACCTAACATACTAAAGATAATATACAACATTCCACTCAATACAAACACATAACCAGAAAATCTATGTGTACGTGACCAGTTCTCATCACTATTTAATGCCCATGAAGTACGAATACCTATAGTATAGTTTCTTTTTATTTTAGGTAAGTAATTACCTAAAATAATAAAGATGAGCCCTATTACTATATTCATAATAAACGTGATATCAAAACGGTAACCTAGACTATATGTAATAATAAGTAGAGTGACCATCAAGCATATAACTGGGCAGATCATTAATATGATTCTTAATCCTACTTCTGGTATATTACTCTTTTTAGGATCCTTAAATGTCATGAAGGTACAGAATATATGAAGTACTAGCATAAAGCCCCACATACCATATAAACCTAAGAACTTATTCATATACCCATCAGGTGTACCATGGAAATCAAAGTGTGTTGCGACTTGTGCAGGTAACTTATTATAAGTCACTAATATACATACAAGTGGCAACAAAAATAATACCAAACTAAACTTAAACCATTTATTCTTCAACATCATTATCTCCTCCTAAAAAAGACTTAAAATACAACAACATTTCTTCAAACACAGTCGCATTAATTTCATAATAAATATAATTCTTATCTTTTTCTTCTCTTACTAAGTCTGCAGATTTTAATATCGATAAGTGATATGAGACAGTGGCCTGTGTCATATCAAATTGTGCAGCAATATCTCCTGCAGACATCCTTCCTTTCTTTAATAAGTTAAGAATATCTCTTCTTACTGGTGCACTGAGTGCTTTAAATGTTTTCTCAAACATATATTCACCACCTATTTAGATAACTTTCTAAATAGATTATACAATAAATACCAAGAAATGCAATACCTATTTAGAAATATTTCTAAATAGGTATTAAAAGAAAAGAGGCCTAAGCCTCTTTAATGAATGGATCTCTCCAGAATACGATTAATAGATAGATTGTCATAACGACCCAGATGACTGGTTCACAGAAGATGACAGCCATATATTTAAAGACTGGAATAAGTGCGAATACGAAGATGATCTTACCGACTAATTCAATAATACTAGATACAAGTGGTAACATCTTCTGTCCAATACCTTGCAAGGCAAATCTTGTCTGCATTAATACACCTAATACTGCATAGTTAGGGGCTACAATACGTAAATAAAGTGAACCATTGTATAAGACTGTCTTGTCCGTTGTACCAGAAATCCATGTTACAAGTGTAGGGGCACTTAATAATAGAATAATGGTTGCTAATGCGGCTACAACAACATCATAGATATACATCTGTTTCATACCTTTGCGAATACGTGATACATTTTCTGCGCCTTTGTTTTGAGATACAAATGTACTTGCTGCTTGAGCCATGGCAGTAAATGGCATATTGAAGAACATATAAAGTTTTCTTGCAGCAGTATGACCTGCAATAATCTGTTTGCTTCCTAAACCATTGATACCTGACTGCAAGATAACTGAACCTGCATTAACGATTGCACTCATAACAGCCATAGAATATCCCTGTCCTAATAGTTCTTTATAAAGAGCTGCATCAAATTTAAAATGTCTCTTTTCTGGTACGAGTAATGGGACATTCTTAAAGATATAAATCAAACAGAATACGACTGATACACCCTGGGCAATGACAGTCGCAACTGCTGCTCCTCTTACACCCATATGAAGCTGTGTGATAAAGAATAAGTCTAAACCAATATTTAATACTGATGATATGATTAAGAATACTAAAGGCATTAAACTATTCCCTATAGCACGTAATAATCCTGCACATAGATTATAGGCAAACATAACGACTAAGAATTGTACAATCACAATAATATAGCTGTAAGCTTCATTTAGTAAGTCCGGTGATACATTGATTGCAATAAGTAATGGTTTGATTCCAATAGAGGCAATAATAGTAATCACAATAGAAGATATAATACCAATCACAAAACTAGCTGCAACTGATTTCTTTAAGAGTTCTTCATCTCCTGAACCATAGCTTCTTGCAGTGACAATAGATAACCCATTCCCAATACCTAACGCAAAACCTACTAATAAGTCATAGACCGCTGCACATGAACCAATGGCAGAAAGTGATGTCATTCCTAAAGTATTTCCTACAATGGCAGTGTCCATTGTGTTATAGAATTGCTGGAAGATGTTTGATATAAGAATTGGAATCATAAAGATAACTAAACTCTTAAATATTGAACCTTCAAGCATATTGACTGATGTTTTCTTTTTATCCACAATAATTTCTCCCTTCTTTTTCTGTGTTATTCTAACACAAATTAATATTTATAATTCATAACTCACAGATTATGAAAACACTTTAACACTCGGTAGTACCTCTCGGTCAAGTGTTTATGTTAGAATAATAAAGGTGATATATATGAAAACAATAAAATTATATGATGAAATGCCTTATAGTACAGATTTCAAGGCAACAGTAGTAGAAGTAAATAAGAATGAAATCATTCTTGACCAGACACTTTTCTTTCCTGAGGAAGGTGGTCAGGAATGTGATTTAGGGACTATTAATGATATTCCTGTTAAGGATGTACAGATTAAGGATGATGTGATTATCCATTATGTTAAGAAGCATCACTTCAATGTAGGAGATACAATAGAAGGTCATATCGATTGGAAGAGACGTTATTCTTTTATGCAGAATCATACGGGAGAACATCTTCTTTCTGGTATTGTGCATAGTATGTATGGTTATGATAATGTGAGTTTCCATCTAAATAGTGAAGAAGGACAAGTAGAATATGATGGTGATATCAAGGATATTGATTTAATAGAAGAGAAAGTGAATCAAGCTATCTATGAGAATAAAGAGATTCATTGTTTCTATCCTGATGATTTAGAGAGTATCTCTTATCGTTCTAAGAAAGAGATTGAAGGTAAAGTACGTATTGTAGAGATCAAAGATTATGATATATGTGCATGTTGTGCACCCCATGTAAAAAGAACAGGTGAATTAGGAGTATTCAAGATCATCAAAGTAATTCATACAACTCGAGGAACACGTTTTATATTCTTATTTGGGGAACGTGCTTATCATCGTTTTAAGGATGATTTTGATCATCTTGAATCACTTTATCATCTTTTCTCTTCCAACAATCAAACACTTGTAAAACAAGTCAATAAGATGTATGAAGAAAAAACAGCTTTAGAAGTCAAATATGCACAACTAGAGAAAGAACATATGCTTTCATTATGTGATCATGCTTATTTATTTGTAGAAGACTGTTTACCTGTAAATCAAAGAGAAGTGACTAATCATCTCGTTAATGTTTATAGTACAGGTGGTGTATTTGTAGGAAATGATGAGAAAGGCTATCGTTATGTCATAGGTTCTGCGAATAATGCACTAGATATATTAACACAATTAAAAAGCCTTAAAAGCAAAGGTGGAGGATCAAAAGAGATGATCCAGGGATTTACCCCTGCTTCTAAGACTGAATTGCTTAAAGCCCTCTCTTAGGGCTTTTTATAATACTTCATTAAAGCTTGTGTACCTAAGTCACCATAGCCTTCTTTTTCTAATTCCTGATAGTTTCTTAATACTGTTTCTAATACATTAAGTGTAATGTCTGATTCTTTGGCTTCTTCATCAGCAAGTTTCATATCTTTAATAAAGTGTTTCATAAAGAATCCTGGTTGATAATCAGCCTTTAAAATCTTAGGTCCAAAAGCATCTAACTGATGACTTCCTGCTGCACCAGTAGACACAGACTTTAATAAAACATCTAAATCCAAACCTTTACTAGATGCATATGTGAGTGCTTCACATACACCAGACAATGCCCCTGCAATCATGATCTGATTGGCCATCTTTGCATGCTGTCCTGAACCACTAGGACCCTGATAATTAATATTAGTACCCATGGTTTCAAATAAAGGAAGACATGCTTCATAATCTTCTTTGTCTCCTCCTACAAGAATAGAAAGAGTCGCATTCTTTGCACCTGTATCTCCCCCAGTAACTGGTGCATCTAATACGTGTAGATTTCTCTTTTTACCTTCTTCATATATTCTTTGATCAAGTGTAGGTGATGTAGTCGTCATATCAATAAGATATGTACCTTCCTTTACTGAATCTAGAATGTTGTTGTTATTAAAATAAACTTCTTCCACATCCTGTGGAAAACCTACAATAGTCATGACTGCATCTACATCTTTCACGCAATCATGAATAGTAGAATGGAGTGTAGCCCCCTTCTCTACTAAAGAAGTCACCTTTTCTGGATGTCTTGCATAAATATGCATTTCATAACCTGCATCCATTAAATGACCTGCCATAGGCAACCCCATGATACCTAAACCAATAAATCCAATCTTTTTCATTTTATATCTCCTCCTCTATATATTAATCAATAATCCATCTTCATTTTCAATCATCTTCTGTATCGTCTTCATGACCCCATCATGATCATTATCTTCTTGAGTCACAAAACGTGCTTTACTTTGTATAAAGTGATCTGCATTCTTCATTGCATAACTATAATAAGCATGTGTGAACATCGATAGATCATTATCAGAATCTCCAAATACCATTGTTTCTTCTTCTGATATACTTAATGTCTTTTGTAAGAAGACAACACTATCTGCTTTAGATTGTCCCTTCTTATTAATATCAATCCAGCAGTCTCCTGATGGTTTCACTTCAAAGCCTTTTATACAAGACAAAGGTCCTTCCAAACAGTTCTTCACTGGATCAATAGGATCGCAGACTGTAATTTTAAATATATCATCATCAATATCTTCTATTGTATCTACATAAGTAATATTAAAGTGAATTGTATGCTTACTTATAAGTTCCTTATCTTTATTGAATGCATACATGGCCTTCTTACCACTTAACATAGGAGCCGTGCCTTTAAGCGTAAACACAAAGTTTGTAAGCTTACATACATCTTCCTGGTTCATATAGTCTGCAAATAACGTATCTCCGTTATGTTGTATATAGCCACCATTTTCAGCCATAAGGTAGATAGTTTTATTTCCTTTAAAATACTTTCTCACTTCTCCCATCTGTCTTCCGGATGAAATCGCAAAAATGATATTTCTATCATACAATTCCTTATATATTTGATTAAAATGTGGAGGTAAATTCTTCTGATTATCCAACAAAGTACCGTCCATATCACAAATAATCATCTTAATTTGTGTAAAATTCATACTTTTCACCTCAAAATGCATTATATCACTATTTTCGCACTAGACCAAAAAGTTAGGTTATGTTAATATGTGGGCGGTGATGAAAAATGTCTAAATATCAAGAAGTAGTGGAAGATATTATCCACAAAATAGAAAAAAATGAATATACTGATAAGCTACCAACAGAAGATCAGTTAATTGAACAGTATCAAGTAAGCAGAAATACAATTAGAAATGCAATCCGTACTTTAAAGAAACAAGGTACTCTATTCTCTATTCAGGGAAGTGGTGTATTTGTACGTCATACAAGAGATGATGATTCTTTATGGATGAATGGTTCTTGTGGTATTACTGAGAATGCCCCACGTCATAAGATTACTACTGATGTCAAGGGATTCCATATTATGATGGCTGGAGAAGAACTATCAAAACGTATGCAATGTGAACTCACTACACCTATCTATTATATTGAAAGAGTAAGAAAGATGGATGGTGTTCCAATGGCTATTGAATATACTTACTATAATAAGGATCTTGTTCCTTCACTTGATCGTCGTATTGCAAGTCAGTCAATCTATAGTTATATTAAGAATGATTTAAAGTTAAGTATTGGTTTTGCAGATAAGTATTTCCATGTTAAACAGTTAAGTGCACAGGAAGCTTCTATTCTAGGATTAGAAGAAGGTAGTCCAGCATTAGAAGTAGAAGATTATGTACATCTTTCTAATGGACAGTTATTTAATGTATCACGTATTGTGTATAACTATAAGACAACTCATTTCTATGCATCTAATGTAGACTAAGAAAAAAAAAGAACCTCGCAGGGTTCTTTTTTTTTCTTATCTAGAGGCAACATGCAGTGAGGAACAATCCGGATTATATATTCGCAGTATTTAGGAATGACAATAAGTTGATAGGCATTAATTGAGAAATGGTTTTATAATATTTGTCCTTCTGCAATTTTAAGCAGTCATTTATTTGCGTTCTAGATTCTATGGGTATTATAGTACGTATGCGCTTGCATTTCAATATTAATACCAATGATTTTTATATATTTTTTAATTTCAGCAATGAATAAAGAGATTTTTTAATATGAAATGATTGATTTTTATCATTATCATGATATAGATTTGTATCCTGCAGACTTCATTGAATATACCTCTTATGATCATCCAGGTATGTATCATCGTATTAAGCATATCCAAGAAGAAATTATCACAAGAAAGTCGTAAAGGCTTTCTTTTTATTATGCTATTTCGCTTTAATGAAGTTATATTATGTTATTTTTCGTATATTCATAAATTTCACAAACATTTCACAACTTTATTAACAATTTTTCTTTACAATGATAAAAATATTTTGTAATATAGGTTCACTTATATAGGAGGTGTGTGCATGAACAAAGGTTTATATGATTCATCTTTTGAACATGATAACTGTGGTATTGGTGCAGTTGTTAATATCAAAGGTGTAAAAACGCATATGACAGTATCAAATGCGTTAAAGATTGTAGAACAGTTAGAGCATAGAGCAGGTAAGGATGCAAAGGGAGAAACAGGTGATGGTGTTGGTATCCTCACACAGATTCCTTATACATTCTTTAAGAAGAGTGTAAAGGATTTCCAGTTACCTAAGGAAGGTCATTATGGTGTAGGTCAGTTCTTCTTCCCTATGAATGAACTAGAAAGACATCAGGCAATGACTATGTTTGAAAAGATTATTACTAAGGAAGGTATGACTTTCCTTGGATGGAGAAAGGTAGAAACACATAAAGAGGTATTAGGTACTAAAGCGATTGATGCGATGCCTTATATTATGCAGGGTTTTGTAAAGAAACCTGATGATTGTGAAGTAGGTCTTCCTTTTGATCGTCTTCTTTATCAAGCAAGAAGAATTTTTGAACAGAGTAATGAAAATACTTATGTATGTTCATTATCTAGCCGTACTATTGTATATAAAGGTATGTTCCTTGTAGGACAGTTAAGAAGTTTCTTTAGTGATTTACAGGATGAAGATTATAAGAGTGCGATTGCATTAGTGCATTCTCGTTTCTCTACTAATACAAATCCATCATGGCAAAGAGCACATCCAAACCGCTTTATTGTCCACAATGGTGAAATTAATACAATTAGAGGTAATGCAAACAACATGCTTTCTCGTGAAGAAAACATGAAATGTGATGTATTAGATACAGAAAAAGTATTCCCTGTTGTAGATGTAAATGGTTCAGATTCTGCAATGTTAGATAACACATTAGAATTCTTAGTTATGAGTGGTATGGAGCTTCCTCGTGCTGTTATGATGTGTATTCCAGAACCATGGGAAAACAATCCTTCTATGTCTAAAAAGAAAAAGGATTTCTATGCTTATAACGCTACAGTCATGGAACCTTGGGATGGACCAGCTTCTATTTTATTCTCTGATGGTGAATTAATGGGTGCTGTACTTGATAGAAATGGTTTAAGACCTTCTCGTTATTATATTACTAAAGACTCTTATTTAATCTTGTCTTCTGAAGTAGGTTCTTTAGATGTTCCTACAGAAGATATTGTGGTTAAGGATCGTTTACGTCCTGGTAAGATGCTTCTTGTAGATACTAAGAAGGGCGTTCTTATTAATGATGACGAATTAAAGGACTATTATGCACAAAAGGAACCTTATGGTGAATGGCTTGATTCACACCTCACATACTTAAAGGATTTAAAGATTCCTAATGAAAGAGTAGAAGTCATTAGTGATGAAAAGCTAGAAACATTACAGACTGCTTTTGGTTATAAGTATGAAGATATTAAAGACTATATTATTCCAATGGCTACTAATGGTAATGAACCTATTATCGCTATGGGTAATGATGCCCCTCTTGCGGCAATGAGTACTATGCATCAGCCACTCTTTAATTACTTTAAACAGTTATTTGCCCAGGTCACTAACCCTCCTATCGATTCTATTCGTGAAGAGATTGTCACATCTACTTCATTAGATATTGGTACTGAAGGAAATATCTTAAATGATTCACCTGATAACTGTCGTTTATTACATATTCATAATCCTATTCTTACAAATACAGATATTCTTAAGTTAAAACATCTTCATACAGATGATTTTGAAAGTGAAACTATTTCTACACTTTATTATAAGAATACATCTCTTAAGAAAGCTTTAGATCATCTCTTTATTGAAGTAGATAAAGCATATCATCGTGGAGCAAACATTATTATTCTTTCAGACCGTGGTGTAGATGATAACCATTGTGCTATTCCAGCATTACTTGCAGTCGCAAGTGTTAACTCTTATTTAGTACGTACTAAGAAGAGAATGAAGATGGCTTTAATTATTGAATCTGGTGAAACAAGAGAAGTACATCATTTTGCGACATTACTTGGTTATGGTGCAAGTGCTATTAATGCCTATCTTGTTCAAGATACAATTCATCAGGCTGTAGAAGATGGTTTATTAGAAAAGGATTACTATGCTGCGGTAGAAGATTATAATCATGCTGTACTTTCTGGTATTGTCAAGATTGCTTCTAAGATGGGTATTTCTACTTTACAGTCTTATCGTGGTTCTCAGAACTTTGAAGCCATTGGTATTTCTAAAGAAGTTATTGATACATACTTCCCTCATACAGTAAGTAGAGTTGAAGGTATTACTTTAAAAGATATTGAAGCTGATATAAATGCATTACATAATCAGGCTTTTGATCCTCTTGGATATGATGTAAATCCTACACTTGATTCTGGAGGATTCCATAAAGAAAGAAGTCATAAAGAAAACCATCTTTATAACCCTAAGACAATTCACTTATTACAACAAGCTACACGTTTAGGTGATTATAAGTTATTTAAGGAATTCTCTGAAACTATGGGTCAGGAAGAAGAAGGCATTAACTTACGTGGTTTATTAGACTTTGACTTCAGCAAGAGAAAACCTATCCCTCTAGAAGAGGTAGAACCTGTAGAAAACATTGTGAAACGTTTTAAGACAGGTGCTATGAGTTATGGTTCTATTTCTAAAGAAGCACATGAAACAATGGCTATCGCAATGAATAGATTACATGGTAAGAGTAACTCAGGTGAAGGTGGAGAAGATGCAGAACGTTTTGTCACTCGCCCTAATGGTGATTCTACATGTTCAGCTATTAAACAGGTAGCAAGTGGTCGTTTTGGTGTCACAAGTGAATACTTATGTTCTGCTAGTGAAATTCAGATCAAGATGGCTCAGGGTGCTAAACCAGGTGAAGGTGGACACTTACCTGCAGGTAAGGTTTATCCTTGGATTGCGAAGACTCGTCATAGTACTCCAGGTGTATCACTTATTTCACCACCACCTCATCATGATATTTATTCAATTGAAGACTTAGCTCAGTTGATCTATGACTTAAAGAATGCGAATGAAGCAGCACGTATTAGTGTTAAGTTAGTATCTGAAGCAGGTGTTGGTACTATTGCCTCAGGTGTCGCGAAAGCGGGTGCTCAGGTTATTCTTATTTCTGGTTATGATGGTGGTACTGGTGCAGCACCTAGAAACTCAGTTTATAGTGCAGGTCTTCCTTGGGAATTAGGTCTTGCGGAAGCACATCAGACATTAATCATGAATGATTTAAGAGATCGTGTAGTAATTGAAACAGATGGTAAATTATTAACTGGTAGAGATCTTGCGATTGCTTGTTTACTTGGTGCAGAAGAATATGGTTTTGCGACAGCACCACTTATTACTATGGGATGCGTTATGATGCGTGTATGTAACTTAGATACCTGTCCTGTAGGTGTTGCAACTCAGAACCCTATCTTACGTAAGAGATTTACAGGTAAACCTGAATATGTAGTAAACTTCATGAAGTTTGTTGCTGAAGAAATGCGTGAATATATGGCTCAGCTAGGATTTAGAACAATCGATGAAATGGTTGGTCATACTGATTTATTAAAGAAGAAGGATATTGCAGATCAGTATCATATAGACTTATCTAAGATCTTAGATAGCACATATGCAAATGATGCACATAACTGCTTTAATCCAGCTCATGTATATGACTTCAAATTAAATGAAGTACTTGATACAAAGGTATTATTAAAAACATTAGAACAGGCTCTCAAGTCTCATAAGAAGACAGAAGTATCTGTAGAAGTATCTAATACAGACCGTTCATTTGGTACTATCTTAGGTTCTCATATGACTAAGACTTTAGGTGATTTTGTAGAAGATGACTTAATTACAGTACATGCATTTGGTGCAGGTGGTCAGAGTTTTGGTGCCTTTATTCCTAAGGGATTAACACTTGAATTAACAGGTGATTCTAATGACTACTTAGGTAAAGGTTTATCTGGTGGTAAGATTATTGTGAAGACACCTCATGAAGCTACATTCAAGGCTGAAGACAATATTATTATTGGTAACGTTGCTTTATATGGTGCAACAAGTGGTGAAGCTTATATCAATGGTGTTGCTGGTGAACGTTTCTGTGTAAGAAACTCAGGTGCTAAGGCTGTTGTAGAAGGTGTCGGTGACCATGCATTAGAATATATGACAGGTGGTTTAGTTGTTATTTTAGGTGAAACAGGTAGAAATGTTGCTGCTGGTATGAGTGGTGGTATTGCGTATATCTATGATCCAAATAATGATTTATATGAAAAACTAAATGGTGCACTTGTAGAATATTCTGAAGTCAATAAGCCATATGATATTAAGACAGTAAGAGAATTAATTGAAAATCATTATAAGTATACTGGTTCAGAGAAAGCCAAGATGTTCTTAGATGATTTCAAGACATATATTGGTAAGTTTAAGAAGATCATTCCACATGATTATAAGAAGATGATGGATCTGATTGCTTATTATCAGTCACAGGGTCTAGATGAAGATCAGGCTAAGGTAGAAGCATTTAATGCCGCTATGAAAGGAGGAAAATAGTCATGGGTAAGAAAACTGGATTTTTAGATTATGCACGTGAGACATCTTATGAGGTTCCTCCTACAGAACGTATTAAGAACTTCGATGAATTCCATATCCCTTTGTCTACTAAAGAACAGCAGAAACAGGGTGCAAGATGTATGGACTGTGGTATTCCGTTTTGTCAGTACGGCCAGAAGATTAAAGGTATGTTTTCTGGCTGTCCTTTAAATAATTTAATTCCTGAATGGAATGATTTAGTATTTAAAGGTAAGTATGAACAGGCTCATAAACGTTTAAAGAAAACTAATAACTTCCCAGAATTCACTTCTAGAGTATGTCCTGCATTATGTGAAAAAGCTTGTACATGTTCTTTAGATGGTGAAGCAGTATCAGTTAAAGAAAATGAACATGCGATTATTGAATATGCTTATGAACATCTATTAGAAGAACCAAAACCACCAGTAAAGCGTGTTGGTAAAAGAATCGCAGTTATTGGTTCTGGTCCTGCTGGTTTAGCCGCTGCAGATACTCTTAATCAACGTGGATATGATTGTGATGTATATGAAAGAGAAGATCGTTTAGGTGGACTATTAATGTATGGTATTCCTAATATGAAGATTGAGAAGAATATCATTGATCGTCGTATTTATAAGATGATTGCAGAAGGTGTAAAATTCTTTACAAATAAAGACATTACAACTAAGAAACAGGCAAAAGAATTATTAAGTAAATACGATGCAGTTATTCTTGCAGTAGGTGCTAAGGAACCTAGAGATATTAATGTGCCTGGTAGAGAAGGTAATAATATTCTATTCGCTGTAGACTATTTAACTCAGGTGACTAAGTCATTATTAAATAGTGAATTCAAGGATGGACAGTATCCTAATGCGAAAGGTAAGAATGTATTAGTCATCGGTGGTGGTGATACAGGAAACGACTGTGTTGGTACAGCAATTAGACATGGCGCAAAGTCTGTATTACAGCTAGAAATGATGTCAGAACCTCCACTTGTAAGAGCAGATTCTAATCCATGGCCAGAATGGCCTTTAGTCAAGAAAACTGATTATGGACAGGAAGAAAACATTGCAGTATTTGGTGAAGATCCTCGTGTTTATAATAGTACAGTAAAAGAATTTATTCTTGATAGTAAGGGTAATGTAAAACAGGCTGTGATTGTAAAACTACAGACTGTAGTGAAAGATGGTCGTCGTTCATTTGAACAGGTACCTGGTAGTGAAAAGACAGTACCTTGTGATCTAGTGCTTATTGCGGCAGGATTTATTGGGGCACAAAAACCAGTGATTAATGCATTTGGTGTAGAATTAGATGCAAGAAATACTGTAAAATGTGATGAAAATGATCATCATACTAATATTAGTAAGTTATATAGTGCAGGTGATGTCCGTAGAGGTCAGTCTTTAGTCGTATGGGCTATTAGAGAAGGCCGTGACGTTGCTAAGCAGGTAGACTTTGATTTAATGGGTTATACAGGGTTATAAGACATAAAAAGTTGCAACAGTAATTGTTGCAACCTTTTTTGCCCTAATTAAATTTCTCCTTTTTCAGCGTCTTTTTCAATCTTCCGTACAAATTTCGCCGGCACTCCTGCCGCAATCATATTGGCCGGAACATCCTTTGTTACAACTGCTCCGGCTGCAATGATCGAACCTTCACCAATCGTAACCCCCGGGAGAACCGTTACATTCGCTCCAAGCCACACATTTTTTTCAATGTGAATCGGCTGAAATATCATACCCGCTCTTTTCTCAGGATCTTCCATATGATTGATCGTTGCCAATACTGCATTATGTCCAATCATGACTCCATTCTCTATATAAATGCCACCCTGATCCTGAAACTTACATCCTGCATTAATAAAAACATTTTTGCCTATATGAATATTTCGCCCACAATCTGTATAAAACGGAGGAAACATTACAAAACTCTCATCTATTTTTTGTCCGGTAAGTTCCGACATAAGCTGTACAATTTCTTCTTTTGTATGATATTTGTTATTCAGCTCTATCGTTATTTTTAATGCCCTTTGAGACAACTCATGCATAACCTGATTCTCTTCACTTCCACCATCTACGGTATATCCGGGCTTCATATTACTCAAATATTCTTCAAACGTCATAATTAACCAACTCCGTTTTCTTTTAAAAATTTCTGAATTTTGTCAAATGGGATCACATCCAGATTATCGTAAAGATCTGTATGAACAGCCCCCGGAATTGTAAGCAGCTCTTTATTGGATGTGTATTTGCTGTTCTTGATCATATTCTCATAAGCATCTTTCCCAAAATAATAGCTGTGTGCTTTTTCTCCATGAATAATAAGGACTGCGCTTCTGATTTCATTACTGTATTTTAATATTGGCTGATTCATAAAAGACATACATCCAATGCTGTTCCATCCATCATTAGAGTTAAGACTTCTTTCATGATAACATCTGCCTTTATAATACTCACTGTAATCTTTCACAAAGAAAGGAGCATCATCAGGAACTGGTAATGGAACACAACCACCGCCTCTAGAATATTCTCCTCTGCGGTATTCTTCTGTTCTAAGATTATTTAATAACTGTTTCTTTGCATAACGTGCTTCTTCACTGTCCTCAGAATCAAAGTATCCATT
>ERZ827496.1477-NODE-1477-length-27531-cov-6.050116_pt1 | contig 27531 bp, 24 predicted proteins | sample MGYA00519769_ERZ827496 | MGnify/ENA primary metagenome ERZ827496 (study PRJEB31778, sample SAMEA3449327) | human gut metagenome | biome: human gut; feature: human-associated habitat; material: faeces | place: United Kingdom | collected 2010/2012 ...
GCTCGACAATCCAAAAACAATTGAGAGGCTAGGACTTTTGTCCCAGCCTCTTTTTTTGGGCTCAAAGTAGCTATTTTTAACCCTGTCGCTGAATCGTATGAATATTACTTTTTGGGGGATTTGAGTGTATCATCTGTAATTTTTCTTGTAAATCCGTCTATAATTTGCTATAATTGTGACTAATCGAATCAATCCTTTAATACTGTCCAGAGAGGCAGGCAAGGAGCTATGGAAATGAAAGGCCTGGGAAGACCAGCCTATATTTTGTGTATCTCCTTGTTGTGGGGGATTTTTTTGTATAGTTGAAAAGTGGTTTGATGAAAAAGAGAAATCGTCGATGATGGAGCATGAGTACTCCCTTATGATTCGGTCATCGAAGGTAGATGTTTTTATTCAGCCATAACTTGTTGCATCTTTAATTTAGGAGGTTTTTACGATCGTGAATAATGTAAAATATGATGTATCTGATATGCCTAAACCAGGCTTGCTGGTTGGTTTATCATTCCAGCATTTGTTTGCCATGTTTGGGGCAACAGTACTGGTACCGATTTTGGTTGGAATTGATCCTGCCATTGCCCTCTTCTCATCTGGTTTGGGAACCTTGGCTCACTTGACGGTGACCAAGTATAAGATTCCTGCCTACATGGGATCTAGTTTTGCTTATATTGCTGCTATGCAGATGTTGATGAAAACAGATGGAATCGCAGCAGTTGCCCAAGGTGCCATGGCAGGTGGTTTGGTCTACCTCTTGGTGGCCTTGATTGTCAAGTTTGCTGGGAATGCCTGGATTGATAAAGTACTTCCACCGATTGTAGTGGGCCCAATTATCATTGTGATCGGCTTGAGCCTTGCCTCAACAGCTGTGAGCGATGCGACCATGATCGATGGAAAATACAGCGGTACGAGCCTGCTTATTTCAATGGTCACTCTTTTTGCTGTTATTCTCTTTAATATGTATGGCAAGAAAATTATCGGAGTGATTCCTATTTTGCTAGGTTTGATCGTGGGTTATCTCTTTTCTCTTGTCTTAGGTCTGGTTACCGGCCAAGAGATTGTCCACTTTGCATCCGTTGCTTCAGCCAAGTGGTTCCAAATTCCAAGCTTTGATATCCCATTTGTTAATTATGATTTTAAATTGTACCCAAGTGCTATTTTGACCATGGCTCCAATTGCTTTTGTGACGATGACAGAGCACTTTGGTCACGTGATGGTCTTGAATAGTCTGACAGGTCGAGATTTCTTCCAAGATCCTGGTTTGGACCATACTCTTACGGGAGATGGTTTGGCACAAATCATCGCAGGATTTTTCGGAGCTCCTCCGGTAACATCTTATGGTGAAAATATCGGGGTGATGGCCTTGAATAAGATCTATTCAGTATATGTCATCGCAGGTGCAGCAGTGATTGCGGTTGTCATGAGCTTTATTGGTAAGGTATCAGCTCTATTGAATTCGATTCCGACCGCTGTCTTGGGAGGCATTTCGATCGCCCTCTTTGGAGTGATTGCGGCCAGCGGTTTGAAAATCTTAGTTGAAAACAAGATTAATTTTGACAATAAAAAGAATCTCTTGATTGCAAGTGTGATCCTGGTATCAGGAATCGGTGGTCTGGTTTTCCAAATCGGTGGTCTTCAAATCACGGGTGTGGCAACTTCAACGATTCTAGGAATCGTGTTGTATCAAATTCTTCCAGAACCAAAAGCTGACGAGGCTTAGTTTGTTCTGGTGTTGAAAAAGTTTTAATGGATTCAATCATCATAAAAAACGAGGAACAGACTCTGATGGTAGAGCTGGTGTTCCTCGTTTTTTTATTGTGGATCGGATTTCCGAAGAGGCATTCCTTCATTAGTTGAATGCATTTTTTAAAAGGTAATGCTTATTATCGTGGTGGAAGGCCAAGGGCAATGCGCCCGTATCGGCTGATTCGTGTAATTTTCCAAGCGGGTGACCAAGTCACTTCAACCTTGACATCTTCGATCCCCTCAATTTCTTTTAGGCGAGCGACGATTTCGATCGGAAGGCTCTCAGCACAGCTACAAGCCGTATCGGTGAAGGTCATGACCACCTTGCAAGTGCCTGCTTCATCTAGATGGATCTCGTAGATCAGTCCTAGGTTATAGACATCTAACTCAACATCGGTATCAAATACAAGCTCCAATTTTTCGATTAACGACTTCTCTAGTGCGAGGGCGCGGTCATTGATTTTGATATCCTCTCTCATCGCAAGATCCTTTCAGTGTAGTATGGCTTCCATTTTCTCATAATTCGGCTGATAAGGCAAGAAGAGAAAGATGTTTTGAACGTGTTGAACGAAGGAAATTCGGTCCAGCTTCCATTTCTCTTCGAATTTGTGGTAAAATAGAGGCAAAAGTAAGACAAAGGATGAAGGATATGAAATTACAAAAACCAAAAGGGACCCAGGATATCCTTCCTGGCGATTCAGCGAAATGGCAATATGTAGAAGGCTTTGCACGCAAGGTCTTTGCGCGATACAATTATGATGAAATCCGCACACCGATCTTCGAACATTATGAAGTCATCAGCCGTTCAGTAGGGGATACGACGGATATCGTTACCAAAGAAATGTATGACTTCTATGACAAGGGAGACCGTCATATCACGCTTCGTCCAGAAGGAACAGCTCCTGTTGTCCGCTCGTATGTAGAAAATAAACTCTTTGCGCCTGAGGTACAAAAACCAAGTAAGTTCTATTACATAGGCCCAATGTTCCGCTATGAACGTCCTCAAGCAGGTCGTTTGCGTCAATTCCACCAAATTGGGGTAGAATGCTTTGGATCGAGCAATCCTGCAACGGATGTCGAAACCATTGCCATGGCAGCGCAATTCCTGAAAGAATTAGGGATTGACAATGTAACCTTGCACTTGAACACCTTGGGAAGCCCTGCCAGTCGTCAGGCTTATCGTCAAGCCTTGATTGATTACCTCTTGCCAATGAAGGATCAATTGTCTAAGGACAGCCAACGTCGCTTAGAAGAAAATCCGCTTCGTGTCTTGGATTCAAAAGAAAAAGAAGACAAGGCGGTGGTTGAACAGGCTCCTTCCATCCTAGACTATCTAGATGAAGAAAGCCAAGCGCATTTTGATGCGGTTCGTCGAATGTTGGAAGACTTGGGGGTAGCCTACGTAATCGATACCAACATGGTGCGTGGCTTGGATTACTACAACCACACGATTTTTGAGTTCATTACAGAAATCGAAGGCAATGAATTGACAGTCTGTGCGGGTGGTCGCTATGATGGTTTGGTGGAATACTTCGGTGGCCCTGCGACAGCTGGTTTTGGATTTGGTATCGGTGTGGAACGGATCCTTCTCGTTCTTGAAAAGAAAGGCATTGAATTACCGATCGAAACAGGATTAGATGCTTATATTGCCGTCCTAGGAGATGAAGTCAATGAAGCAGCGCTTAGCTTGGTTCAAGCCCTTCGAATCCAAGGTTTCAAGGCAGAACGTGACTATCTTGGACGTAAGCTCAAGGCACAATTTAAGTCAGCAGATGTCTTTGCGGCCAAAGCCTTGATTACCTTAGGAAGCAGTGAGGTTGAAAGCGGTCAAGTCACTGTGAAAAACAACCAAACTCGTCAAGAAGTAACGGTAGCTCTTGAAAGCTTGAAGAAAGACTTCCCATCTGTTTTAGCAGAGTTGGGATTGGCTTGATCGAACGGGAAAGACAAGGGTAGACAAGATTTATCTGGGAGTAGGGGCAAAATGGTTGCTCCTGCTCTCTTTTATCTTGATTCTGTTTGCCGACCTTTGCCAAGAATTGGCGAAAAGCCGTTAAATTTTCTGACATTTATGATATAATGAGAAGACTACTAGTAAAGGAATGAAACAGTCATGACATTAGTTTACCAATCAACACGAGACGAAAAAAATACTGTAACAGCTAGTCAAGCCATCCTTCAAGGTTTGGCAACAGATGGCGGCTTGTTTACTCCGGTCTCTTATCCTCAAGTGGAGCTAGATTTTAACACCCTCAGAGACGCTTCTTACCAAGAAGTGGCTAAGCTTGTATTGTCAGCCTTTTTGGACGACTTTACGGCAGAAGAATTGGACTACTGTATTTCTCATGCCTATGACAGCAAGTTTGATACGCCAGCCATTGCTCCGCTTGTCAAACTCGATGGTCAATACAACTTGGAACTTTTCCACGGTTCAACCATAGCCTTTAAAGATATGGCTTTGTCGATCTTGCCTTACTTCATGACAACAGCAGCTAAAAAGCACGGTCTGGAAAATAAAATCGTCATCTTGACAGCGACATCCGGGGACACTGGTAAAGCTGCCATGGCAGGTTTTGCCGATGTTCCAGGTACTGAAATTATTGTCTTTTATCCAAAAGACGGTGTCAGCAAGGTACAAGAGTTGCAAATGACGACTCAAACTGGGGACAATACCCATGTGATCGCTATTGATGGAAACTTTGACGATGCCCAAACCAATGTCAAACATATGTTCAACGATGTTGAGCTACGTGAAAAATTGGCAGCCAACAAGATGCAATTCTCATCAGCCAACTCCATGAATATCGGCCGTTTGGTGCCTCAAATTGTTTATTACGTATATGCCTACGCGCAATTGGTGAAGACAGGCCAAATCACAGCTGGAGAAAAAGTCAACTTCACTGTACCGACAGGAAACTTTGGAAATATCTTGGCAGCTTTCTATGCCAAACAAATCGGTCTTCCAGTTGGGAAATTGATCTGTGCCTCAAACGAGAACAATGTCTTGACAGACTTCTTTACAACACGTGTCTATGATAAGAAACGCAGCTTCAAAGTAACCACTAGTCCATCGATGGATATCTTGGTCTCTTCAAACTTGGAACGCTTGATCTTCCACTTGGTAGGTAATGATGCCACAAAGACCAAAGAGTTGATGGAAAGCCTCGTTGCAACAGGTCAATACCAATTGTCCAACTTTGATGAAGAAATCTTAGATTTGTTTGCGGCTGCATACGCAGATGAAGCAGAAACTGCTGCAGAGATCAAGCGGGTCTATGAAGCGTCTGATTACATTGAAGACCCTCATACAGCTGTAGCATCAGCCGTTTATCAAAAATACCGGACCCAAACAGGGGATGCTGCTAAAACAGTCATTGCCTCTACAGCAAGTCCTTATAAATTCCCAGTTGTGGCAGTAGAAGCGGTGACGGGCGAGACAGGTCTAGGCGATTTCGAAGCCTTGGCCAAATTGCACACCCTCTCAGGTGTTCCTGTGCCACCGGCTGTAGACGGCCTTGAAACTGCACCGGTTCGCCATCGTACAAGCGTGGCAGCCAAAGACATGCAAGCAGCCGTAGAAGACTACTTGGGACTTTAATTCTCTGTATTAGAAAGATCAAAAGAGCCGTTTGGCTCTTTTATATACGCATGAATTCATACAAAAAAATCTTAAACATTGCCCTTCCTGCCATGGGTGAAAATTTCTTACAAATGCTGATGGGCATGGTGGATTCTTATTTAGTGGCTCACCTGGGCTTGATTGCCATTTCAGGTGTTTCCGTCGCAGGGAATATCATCACGATCTATCAAGCCATCTTTTTGGCACTGGGTGCGGCAGTTGCCAGTGTCATGTCCAAAAGCTTGGGCGAAAAAAATCAAGATAATATTGCCTACCATGCGACAGAGTCGCTGAAGGTGACCTTATTGTTGAGTGCTCTCTTAGGAGGGGCTTCGCTGTTATTTGGACGCCAGATGATTTCGCTGTTGGGGACTGAAGCTGCAGTAGCCGAAAGCGGGGGGATTTACCTTTCCTTGGTCGGCGGGACCATTGTTCTCTTAGGGTTGATGACGACCCTGGGCTCGCTGGTTCGGGTGGCCAACAATCCACGCCTTCCCATGTATGTAAGCTTGTTGACCAATGTTTTAAATGCTCTATTCTCCTCTGTGGCCATTTTCCTTTTTGGTTGGGGGATTGTCGGCGCGGCTTTGGGGACTGTGCTGGCCCGTCTGGTAGGCGTCATCCTCTTGTGGCAAAAGGTCCAGTTACCCTTTGCACCCCTTCGTTGGGGATTGGATCGTAAGCTCTTGAACTTAGCACTTCCAGCTGCCGGAGAGCGGCTGATGATGAGAGCTGGAGATGTGGTGATCATTGCGATCGTGGTTGCTTTTGGGACCGAGGCAGTCGCAGGGAATGCCATCGGAGAGACCTTGACCCAGTTTAACTACATGCCTGTATTTGGAGTAGCCACAGCGACGGTCATGCTCGTAGCACGGAGCCTGGGTGAAGGTGATCTTGAGCAGATTGCCCGCCTTCGAAAGCAGTCTTACTGCTTGTCCTTTGTGTTGATGTTGCCCATTGCTCTGGGAGTTTTTTGGGGGGGCACTCTTCTGACCCATCTCTACACACAGGATGTGAAAGCGGTAGAAGCTAGCCTATCGGTTGTCCTCTTTTCTTTGTTGGGAACACCCTTTACAGCAGGAACGGTCATCTATACAGCTGTTTGGCAAGGCTTGGGAAATGGGAAACTTCCATTTTACGCAACGACGATTGGCATGTGGGTCATTCGAATTGGAGCCGGTTATCTTCTTGGAGTAACCCTTGGCTTTGGCCTTCCAGGGGTCTGGACTGGGACGCTACTGGACAATGGCTTTCGTTGGCTATTTTTGAGTCAGCTTTATAGACGAAAAGTAGGAGAGAAGAAAAAATGACAAAACGAGCTTTTATTTGGGATTTGGATGGGACCTTGCTGGATTCCTATGATGCTATTTTAGCAGGTCTTGAGGAAACCTATGCATCTTATCAGCTTCCCTTTGACCGAGCGAGGATCAAAGACTACATCTTGAAACATTCGGTTCAAGATCTTTTAGTAGCGGTGGCGGAGGAGCATCATCTGGATGTGACGGACTTAAATCATCGCCGAGCAGAAAGTCTAGCAGAGAAAAATGCTCAGGTCCTTCTGATGGAGGGGGCGCGTGATGTCCTATCCTGGGGACAAGAAGCTGGAATTGAGCAGTTTGTCTATACCCATAAGGGAGAAAATGCCTTTGTCATCCTACGGGACTTGGGTTTGGATTCTTTTTTTACAGAGATTTTGACCAGTCAAAGTGGTTTTGCCCGCAAGCCTGACCCAGAAGCTGCCATGTATCTGATGGAGAAGTACGGGTTGGAGCCAGGAAAGACCTACTATATAGGGGATCGGAGCCTGGATATTGACTTTGCAAGAAATAGCCAGATTCAGAGTATCAATTTCTTGACGTCTGACTATGAAGGTAATCATCAGATGAACACCTTACTAGATATTCCAGGTATTTTAAACGCTGAAAAGAATCTGTAAAGAATTTGTTTTCATTTTGAAATAAAGTCGTAAGCTTTCTTTAAGAAATGTCCGCTATAATAGAAGCATAAACAAAGACCTCCTAACTTTGTTTAGAAAAATCCTAAAACTTTTCTTTTTCATAATAATCTCCCTAAGAGTCGCCAAATCAGGCGGCTTTTTATTTGAAAAAAAGCAGTAAAAAAGCGCAAAAAATCACTTCCTATGCTATACTGTAATTGAAATTTTTTTATTTTAAGCGTTAGAACTGTTTCCCTAGTCCTAGCGCCTTTTCTTTTTGATAAGTCTGTTTGGTGGAGAGTAGTTTGTAAATGATTCTAAGAATCTTATGAGCACAAGCAACGACGGCTTTCATCTTGCTTCCTCTTTGGGAAATTCGATTGTAAAAAGAAGAAAAAGCTGGATCCTTAGAATGTGCTGCAATTAATCCCGACATGGTCAAAGCCTGTTTGATATATCGATTTCCTTGCGTGATATGTGAGGATTTTTTAATGCCAGCACTTTCATAAGACCCTGGGCAGAGTCCAGCCCATGATGCTAAATGTGCATCGGATGGAAAGGCTGTAATAGTTGGTCCAATCTCAGCTAGAATAGTGGCTGCACAGGTCTCACTCACACCAGGGATCGTTTGAAGTAATCTATTTTCTTCAGGGGAACTCCTTTTCGATATAAGCTATCATTTCACTCGTTAATTTATTCATGAGTTTTTGATACAATTGATATTCTTCTAGGCTTTGGGCCAAGAGAAATCGATCTTCCAGTGACAACTTCCCATTCATGGCTTCCATTAATTGTTCGGGACTTGCTTTGACATGCTTGTGAATACAAGCTGTCACATTGTCGTAATCAATGAGTTCCCCATTGATAAAGAGCGTTAAAAGAGACTGTCCTGTCTTAGAGAAGATATCAGAAAGATAGCTGGTTAGTTTGATATTAGCACGTTGTAAGAGGTTATGAATCTCATTCTTTATTTGGGTTTGACGTTGTTTATAAGAACGTAGCCTACGAGTGAGTAAACGTAACTGCATCACTTCAGGGTTAGGAATGTAAGATGGCTCAATAAGTCCACAACGTCCGAGTTGTGCAATCCATTCTGCATCTTTCATGTCTGTTTTTCGACCAGGTACATTCTTGATATGTTGGGGGTTAGCTAATATCAAATTGAGTTCTGAGTCTGAAAAAATATTAAAGAGTGGCACCCAATATTGGCCAGTGCTTTCAAAAAAGACATGTGTTACATGATTTTCTACTATCCAAGCTAAGGCATTTTGGAGAGCTATAGTTGTTGTACCAAATTTTTTTTGAATCTTTTTAGGTTTATTGCTTTCTAGTGGACCATCTAGAATACAACAAACGATAGACTTTTGATGGACATCAATTCCACAACAAGTTTCAATCATGACTTCCATTATAAAAACCTCCTGTTAACTATTTGAACAATAGAACAAGAGGCTATTAGTAATTTTATTTTCGTGCTCAAGGCATATTCTAGTTATCTCATGACTCTTGTTCAACCAGTTTTTTGTACAGACTAGGAAAAGCCCTATTAAAGACCACGGATTTGTATTGTTCACCTTCATTATAAGCCGAACCTTCTTTTCTGTCATGAGTTAGCAGGCTCTGCCTGCGTAGAGTTTTTTGTGTAAAAAAACAGTGCAAGCTCTTTTCCTTGCAAGAGGATATGAAATATTTTATAATTGATTAGTCAATTATTGATTTATCAAAAATAATACGGAGAAGGAATATGGCAGAAATAAATGATTTGCTCTACCAACTACGTTTGGCAGATCAATCAACTACGCAACTTTTTGAAAAGCGCCTAGGGATTAGCTTAACGCGTTATCAAATTTTGCAGGATTTATTAGAACAAGCGCCTTGCAATCAGATCGCGGTTCAGGAACGCTTGCAGATTGATCCAGCGGCCTTAACCCGGCATTTCAAAATATTGGAAAAGGAAGGGTTTGTCCATCGGAGTCGAAATCCAAAAAACCAGCGGGAAATCTTAATTCATTTGACGGATACGGCCTATAATCGTTTGGTCAAACATCCCCCTCGCCATCATGTGGCGGTGAAAGAACAGATGAGTCGGATTTTGACTGCTCAAGAACAAGAGCAATTTTCTTACCTGCTGGACAAATTAGTATCTGGCATTGAACAAATAACAGTCGAATAAAAAGGAGAATCTACGATGTCATTACTGACGATTATTTTAGCAAGTCTTGCTGCACTGGAGCATTTATATATTTTTTATTTGGAGAGCATCAGAACCACATCTGATACCACAAGTCGGGTTTTCAACATGGATAAAGAAGAACTCGTCCGCCCATCTGTGACCTCTTTATTTAAGAATCAAGGAATATACAATGCCTTGATTGGTGTCTTCCTCTTGTATGGATTGTTTGTCTCTAAAAATAGTGAAGTTGTTACGATTTTTGTGCTCTTTATTATTGGAGCAGCGGCCTACGGTGCGATGACAGCCAATAAAAAGATTATCTTGACCCAAGGCGGTCCTGCAATTTTAGCTTTGTTGAGTATCCTATTTTTGGGATAAAAAGGACGTGCCGATAGGAATCTTTGAGCTGATTTTATTAAATTAGTGTAGAAAAAAGTATAAAAAAAGACTAAAAATTTTATTGACTTTCGAAAAAAAAGGGTTATAATGGTAGCAACAGAAAAGTAATGAGTCGGCTATTTTCAGGGAGCTTGTGGGAATTGTGAACAAGCAATAGCGACTGATGAAAATTGGACTGTTATGATCAATGAATTCTAACCCATGTGAATTCGGTTGGCACCCCTTACCGTGCAACTCCTTGATAGAGGAGATAGAGATGTAGGGAAAGACCAGCTAATTTTCCCTATAAAAGAGGTGGCACCGCGGACACTACGCCCTCACACAGTTTTTGTGTGAGGGCTTTTCTATGTGCCTTAGCAAGCAAAGCGAGCTTAGGCACATTGATCCCAAAGCGCAAACAGAGCGATGGGATAACCTTGATCGCCTTAGCAAGCGAAGTAGGGTGCGGTTGAATTCCTTAGAATAAAAGAGTTCTAGAAGAGAGGTTTCTGATATGAAAAAAGTTTTATCTGCTGATGTGTTGAGTCCAATTTTGGCTTATATGCGATTGGATGCGCCCCATAAAATGATCTTGGAGTCGATCCCTCGTGAAAAAGAGAATGCGCGTTTTTCAATTGTAGCCTATCGGCCGGTCAGTGAAGTCAAGTTTGAAAATGGCGTCCTCTATTACAATGATCAAATTGTTGAAGAGGATCCTTTAGACTTTTTGAACCGCATCACGGTCAAAACGAAAACTTCTGAAGAGCTTCCTTTTAACGGTGGGGCGATTGGATTTGTCGGCTATGACTTGATTGGCCTCTATGAGAACATTGGTTCTATTCCGGAAGATACGATCGGTACACCAGATCTTCACTTTTTCTTATATGAAAGCTATGTGATTTTTGATCACAAAAAGGAAAAGGTTTATGTGGTGGAAGAGAACCTCTATAGTGGACGGAGTGAAGCAGAGCAAGCGTCGAGCTTGGAGCAAGTGTTAGCACAATTGGCAAGACCTGCAAAAGAAGAGTTTCAGGACAAGGACCTGCATGCGCTTCATTTCCACAATCATTTGGAGCAAAAAGAGTTTGAGGAAATGGTGGCCCTAGCGCGGGACTATATTCGAAAAGGAGATATGTTCCAATGCGTGCTCAGTCAACGTTTTTCAGCTGATTTTTCAGGTAAACCATTGGATTATTACCGCAATTTGCGCGTGACCAACCCTTCGAATTATCTCTACTTTTATGATTTTGGGGAGTACCAAATTATCGGTGCCAGTCCAGAAAGTCTGGTGTCAGTCAAGGATCGAGTGGTGACGACCAATCCCATTGCTGGCACACGTCCCAGAGGGATCGATGAAGAGGCTGATCGGCAATTGGCAGCTGATTTGGCAGGGGATCCAAAAGAAGTCGCAGAACACCGGATGTTGGTGGATCTAGGGCGAAACGATATTGGTCGTATCGCTCAAAATGGGTCGGTTGAAGTGACCAAATATATGGAAGTGGAGTTCTTTCGTTATGTGATGCACCTGACGAGTGTGGTCAAGGGTCAATTACTTCCTGGACTAGCCTCTATTGAGGCACTGAAGGCAACTCTTCCAGCTGGGACCGTTTCGGGTGCTCCCAAGATTCGAGCCATGAAGCGAATCTATGAGGCAGAAAAAGAGAAACGAGGAGTCTACGCAGGTGCTATTGGCTATCTCTCTGTGACGGGGGATCTCGATTTTGCTATTGCGATTCGAACCATGATCCTCAAAAATAAGAAGGCTTATGTGCAGGCTGGAGCAGGAATCGTTTATGATTCGATCGCTGAAAATGAATACCAAGAAACCGTCAATAAGGCAAAATCAATGACTAGGATTGGAGAAGAAGGATGATTTTATTAGTCGATAATTACGATTCATTTACCTACAATTTAGCACAGTATATCGGAAAATTTGATGAGGTCCAGGTGCTTCGAAATGATGATCCGGATTTGTACCAAGTTGCCCAAGAAGCAGATGCCTTGGTCTTTTCTCCAGGTCCAGGTTGGCCAAAGGATGCGGGTAAGATGGAGGAGATGATCCGAGATTTCGCGGGGGTCAAACCAATCTTGGGGATTTGCTTGGGGCATCAAGCGATTGCGGAAGTTTTTGGAGGGCGCTTGGGATTGGCGCCACAGGTCATGCATGGCAAACAAAGCCAGATCCAGCTAGAAGCTCCCTCTCCGCTATACGCGGGTGTCGCAAAAGAAGTCCCAGTCATGCGCTACCATTCGCTGACGATTGAAGACATGCCAGAGGATTTTGTCATTACCTCTCGGACGACGGATGATCAAGCGATTATGGGAATTCAACACCGTAGCTTACCAATTTATGGTTTTCAATACCATCCAGAAAGTATCGGGACGCCAGATGGGCTCAAGACCATCGAAAATTTTGTCAAACTAGTCAAGGAGCGGAAGATGAAACAAGTGCTTGCAAAAGTAGCGGAAGGAATGGATCTAACCAGTGCAGAGTTAGAAGCTGCTATGGAGGAAGTCGTTGCTGGTCGTGCTTCAGAAGCGCAGGTGACGGCCCTTCTTCTAGGTCTCAAAATGAAGGGGGAAACGGTTGAAGAGCGGACGGCTATTGCAAAAGTGATGCAGGCCTATGCAGTCGCTATTCCTACAGAAGTTCAAGGGGCAATGGACAATTGTGGAACGGGGGGCGATCGTTCTTATAGTTTCAATATTTCAACAACAGCTGCCTTCGTCCTTGCTGGTGGTGGCATCAAGATGGCGAAACACGGAAATCGTTCAATCTCTTCTAAATCTGGTTCTGCGGATGTGCTAGAAGCGCTAGGGATTAACCTTGATTTGGGTCCAGAAGACTTGGGACGAGTGTTTGAAAAGGCGGGGATTGTCTTCCTATTTGCCAAAAATCTACATCCTGGCATGCGCTATATTATGCCCGCTCGCTTGGCATTAGGGGTTCCAACGGTGATGAACTTAACTGGTCCTCTTATCAATCCGATTCCTCTAGAAACCCAGCTATTGGGAACCAGTCGTCCGGATATGCTGGAAAGTACGGCAGAGATTCTAAAGAATTTAGGTCGAAAACGCGCAGTGGTAGTGAGTGGTCCACAAGGTTTGGATGAGGCAGGCCTTGATGGAGAAACCCAGCTCGCTATTCTGGAAAATGGACAGGTTACCTTATCCAGTTTTCAACCAGAAGATATCGGAATGGAGCGCATTGAAATTGATCAAGTACGAGGTGGAGACGCCAAACGCAATGCGGAAATTTTGCTCAGCGTCTTGGAGAATGAAGCAAGTCCCTTCTTAGAGGTGACTGTCTTGAATGCTGGCCTTGGTTTTTATGCCAACGGCAAGGTAGATTCTATCAAAGAGGGGATTGCCTTGGCACGTGAAGTGATTGCCAGTGGGGCCGCCCTTGAGAAATTGAGATTATTACAGGAGTATCAAAAATGAGTCAAGAATTCTTGCCAAAGATTCTAAAGGAAAAGGCGCGTGAAGTGGCTGCGATGAAAGAAGAGGAACTCCAACCTTTGCGCGAGACCTACCGCCTGTATGATTACCTAAAGAGTCATCCAGAAAAGCTTCAGGTTATTGCGGAAGTGAAAAAGGCTAGTCCGAGTCTGGGAGATATTCATGTCGATGTGGATATCGTCGCGCAGGCTAAGACTTACGAAGAAAATGGGGCCGTGATGATTTCTGTCTTGACCGATGAAGTGTTTTTCAAGGGTAGTATCGAGTATCTCCGGGAAATATCTAGTCAAGTACGTATCCCCACCCTCAACAAAGATTTCATTGTGGATGAAAAGCAACTGATTCGGGCGCGAAACGCAGGGGCGACCGTGATCTTGTTGATTGTTGCAGCCTTATCAGAGACTCGTCTGCAAGAGCTCTATGAGTTTGCGACCCATCTTGGCCTGGAGGTCTTGGTGGAGACCCATAATTTGACAGAACTAGAGGTAGCTCACCGGATTGGTGCTCAGATCATCGGGGTCAATAATCGCAACTTGGTGACCTTTGAGACTGATCTTCATACTAGCCTGGAATTGGCGACAAGCTTTGAACAAGAACCGGTTTACATCTCGGAGTCTGCTATTTTCACAGCAGCAGACGCGCGCATGCTGGCTCCTTATTTTAGTGGCATTCTCGTTGGGACAGCCCTCATGAAGGCAGACAATGTGGCTGAAAAAGTAAAGGAGTTGCAGATTGACAAAGGTTAAAATTTGCGGATTGTCCACTCCGGAAGCCGTCCAGACAGCTGTTGAAGCCGGTGCGGACTACATTGGTTTTGTCTTTGCACCAAGCAAACGGCAAGTCACGTTGGAGCAAGCTCGGCAGTTGGCTACAGGCATTCCAAAGGGGGTTCAAAAAGTCGGTGTTTTTGTATCACCCCAAAGAGAAGAAGTGGAGCAAGCTTGTCAAGTTGTGGGCTTGGACCTGATACAGGTGCATGGACCGATGGATGAAACCATTTTGCAAGACCTTCCCCAACAAACGATTCGAGCTGTTCAAGTGGGGAAAGACGCAACTCTTCCTGAGACTGGTGCTGATTATCTGCTCTTTGATGCTCCTGTAGCAGGAAGTGGGCAGACCTTTAACTGGCAAGAACTCGAAACCCAAAATTTCACAAAGCCCTTCTTTATTGCAGGGGGCTTGACAGTAGATAATGTAGCAGATGCTATTCGCTTCTTTCATCCTTATGCGGTGGATGTATCCAGTGGGGTCGAGACAAATGGAATAAAAGATCAAGAAAAGATAAAACGATTTATAGAAAGGGTCAAGCATGGCATATAAACAACCAGATAAAAACGGATTTTACGGGCGGTTCGGGGGACGATTTGTCCCTGAAACCTTGATGACAGCAGTTTTAGAATTAGAAGAAGCCTATAGAGAAAGTCAAGCAGATCCTTCTTTTCAAGCAGAATTGGATCAGCTTCTGAAACAATATGTCGGTCGGGAAACACCGCTCTATTACGCTAAGAATCTAACCAAGTATGTTGGTGGAGCCAAGATTTTTCTTAAAAGAGAAGACCTCAACCACACAGGGGCTCATAAAATTAATAATGCTCTAGGACAGGTTTTGTTGGCACACCGGATGGGCAAAAAGAAGATCATCGCAGAAACAGGGGCCGGACAGCACGGTGTTGCAACAGCAACAGCTGCTGCTTTATTTGATATGGAATGTACCATCTACATGGGGGAAGAAGATGTCAAACGCCAAGCCCTCAATGTCTTTCGGATGGAATTGTTGGGCGCCAAGGTTCAATCAGTAACAGATGGGTCACGGGTTCTCAAGGATGCGGTCAATGCTGCCCTTAGAGCCTGGGTAGCAAATGTGGAGGATACCCACTATATCATGGGGTCTGCTCTAGGGCCTCATCCATTCCCAGAGATTGTCCGTGATTTTCAAAGTGTCATCGGTCGAGAAGCCAAACGCCAATTTGCAGAGCAAAATGATGGTGCATTACCAAATGCAGTTTTAGCCTGTGTAGGAGGCGGATCGAACGCCATTGGCCTCTTTTATCCTTTTGTTGAAGATACATCTGTTGCCATGTATGGGGCAGAAGCTGCTGGGCTTGGAGTAGATACAGACCAGCATGCAGCAACCTTGACCAAGGGACGTCCGGGAGTCCTTCACGGCGCCTTGATGGATGTTTTACAGGATGCCCATGGACAGATTTTAGAAGCCTTCTCGATTTCGGCAGGTCTCGATTATCCTGGGATTGGGCCAGAGCATTCTTATTTCCATGACATCAAGCGGGCAACCTATGTGCCTGTGACAGACCAAGAAGCCCTAGAAGCCTTTCAATTGCTTTCAAAAGTAGAAGGAATCATTCCAGCTCTGGAATCGAGCCATGCTATTGCCTATGCGGTGAAATTGGCCAAGGAGATGGGGCCTGAAAAATCCATGATCGTTTGCTTATCAGGTCGTGGGGATAAAGATGTGGTACAAGTCAAAGACCGCCTAGAACAAGAGAGAGGAGAGTAAGATGGGAAAGACCTTAACAGAGCATTTACAAAAGCTGAAAGACCAGCAGCAAGGGATCTTTGTTCCTTATATTATGGCAGGAGATCATGAAAAAGGCTTGGCAGGTTTGCAGGAAACCATCCAATTTTTAGAGGGGCTTGGTGTCTCAGCGATTGAGGTTGGCATTCCTTTTTCGGATCCGGTGGCAGATGGTCCTGTGATTGAAGAGGCAGGATTACGCAGTTTAGCCCATGGGACGACGACAGAGGAACTGGTGCAAACGATCCAGCGTCTGGAGACAAGTGTTCCTTTGGTCATCATGACCTATTTCAATCCCTTGTTCCAATATGGTCTAGAAAACTTTTTTAGAGATGTAGAAGGAACAGCGGTCAAAGGAGTGATTATTCCCGATCTTCCTCATGAGCATGCGGATCTGGTAGAGCCTCTATTAGCGGATAAAGACATCGCCTTGGTGCCACTAGTGAGCTTAACCACAGGAATCGAGCGCCAAAAGAAATTGATCCAAGATGCAGAAGGATTTATCTATGCCGTTGCTGTCAATGGAGTGACGGGGAAAGCTGGTAGCTATCGAGATGATTTAGATCATCACTTGGCCCAATTACACGAAATAGCGTCCATTCCTGTTTTAACAGGTTTTGGAGTTTCCAGCATGGAGGATGTTCACCGTTTCAACAAGGTCTCAGATGGGGTTATTGTGGGGTCTAAAATCGTTAAGGCTCTCCACCAAGGGGAGACAGACGCCATCGCTCGTTTTATTTCTCAAGCAGTGAAGGGCTAGAAGGTTCATTCCATTCATCATCAGCTTGATTCTCCTAGATCAAGCTCTTTGTCTACTATTTTAAACATTCCCCTCGTTTGTCTTTACAAACGAGGCTTTCTCGTTACAATAGAGGTAGTAACAAGAAAAAAGGAGAAGAGAATGATAAGCCTTGAAGAGATTGATCAAGTTGTCCAGTCAGGTCCTTTTGAACCAAGCTGGGACTCTCTTAGCCATCAAGTCTGTCCAGATTGGTATCGAGATGCCAAATTTGGAATATTTATCCACTGGGGCGTCTATAGTGTACCTGCTTTCGGTTCGGAATGGTATTCGCGAAATATGTATATCCAAGGGAATCCTTGCTATGACTATCATCGAGAGCATTTTGGAGACCAGGCCAGCTTTGGCTATAAGGATCTCATTCCTCTTTTTACAGCCGATCGCTTTGATCCGGCATCTTGGCTGGATCTCTTTCAAAAAGCGGGAGCCCAGTATCTTTTTCCAGTTGCGGAGCACCACGATGGTTTTCAGATGTATGCCTCTACTCTCTCGCCTTATAATAGCTTAGAAATGGGGCCGAGACGAGATGTCTTAGGAGAGCTGAGGGAGGAAGCAGAAAAACGTGGCCTGCACTTCTGTACGTCCTCTCACCGGGCAGAACACCAGTTTTTCTTTTCACATGGCAAGGAATTCACTAGTGACATTCCGCATGAAGTCCCAAGAGACAGCCTTTATTGGCCAGCCGAGCCAGAGCCCAAGGATCATTTTGATCTGACTTCCAAGCCTTATCCAAGCAAAGAATTCTTGGAAGATTGGCTTTTGCGAACCTGTGAACTGGTGCGGGACTACCAGCCAGAGCTCCTTTATTTTGACTGGTGGATCCAGCATGAGAGTTTCCGTCCCTACTTGATGCGCTTTTTGGCTTATTATTATAATCTAGCAGCACAAGAGGATCGCAAGGTGGCTGTTTGTTACAAACAGGATGCCCTCCCTTTCGGTTCAGGAATCGTTGAGATGGAGCGGGGAGGATACGGAGAGACGCAAGCCTTTCCGTGGCAAATGGATACCGCGATTGCCCGTAATTCTTGGTGCTATACCCAGGATCTAGCCTACAAGACCAGTAAGGAATTGCTACAAAATTTAGTTGATGTTGTGGCAAAAAATGGCAATCTTCTGCTCAATATTGGACCCAAGGCAGATGGCACGATCCCTGAGCAAGACCAAGACATCCTCACAGAGATCGGGAACTGGCTGGCGGTAAATGGAGAAGCCATTTATCAGAGTCGGCCTTGGCGGGTGTCATCAGACGGACCGACCGAGGCCCAGGAAGGTTCCTTCTCAGATGGGCAAGCGCCACTCTATACTAGCCAAGATTTCCGCTATACCATGCGTGATGGCTTTCTTTATGCTATCCAGCTGGAACCAAGTGGAAGGACGGAAGGGTTGACCTTGCCGTCTCTCGCCTATGATCTCAAGCAACCGAGAATTCTTCATGCGCGCATTCAAAAGCTAGAGCTCCTTGGAGAAAGCCAGCCCCTTTCTTGGAGCCAAGATGAGACAGGGCTCCATCTTCAGTTACCAGCTTGTAGCAAAAAACAACCGCGTGTTTTGCGCCTCAGCTTTTAGTTTTCTTGAAGCTTTCTATAAGGAATTGTTTAGGTTTCTCTTGTATACTGTACTCATCCAATAAGAAATGAGGTACAGAAAATGAAAATCTCAGTTAATTATCCAAAACGCTTTAAGAAATTGCCACAACAAGGTTCTTGTTACGGCGAATAAACACTTCTCTTCATTTTTCATAAGAAACTCCTAAAGAAGGCTCTACCCGGAAGGGTAGAGTTTTTGTGTACCAGAGACCTTGTGATTCGTGGTATAATAGGCCTATGGAAAAAAAGAATAAATTACTACTCATCGACGGGTCTTCCGTCGCTTTTCGTGCCTTTTTCGCACTCTATCATCAAATTGATCGCTTCAAAAATGCCAATGGTCTGCATACCAATGCGGTCTATGGCTTTAATCTCATGTTGAGCCATCTCTTGGAGCGCATCCAACCAACCCATGCCCTCGTTGCTTTTGATGCAGGAAAGACGACCTTTCGGACGGAGATGTATGCCGACTACAAAGGGGGTCGTGCAAAAACTCCAGATGAGTTCCGTGAGCAGTTTCCTTTTATTCGCGAGCAACTAGATCATTTGGGGATCCGCCATTATGAGCTGGCCCAGTATGAAGCGGATGATATTATTGGAACGCTAGATAAGATGGCAGAAACTACCTCGGTGCCCTTTGATGTGACCATTGTCTCTGGGGATAAGGATTTAATCCAGCTGACAGATGATAATACGGTGGTTGAAATCTCCAAAAAAGGGGTGGCAGAGTTTGAAGAATTCACTCCAGCCTATCTGAAAGAAAAGATGGGACTGACACCAGAGCAGTTTATTGACCTTAAGGCTTTGATGGGAGATAAGTCGGATAATATCCCGGGTGTCACCAAAATCGGAGAAAAGACCGGGATCAAACTACTCCTAGAGTACGGTTCTCTCGATGGTATTTACGAGCATATCGATGAGATGAAGGCTTCTAAGATGAAGGAAAACCTCATCAACGACAAGGAGCAGGCCTACCTATCCAAAACTCTCGCAACCATCGATACCAATGCTCCCATTGAAATTGGGCTTGACGATATCACCTATACGGGCCCTCATCTAGAAAATCTAGCCAAGTTTTATGAGGAGATGGGCTTCAAGCAACTCCGTCAGGCCTTGGATCTCAGTGGAGAAGAAGCAGCTCCTGTAGCTATTGACTATACAGAAGTCAAGCAAGTCACTTCAGATATGCTCACGGAAGATAGTTTCTTCCATTTTGAGATTTTTGGGGACAATTACCATACAGAACCCATCATCGGTTTTGCATGGGGGACAAAAGGTCAGCTCTACGCGAGTACAGATATTGGTCTTTTACAAACACCGATTCTCAAAGAATTTCTCGAAAAAACGCCCCTCAAGGTCTATGACTTCAAGCGGGCCAAGGTCTTGCTCAGCCACTTGGGCATTACCCTTCAAAATCCCGCGTTTGACAGTCGATTGGCCAAGTATCTCTTGTCGACCGTAGAGGACAATGAAATTTCAACCATTGCGAGTCTCTATAGTCAGATTGCGCTGCCGTTGGACGAAGTCGTTTATGGCAAGGGAGTCAAAAGAGCCATCCCAGAAAGGGCGGTCCTATTAGAACATTTGGCACGGAAAGTCGCTGTTCTACTGGATACCGAAGAGCCCATGGTGGAGCAGTTGCAAGCCCATGACCAGCTAGATTTGCTCTATGATATGGAGCAACCACTAGCAGCTGTTTTGGCCAAGATGGAAATCGCAGGGATCAAGGTAGAGCGCCAGACCCTAGAAGACATGCAGGTGGAAAACGAAGTAGTCTTGGAGCGCTTGACCCAAGAAATTTACGAGCTGGCGGGCGAAGAGTTTAACATCAATTCTCCAAAACAATTGGGGGTCATCCTCTTTGAAAAATTGGAACTTCCTCTTGAATACACCAAAAAGACCAAAACCGGCTATTCAACAGCCGTTGATGTCTTGGAACGCCTGGCTCCAATTGCACCGATTGTGTCTAAGATTCTTGAATACCGCCAAATTGCTAAGATCCAGTCGACCTATGTCATCGGTCTTCAAGATTGGATTTTGGAAGATGGGAAGATCCATACCCGCTATGTACAGGATTTGACGCAGACAGGCCGCTTGTCCAGCGTGGATCCCAACCTGCAAAACATTCCTGTCCGTTTGGAACAAGGCCGTCTCATCCGTAAGGCCTTTGTCCCAGAAGAGGAAAATAGTGTCTTGTTGAGTTCGGACTATTCACAAATCGAACTGCGCGTCTTGGCTCATATTTCGGGAGATGAGCATTTGATTGATGCCTTTAAACATGGGGCAGATATCCATACATCGACTGCTATGCGAGTTTTCAATATTGAAAAACCAGAAGACGTGACGCCGAACGACCGTCGCAATGCAAAAGCAGTAAACTTCGGTGTGGTTTATGGAATTTCCGACTTTGGACTGTCTAACAACCTAGGGATCAGTCGAAAAGAAGCCAAGGCCTACATTGAGACCTACTTCGAACGCTACCCTGGCATCAAGGACTATATGGAGAGTGTGGTACGGGAAGCGCGTGACAAAGGCTATGTAGAAACCCTCTTCAAGCGTCGTCGGGAGATTCCAGATATCAATTCTCGCAACTTCAATGTTCGAGGCTTTGCGGAGCGGACGGCTATCAATTCACCAATCCAAGGATCTGCAGCAGATATCTTGAAAATTGCCATGATCCACTTGGACCAAGCGCTAGAAGCAGGAGCATACAAGACCAAGATGCTTCTTCAGGTGCACGATGAAATCGTTCTGCAAGTACCAAGTGATGAACTGGCAGCGATCAAAGAACTTGTCAAAGAGACCATGGAATCCGCTATTGAACTTGCAGTACCACTGGAAGCTGATGAGAACGAAGGCAAAACATGGTATGAAGCCAAATAAGATTAAGTTTGTTCAAAACAGAAAGCGGTAGGAAACTTTTCAGTTTCCTACCGCTTTTAACTACAAACACTTGCAATGCCCTCCGTATTGTTATACTATTTAAAGAAAGGAAACGCATACAAAAGGAGATTCTTATGGCTTATTCATTTCGCAATCCTAGTGATGGCATTATCAAACATTACCTAGAAACAAGCAAGATCATCGCTGTAGTTGGATTATCTGACCGTGAAGATACAACCAGTCATCGTGTCAGCAAGGAGATGCAAGAGCGGGGCTATCGGATTATTCCTGTCAACCCTCGCGTAGCCGGTGGCCAGATCCTTGGAGAAACGGTGTACGCTAGCTTGAAGGAAATTCCTTTCCCAGTAGATATCGTTGATGTATACCGTCGCAGTGAGTTTTTACCAGATGTGGCACGTGATTTTATTGAGACGGATGCGAAAATTTTCTGGGCACAATTGGAGCTGGAAAATCAAGAAGCAGAAGAAATCCTTCGTGGAGCTGGACGAGAAGATATTGTCATGAACCGCTGTATCAAACGTGAACACACCCGACTGCTCTTAGGAGACTCCCTATACGGTTTATAAATGATAAACAATTGAATAGAAGAAAACCCCAGCAAGCTGGGGTTTTCTTCTTACTCTTATTCAGTTTCATGGCTTGGATGGCCTGCGAAATGGAGCGGCCCTGGTTTAATCTGCTTGATTTGATCATAAAATGCAATTTGGCAGTTGATAAAGTAAGGCATGGTATAGAAGCCGATGACATCGCGCGTGAAGTAATTCAAGAAGTACCAACCAATCAAGGTTAGATCGAGCACCAAGCGATTGCTGCGGAACCCTTTCATGGTTTCACGACTTTGGCGAAGGACTCCAAAGGCTCCCTTGTAGTCGCCGTCTCGTAATTGCTCATAGAGGATCAATTCGACCAAGCTGAGACTGTAGTATTGTGGCAGGTAAAAGAGTAGGCCGAGTAGGCCCAGCACGACACCGGTAGTCATCAGAGGCATTTGTTGCATGAGAGATTGGAATTCAGGACTGGAAGCACTCAGAGTGCTAGGGTTGCTCACCTTATCGTAGATCGCCAAAAATCGAATGCTAGCGTAGGTGCTGATGAGACTTCCCGCATAGAGGATGAGTCCCCATAAAAAGAGGACGGCTTGCTTCAAAATCAAGGTGGCAAATACAGAGGTAAAGCGATCTTGTTTAAAGATATCTAAGACGCGTGTTCGGTGTTCGATCTTGGGATTAATCGTATCTAAATAGCTAAAAGTCGCACCGACCACTAAAATGGAGATGACAAAGGAGACGACGGAAGGAAAGAGCTGCCGCTGGATCATGTAGATACTTGCTTGCTGCAAGGTCATGTCCGGTAGTAGATCGACCAGATCTTGCCCACTTAAGAGGAAGTTAGCAAGAATGGTCAACAGGACCGGAAGAGCAAAAAGGATAGCTAAGCCCGGTTGCTGGACTTGCATGGTACGTGCCCGGAGGCGAATCAGTTTAAGGTTCATAGATGACACTCTCTTCATAGTAGTACTTTTTATTATAACATAAGTCCGTGACAGAGCCGGTAAAATTTGGTACAATCGTACAGGTGCTCACAGGAAAACTGTGACAGGAATAAAAAGGCTGGGACTGTTTTTCCCAGTACGGAGGTAACCATGACAGATTCACCGATTCAATATCGATTAATCAAAAAAGAAAAGCATACAGGTGCTCGTCTGGGAGAAATTATCACCCCTCACGGGACCTTCCCAACCCCAATGTTTATGCCTGTAGGGACTCAGGCAACCGTTAAGACCCAATCGCCAGAAGAACTCAAGGAAATGGGGTCCGGCATTATCTTGGCCAACACCTACCATCTCTGGCTTCGTCCGGGGGACGACTTGGTCGCAAAAGCAGGAGGACTGCACCAGTTCATGAACTGGGATCAGCCCATTTTGACAGATAGTGGAGGCTTCCAAGTCTATTCATTAGCGGATACCCGCAACATCACCGAAGAAGGGGTAACCTTTAAAAACCACCTCAACGGCTCGAAGATGTTCCTCTCTCCAGAAAAGGCCATCTCCATCCAAAACAATCTAGGAAGCGACATCATGATGTCCTTTGATGAATGTCCTCAGTTCTATCAGCCCTATGATTATGTGAAAAAATCGATCGAACGGACCAGTCGTTGGGCAGAACGCGGCCTGAAGGCTCACCGTCGCCCTCATGATCAAGGTCTTTTCGGGATTGTCCAAGGGGCTGGATTTGAAGACTTGCGCCGTCAGTCTGCTCAAGATTTAGTCAGCATGGACTTCCCAGGCTATTCCATCGGTGGCTTAGCTGTTGGGGAAAGCCATGAAGAGATGAATGCCGTGCTGGATTTCACAACTCCACTCTTACCAGAGAACAAGCCTCGCTATCTCATGGGAGTAGGAGCTCCAGACAGTCTGATCGATGGGGTTATTCGTGGAGTGGACATGTTTGACTGTGTCTTGCCGACGCGGATTGCGCGAAACGGGACCTGTATGACTAGCCAAGGACGTCTAGTGGTGAAAAATGCGCAATTTGCAGAAGACTTTACACCGCTGGATCCTGAATGTGATTGCTACACTTGTAAGAATTACACCCGAGCTTATCTTCGCCACCTCCTCAAGGCAGATGAAACCTTCGGCATTCGCTTGACCAGCTACCACAACCTCTATTTCTTGATCAACCTCATGAAACAGGTCCGTCAAGCCATCATGGATGACAATCTCTTAGAATTCCGTGAGCATTTCGTTGAAAAATATGGCTATAACAAATCAGGACGGAATTTCTAGGATGGATCGCGAAAGACTATTAGACTCCTTGGTAAAAAAGCTCCAGACAAAAGAATTGCAGACCCTTGGGATCTATGGTCATGGTGGTTCAGGAAAAACAACCTTTACAAAAGCGCTCTGTAAGCGATTGGACCCCACAAGAGTTAATCTTTTAGAGACAGATCCCTATATTATTGGAAAATCAAGAGGGTTGGTTGTGCCAAAAGACTTACCGGACCAAAAAGTAACCGCATGTTTGTCAAGTGCTCACGAATTGGCTAGTCTAGAACGAGATATTCGAGCCCTTCAAGCAGGAATGGATATACGAACGATTGATCAGCCATGGTCTCCAAGCCACATATTATCTGGGAACAAGCCTATTCTCATCGTAGAAGGGATGTCAGTAGCTTTTTTACCCAAGTCTTTGTTTGATCAAACCATTTGTTTTTACACAGATGATCATACGGAGCTAGAAAGACGATTAAGCAGAGATGTTGCCCAACGGAATCGAGAAATAGACTTCATCTATCGAACTCACAAAATCAGACGCGAACAATACCATCAGTATTACCAACCGATGGAAGGTGAAGCAGATATCCTAGTCAATACATCACAAGATCAATTTTGTATTGAAAAAGAATAGAAAGTTCTACGAAAAAGTAGAACTTTTTCCTATATAATAGCAACTTTTTTAGCACGCTTTTTCTTTCGAAAACACTTTCATCAAAAAAACGAAAAAAATCTTCTCAAATCCCTTGCATTGGGCCTTTGTTTGTGTTAAACTACTATGGTGCTGTGAAAAACAGCTATTAGCTTTGATGCAAGAGGTTGCGACACGCTCGGTTGCATTGCCACGCAACGCGCGTCGGTTTTCTTGTGGAGCTAGCCTATTATCTTAAATAGACGAAAAGGAGAAAAAGATGGCAAACAAAAAAATCCGCATCCGTTTGAAAGCGTACGAACACCGTACACTCGACACAGCGGCTGCAAAAATCGTAGAATCAGCTACTCGTACAGGTGCACAAGTTGCGGGTCCAATCCCACTTCCAACTGAGCGTAGCCTCTACACAATCATTCGTGCGACTCACAAATACAAAGATTCTCGCGAACAATTTGAAATGCGTACACACAAACGTTTGATCGACATCATCAACCCAACTCAAAAAACAGTTGACGCTTTGATGAAATTGGATCTTCCAAGTGGTGTAAACGTAGAAATCAAACTTTAATCTAAAGGTTGATCCAGAGCATGAAAAACGCTCGTTAAAAACTTTTTGAATAAAAAACTATAGAAAAGGAACTATTTTCTCATGACAAAAGGAATCTTAGGGAAAAAAGTGGGAATGACTCAAATCTTCACTGAAGCTGGCGAATTGATCCCTGTAACAGTTATCGAAGCAACTCCAAACGTTGTTCTTCAAGTTAAAACTGTTGAAACAGATGGTTACAACGCTATCCAAGTTGGTTTCGATGACAAACGCGAAGTATTGAGCAACAAACCTGCTAAAGGACATGTAGCAAAAGCTAACACGGCTCCTAAGCGCTTCATTCGTGAATTCAAAAACGTTGAAGGCTTGGAAGTTGGTGCTGAAATCACAGTTGACACTTTCGAAGCTGGAGACATTGTTGATGTAACTGGTACTTCTAAAGGTAAAGGTTTCCAAGGTGTTATCAAACGCCACGGACAATCACGTGGACCTATGGCTCACGGTTCTCGTTACCACCGTCGTCCAGGTTCTATGGGACCTGTTGCACCTAACCGCGTATTCAAAGGTAAAAACCTTGCAGGACGCATGGGTGGCGATCGTGTAACGATTCAAAACCTTGAAGTTGTACAAGTTGTTCCAGAAAAGAACGTTATCCTTATCAAAGGTAACGTACCAGGTGCTAAGAAATCTCTTATCACTATCAAGTCAGCAGTTAAAGCTGGTAAATAATAAGGAAAGGGGAATACAGTCAAAATGGCAAATGTAACATTATTCGACCAAACTGGTAAACAAGCGGGCGAAGTTGTTCTTAACGATGCGATCTTTGGTATCGAACCAAACCAAGCAGTTGTATTTGATGTGATCATCAGCCAACGTGCTAGCCTTCGTCAAGGAACTCACGCAGTTAAAAACCGTTCAGCCGTTTCAGGTGGCGGACGCAAACCATGGCGTCAAAAAGGAACTGGACGTGCTCGTCAAGGTTCTATCCGCTCTCCACAATGGCGTGGTGGTGGAATCGTCTTCGGACCAACTCCACGTAGCTATGCGTACAAACTTCCTCAAAAAGTTCGTCGCCTTGCACTTAAATCTGTTTACTCAGAAAAAGTTGCTGAAAACAAATTTGTAGCCGTTGATTCTCTTGAATTTACAGCTCCAAAAACTGCTGAATTTGCAAAAGTTCTTGCAGCTTTGAGCATCGATTCTAAAGTCCTTGTTATTCTTGAAGAAGGAAATGAATTCGCAGCTCTTTCAGCTCGTAACCTTCCAAACGTGAAAGTTGCGACTGCTACAACTGCAAGTGTTCTTGACATCGCAAATAGTGACAAACTTCTTGTTACTCAAGCAGCTATCTCTAAAATCGAGGAGGTTCTTGCATAATGAATTTGTATGATGTTATCAAAAAACCTGTTATCACTGAAAAGTCAATGGCTCAACTTGAAGCAGGCAAATATGTATTCGAAGTTGACACTCGCGCTCACAAACTTTTGATCAAACAAGCTGTTGAAGCAGCGTTTGAAGGTGTAAAAGTTGCGAATGTGAACACTGTAAACGTAAAACCTAAAGCAAAACGCGTTGGACGTTACACTGGTTTTACTTCAAAAACTAAAAAAGCTATCATCACGCTTGCAGCTGATTCTAAAGCAATCGAGTTGTTTGCTACTGAAGCTGAATAATCTAAGGAGGAAATATCGTGGGAATTCGTGTTTATAAACCAACAACAAACGGTCGCCGTAATATGACTTCTTTGGATTTCGCTGAAATCACAACAAACACACCTGAGAAAACTTTGCTTGTTTCTCTTAAAAACAAAGCAGGTCGTAACAATAACGGTCGTATCACTGTTCGTCACCAAGGTGGTGGACACAAACGTCATTACCGTTTGATCGATTTCAAACGTAACAAAGATGGAGTTGAAGCAGTCGTTAAAACGATCGAATACGATCCAAACCGCTCAGCTAACATCGCGCTTGTACACTACACTGACGGTGTGAAAGCTTACATCATCGCCCCTAAAGGTCTTGAAGTAGGTCAACGCATCGTATCAGGACCAGAAGCAGATATCAAAGTCGGAAATGCTCTTCCACTTGCTAACATCCCAGTTGGTACTTTGATCCACAACATCGAATTGAAACCTGGTAAAGGTGGAGAATTGGTACGTGCTGCTGGAGCTTCTGCTCAAGTATTGGGTTCTGAAGGTAAATATGTACTTGTTCGTCTTCAATCAGGCGAAGTTCGTATGATTCTTGGAACTTGCCGTGCTACAGTTGGTGTTGTCGGAAACGAACAACATGGACTTGTAAACCTTGGTAAAGCGGGACGTAACCGCTGGAAAGGTGTTCGCCCTACAGTTCGTGGTTCTGTAATGAACCCGAATGATCACCCACACGGTGGTGGTGAAGGTAAAGCACCAGTTGGACGTAAAGCGCCAT
>ERZ827496.1486-NODE-1486-length-27299-cov-4.108207_pt1 | contig 27299 bp, 35 predicted proteins | sample MGYA00519769_ERZ827496 | MGnify/ENA primary metagenome ERZ827496 (study PRJEB31778, sample SAMEA3449327) | human gut metagenome | biome: human gut; feature: human-associated habitat; material: faeces | place: United Kingdom | collected 2010/2012 ...
CCCCCTGCCGCCCCCCGAAGAAGAGAACCCGCCCGAGCTTCCCCCATCCGCCGAGGCCGCGCCCCTCCACCGCCGCCGCCCGCCGCAGGGTTCATCCTTGACGCACGCCGCCTGATGCGCTATGATACAGATAGAACGAGTTTGTCATAGTGTAATGGAGTGTTAAACTCATTGGGCAAAAAACGCTTCTATATATATAGGGCGCTTTGAGGGACGTTTCTTTTCACGAGTTTACAACAGCGATATTATGTCAATCTCCCGCCCCTTTTTGCCGCGAAACATTCCCGCACGTGGACGCTGTGATCCGCAAGAGTTACGCCGCCGAAAAAAACAGGGCTGAAACGGCCGGCAGCCACGCCCCTAAAGCCCCGCATGTCCGCCGCGCACACTGGCACCACTACTGGACGGGCGCGCGCGAATCTGCCGAACGCTGTCTGGTGCTCAAATGGATACCGCCTGTCTTTGTCGGCGGTGCCTCCGCAGATATCGTCACCATTCACCCGGTCAAAGGCGGCCAGCCGTAATCCCGATTAACATATTTCGCTTAAAATTGTAATTTGCGCGACATTTCCGCATGTTGCGCAAATTACAATTTTTTTATGTTTTTGTCGCCTTTTCTTTGTATTATGGTCTTTTTTGCCGCCTTACTCTCCCAACAGCTTAAAGTGCCGCAAGCTCTCGTCTACTTCGTCGTCGATCATGCCAATATACACCAGCGTATCGCGCGTGGAAGAGTGTCCAAGAATCCGTTGGAGCTTCACGAGATCGTGATATTGCTTGTAAAAGTGATAGCCAAATGTCTTTCTGGTCGTGTGGCAGCCGATTCTTTCCTTCACGCCCGCCGCGCGGCAGACCGCATTCAAAATTTGATATGCTCTCTGCCTCGAAATCGCGCGCGGCCCCATCGTCTTTCCGTCCTTCTGCCGCGAGAGAAAAAGCCACTCGCCCGCGCCGCGCCCCGCCGTCAGCCGGTTAATGGTTGCGCGCACACTTCCGTTCATCGCAATTCTCGCCTCTTTGCCGGTCTTCTGGGCCGTCACGCGCACAAAATCCTGACCGCGAACATCCTTGACCTTGAGCCGCACAAGGTCGCTGATGCGAAAACTTGTGTTAAATCCTACGACCAGCAGCAGTTCCCAACTCAGCTTGTCCTCTTCCTTGCGTTGTGCATCGTGTGCCCGCGCAATTTCGAAGCATCGCGTCAAAACCGCTTTGTCGCGAATCGGCTGTACAACCTTCATTCGGTTTACCCTCTTTCTATTTATGTCAAACTCGTGTCCAAAGAGAAAAGCCCTCCCAATCGCGGGAGGGCTTTTGTGTTAATCCTGCTCTTTGTCTTCTGTCAGCGATTCGATCAGCGAGATTTTGTCCTCGCGCGTCATGTCTCCGTAGTTTGCCTTGGGAAGATGCGCGTGAATTGCCGTGTTCAGCTCATCGTCCGTGCAATCCGTAACCTGTTTCCACCCAAAGCCGCCGTCCTCTTCTTTCACGCAGACATAGGTTTTTCCGTCGCCCTGGCATTCCGGTGTCTCATATCCACGCGCCAGACTGCCCACCTCGGCGTTGATCGTCTCTGTTTTTTTCTCTTCGGTCAGCATCGTCTTGATTTCCTCCGGTGTGCCTTTCAAAGTCGCCGTGCCGGAAAGCATCATCGCATGACCCATCGCGTCGCACTCTGCCTCAATGGCTACGGCAAGCGCTGTCTTTCTGTCTTCCGTCACGTCAATTCCCGCAAGATTAAGCAGATCCTCGGCGATTTTCTTTGCAGTTTTGTTTCGCTCGGCTTTGTCAATTTCGCCTGTTTTATACATCTGTTCTGCTGCATGTGCGGCTCTTGTGCCCGCGTCAAGGATAAACGCCGCAACGGAGATCGCGCCGTTTCCGGTCGCCTTAGCTAACGCCTCTGCGCTCTGCCTCATGCCCTCAAGCATTGTCGTCCCGACTTCGAGCGCTTCACTGGACAGTTTGCCGTTTTTCAAGGCATAGTAGGCCGCACCGAACAAGGCGCAAAAGCCGATCAGGATGATGATGATGTAAATCATCGGGGGGATTGCATTCAGCACTTCGTTCATCATGGTTTTCCTCGCTTTCGTTTTTCAGGTTTTTATTTCGCATCGCCGTCTGTCTGACAGCGGGGATGCCTGCTTAAAAACATTCCGCAACCGTGTTTGTTCTTCGTTTCCAGTTCGCACGGCATTTTTCTAGGCATGCATTGGCCGATTTCGTCTTTTTTTCTCTGATGGTCGTTCAGAAATGGGCTGCTCATGCCCTCACATCGCCAGAAGACGCATTCTTCCGGCTGTTTCATTTTGTCGGGCATTGCTCAAGCCTTTCGATGTAGCTTTGGCTTAGGTGATTGTGCCCACGCGCGCGATATTGTTTGCACATACTCGTCAGGCTCATTTTCACATCCATCGGACAGGGGTTGCCGCGATCCACATAGTATACATAGGCTTGATTCAGCCTATCACATTGGAGCGTCGCGATGGATTTATCGAGGGTTTCCACGTTTTTTTCGATTCTCTCCGTGGCCTTGTTCAGGGTTTCAAACGCCTTTTCCATCGCGTCCGTCCTGCGCGTGATGTTTTCAAGCATCTTCCACTGTTCGTCCAGCCGACGGATCAGTTCCCGCATGGTGGCCTCCTTGCGCTCCCGTCTGGCATTGAGCCGCTTTTTGATGGCCTCCGGTACGATAACGATCAGCTTTGCCGCGCCCCAAATGGCGGTTAATGCGCCAGCCATGCCGCCGAGGGCAACAAGCGACGTTTTCATGCGTTCTGTGTCCATGTTAGTCGTCCCCTTTCAGGTAGGCCAGGACCGCTTCTGCCGCCTCCTGCATTCTGTTGATTTTTTCCGTCCATTCGGCAAAGGCGGCAGATTCAAAGCGGAGCGCATCGGTCGCATCTGCCAGCGCCAGCAGTGCTTCTTGGGAAACAGGGATCATCTTCTTCCCGGTTTCCTCTTCACCTTCGCTGTCCTCTTCCGTGTCGTTTTCTTCGACGAGGGAAAGAAAATCTGCGGATGCATAGCCGACCAGCTCCCCAAATCGAATCCTCGGCCACCCGGAGTACGATTCGCTCAAAATTTCCACCGTCGCGCCACGCGGGACGACGCCGATTTTCAACCCCGTTTTCGGCGCGTTGCGCACGTTCAGCGGATCATTTTCGGTTGTGACGACCGCCTTGTAAAGCGCCACGGCATTCCCTTCCTCTTCGGCATAGGCGACTTTTTTGATCGGTAAGCAGTAATTCCAGCCCTTGACATCGCTGGCCACGAATCCATCCCCTTCACTTTTGGCGTTATAAACAAGGCCGTCGTCGCCCATCAGGCCGATGTGATAGTGATTTCCGAGCCCATCCGTCCCGTACTTTTTTCTCAGTTTGTCGGCATCATCTCCCGTAAAGTCAGTGCGCCACTTTGTCACCATGTAGCCGGGTTTTGCTTGCTTCACGGGCGCAATTTCGCCGCCCCATTCGCGCACGAGCGCGTTGCTTCCGTGGGGCAGGGTCAGCCCGCCCAGTTCCTTAAAGGCATACACAAAAGCCCCAGAACAATCGACCGCTCCTTCTTTTGCTTTGCCCCATTCGTATCGCCAGTGTTCGCGCGCCATGCGCTTAAACAGCGCAATCAGATCGTTTGCCTGAATGATGGTCATGTCAATCCCTCCACATAGCAGATGCGCACGCCGACTTCCTCCGGCGTATCGCCTCTCGTGTATGTTCCGCAGAGCACGCGCACACAGGGCGATTTGTCCTTGTAGCACGCGCCAACCGCCGCAATTCTCTCCCCGCTTGTGTTGATGCTCAATACGCCCCTCATCCCCGGCTTGATACCGTAGACTTCAAGCAGATTCAGCGCAGTTTGCTGTACGCTCTCATCGACCAATACGCTTTCGAGATTGGCCGTGTACGACACGTCTTCCCTCACCGTCGTCGTGTTCAACGTGATCTGTCCCGCCTTCCCCTGCCATTTCAGCGTATCTGCCGTACCCGGCGCAACGAGATTGCCGCTCTTGTCGATGGCTCGCCACAGGGTCGATCCGGCACCAAGCTCGTCTTTCTCGCATCCTGCCGCGTTATTATTCGGGATGATCTGGATTTCTCCGTCCACTGTTCTGTACCCGCAAAGCCACTCGCGGACGTTGCCTGCCGCGTCCCAAACGCCCGTCCATCGTCCATTGTGCGCGTAAGCCCATGCGCCGCTCCCCGTCGAAATCGGCGCATCCGCATTGACATACCCGCCGCCCTCATCCTCGGCGCTTTTGCACAAAAGCGCCCACTCGGCAAGGGTCAAAAGGTGATAGCCCAGTCCTTTTTCGAGGACAAGCGCTGCTGCCGCTTCGAATGTCAATCCCGTTCTGGGCGATTCCAGCGGCAGGGCATATAGACCGCCAAGCCGTGCGCAGGCTTCATACTTGCCCATCAGCAGCCTGTCCAGCTTTTGTCCGTTCACCGTCAAGTCAGATGCGTTCAATACCGCGAAAAAATCCGGCATTCCGCGCGCGTCGCGCAGAATTTCGCCGCCCGAAATTCTGGCTGCCGCGTGAAGCGCTGCATAGTTTCCATCGCTCCTCGAACCCATTTTCTTCACCTCTTTCCGTTTTACGGCATATAAAAACCGACCGATTGAAAAACCGGCCGGCCTTTTTGTTGATGACTTTTTGAATCAAGTCACACAGATAACATGCGCTTGCTTTCATTACGTGCCATTTTATGGACAATAATTAAAACAAACCGCACTTTTTTGAAGTTGATAGGCGCTCTCCGCAATGTTGACGACGCTGCCAACGTCGTCCAGAACGGCATATTTCACGCCTCATCCTCCTTCTTCGAATCCATTTTTGTATCTTCTTAAAATGTAGCACCAATTCAAAAAGCGCCATTTTGTTTTGTTGACCTCAACAAAACAAACATTCGCTTGTTTTCTTAAAAGTTTGCCCCGCTCACACGGGCGGGGCATTGTCGGTTATTCTTCCACCAGCTCCGGCAGACCCGCGTCAACCAGCAGCTCCTTTACCTGATCCTTGAGCTTCGCCGGAACGTCCTTGTACGCCGTCTTGCCCAAAATCACGCGCTGTGCGAAAAACATAGCCATCATCGTTTCATCCTCCTTTCCTATTATTATCAGCAAAAGCCAGATAGCAAGGTTACGCATAGACAATACTCGCCATCTCGGCCACGCAGTCCTCTAAAAAATCGTTACGGTCGCCTAGAGCTTTGATTTGTGCTTTCATTAAAGTTTTTTCTTTCTCTTTTTCAGTCGGCTTCGGTTCTCCCGGTTTTGGCTCGACGTACACACTGCCGTCGTCGGAGAGCTGCACCGCGTTGTCAAGGGTGCGGTAAACGGTCGTGTAATCGCTAAAATCGCCGAGCCGGGTCACGCCATCCATGCGCCACGTCGTAAAGCCCGTTGTTGGAGCGTCGGTGATACCGCCAAGCTCAATAACATGTTCACTGCGCCGCGAAAACGTTACTTCCCGGATTTCGTCCGATGCGTTTATCTTGATTTTAATCATTGCATATCCTCGTTTTCACAGTCAATTCCGTTCCTATTCGGTTCATATTTTTACCCATGTAATTTGTTTAGCGCCGTTTATTTGTACGCCCAAAAACGCCTCGCTGCCGGCACCAACGCCCACATAGTATGTGTCCGAATAAAAACTTCCCGGCCAGCTTCCGCCACTAAGTCGGATAAAACCGCCATAATCAACAGGCACCGTATTTCCTTTGCTTTTTTCTGCATAAAAACTACCTGACTTTATCGAGCCGATAGCATTTTTTATGGATTTAACCGCTTCGGCGCTGGCGACTTTTTTAGACAAGTCCGTGCTTGCCATAATCTCTTCTAACGTCAGTGCGTCGGATTGATTGACTTTATCGTCCTTTAGCTGATTAACTGTCTCCTCATCCGCCGCGCCGATGTTCTCCCTCGCCTGCGTCTTTTGCGCATCATTAAGCGTCTGCGCCGTATACAGCACCGCTTCCTGTGGCGCATCCCTGCCGGGGTCGCCCTTCTCTCCTTTCTCGCCTTGCGCGCCGGGGTCACCCTTTTCCCCTTTCTCGCCTTTTGCGCCGGGCTCACCCCGAAGCGACGCTTTCTGCTCATCCGTCAGGCTTTCAAACGTCACCTCGCCGTCCTTGCCCTTTGGCCCTTGCGGGCCGGTGGCTCCAGTCTCGCCCTGCGGCCCCCGCTCACCGGTGTCGCCTTTTTCGCCCCTCGGCCCCTGCGCGCCAGTGTCGCCTTTTTCGCCTTTCGGGCCTCGCGCGCCGACAAATTCCCCGTCGTCGAGCTTCTTTTGCACGTCGTTTGCAACCTTCTGCGCACCGCTCGCAGCGGAAATGGCCTTTCCGGCAGCCGTGTTCGCTGCGCTTGCCGCCGCCTTGCAAGCGTCAAATTGCGCCAACAGCTCGGCAAGCGACGGAATCACCTTTTCCTCGTCGATGATCGTGTCCGTGCTGTCCTCCATCACCCGTATCACGCAGCCATAAAGCGGGATCTGCGTTTGCCCGTCCTCGTCCATCAGCGACAGGATAATCGACACGTCGCCCCGCTCTGCGTAACCGATCTTCGGCAGCGTCACAGATACCACGTTGGCCTGCACACTGCCCACCTGCTTTTGCAGGCTTGCGCGTCCCGGCAGGATCATGCTCAGCCACGGCTGCATCCCGGTCAGATCGGCGGGCTTGCCGCCGTCCAGAACCACGATCACAAAATCGTGCGCCTGACGGCTCGAAAGCGTCGCCAGCGCCCTCAGCCGTTCCACCGGCGGCGAATCCTCCTGCAGATCGACCGCGCGGCGAATCTTCCATCCGTCCATCTTCTCCTCCTCAATACTGTCTGCCCGTCTGGCAGGATATAAAAACCTGCGCGCTCCAGCTCGCGCGAATGTGTGCCAGTCCCTGCGCGTTTCCGCTCTGGGGCTTCGGGCGCACGGCAAAGCTGTGGAATGTTCCCCGGCTGATTCTCCCGTCTGCGTCCGTGGAAAGATACGGCGCAATATCGACGACACCATTTTCAAAGGCGCTGCCCGGCACCTCTTTCCCGTCAACCTCGACCGTGTATGCGCTCGTCATCGGCCCGGAATAGATGCCGTATTCAATCCCATGCAGGTGCTCCGGAAGGGTCACGTCATGCGCATGCGCCGGAATGTTTACGCTGTGCCGATGTTCCGGCAGATTGAGCGTCTGAGACGGAACCAGCAGGCTGATATTCATCTCGTGGTAGTGCGAAAATTCATGCCGATGAATCATGCCGTGCCGGTGGCCGCCGAGGCCGTGCGTGTGGCTGTCAAAGCTGTGCCAGTGACCCATGCCGTGGCTGTGCGCGCCGGTGCTGGTCGTGCTGCCCGCGCCGTTGTAGCTTGTATACCCCGTCTTGCCGACGGAAACGCCGTCAAAAGTGTGCCGGTGCGTGTTGTTAGAGCCATGAGAGTGCTTTCCCGCTTCGTCCGTCGAGGTCATCGCGCCGCCTTCGTTTCGGCTGACGCCGGTATTTCCGCCTCCTCCGGAACCGGTCGAGCCGCTCGCGCCGTCCGTCTCCGACATGTTGTCGCCGCCGGACGTTTTCGCAAAGCCCGTATGCGCGTCGACCGCCCCATCCTGCATGGGCGAACCCGTCATCTTCACCTCGGATACCGTGCGCTTCTCGACGGTCAGCGTCGCGCCGCCTCCTGCCTCGCTGGTCTGCGTACCGCCTCCGCTGGCCTGCGTCGTCGTCACCGTCCCGCCGCCGCCCTTTGCGCCCTTGCTGTCCGCCCGAAAGCTCGACAACGTGACCTTCAGCATGATGGCGTTGATATGTACCATGTCGTCCGGGATGTAGATATCGCCCTCGGCGGGCGTTTCCGCGTCGGCGTTCTGCTCGATTCCGCCGGCGTAGAACGTCGTGCTGCCCTGCCCGTAGAGCTGCTCGATGCGCGAGGTCCTTTGAAGCTGAGCGATGACAGAAGCCACGTCCGCGCTGCGGTTGGCGATGGTCAGCTTCGCGTTCCACGGCTCCGTGATGGGCTTGGGATAGTGGATCTCCCTCACCCGCGCCCGAATCGTCAGCCCGTAGTCGCGATAGATAATCCGCGCCATGCGTCCTGTATAGAAAGCATCCAGCGGTTCTCCCGTAAGGATAGATATATCTTTACAGGTCACTCCGTAACTAACATGGGGATTGCAGCACAGCTCAAGCGCCGCGCGTCCCTGCGCCAGCAGCGTCGCCGCGTCGGTGATGGTCGTATCCACATATGGCTTGCTGACCACGCCCCAGAGTGCCTGCGTCGGGCTGTCGATGTACGCCATGCCGCCGTTCACGCTCTTGATGTTCAGCTGGTTCACGCCCTCACCATAGCCCAGCGGATAAAGGCGCGTCGCAAAGTCCGTGTCGAGGACCTCTTCGCTGATCTCCTCCATGTTCCGGCTATACCGCAGCTCCGTCGCGTCGGTATCGTCCGCCCGCACGACGTTCAGCGTCCACGGGTAGCTCGTTGTGTCCGTCGTCATCAGTGCATCTGGGATCGGCTCAATCAGCTTGAGCAGCGCCGAAAGCAGTCCTTCGCTCGCAAAGCTGTACTCGTAGAGCGTCACAAAGTCGCAGCGCCCCAGCTTCCAGCGTGCTGTCTGCTGGCACGCCAGCACCTGCCGGATACAGCTTTCCAATGGCTGCCCGTTGCCGCCGATCTGCATGTAGGTCGGCGTGATATCGTCCGAAAGCGTGCAAAGCACCTGATCGCATTTGAGCTTCTTGGTTCCCGCCCTTCCGTATACGCCCTTGGGAATCTCCGTCACGCGGAACAGGTCAATTCGTTTGCCTGCCGCGTCGAAGATTTCCACGAACTGACGATAGCCGAACGAGCCGATATCTTTCGTCGGCACGGTCACGGTCACGCAGGAAAGCGGCGTGTCCTTGAGCTTCAGATCGCTGATCTCCGCCGTCCGCAGCTCACCCGTGCATCTTAGATTCAGGTCGTAGATTTTTGGGTATCTCATAGGTATCTGCCCCTCGCCGTCAGATGGACGCTGCACGCCTTTTCCGTTTTGACCGTCACCGCGTTCCTGCCCGGCGACAGCAGCAGGTCGTCGTCGCTGTCCGTCGTCCGCATCGCCATCGCCGAGCGTGTGCCGCCGTCCACGCCCTCGATTTCCAGCAGCAGGATATCCTCCTGCGCATACCGCGCGACCAGCGTTTCGCCCGCCGTCATCCCCAGCCCCGTAAAATTAAACCGGCAGGTCGGCGTTTCCACCGTCGCCGTGTTCATCGTGCCGGATGCACATGTGACACGGAACGCGAGCATGGTTTCGGCGTTCCCCTGAACGCCGAGCGCCGCGCTTTTTGCCGCGTTGGCGCTCGTCTGAACCGTCACGCCGTCCTCGCTGACGGCGTAAGCGAACGGCTGGCAGGTGAACGCGATTGCCGCCTCACCGCTTGCCCAGTCGTCATCCGTCAGCGACGAAGCGTCGCTGACCTCCGCGATGAAATACCGATCCGGCAGCGCGTCCAGAATCAGCTTGCCGCGCCCGTCCGTCCCGCAGAGCCACGCCGTCACATCGCTCGCGCGCCGGAGCAGCTCGTCGGTCGGGATGGGCGTATCGTCCAATGTATTCAGAAAATAGAGCTTGCCCTTGAGCCGCTTGGTACTGAACGTCCGCCCCTTCCAGCGCAGCGTGCCGTGCCGCCCGCCGACGCTTGTCTGCGGGATGCTCTGCACCGGAATGAACGGATAGGCGGACGGCAGAAACGTCACATCAAAATCGTCGCAGTGTTTCCCGTTAAAGGAAAACAGCGGACTTTCTCCCTGTGCAATCACAGCCCCCTCAGCTCCTCTCTGACCCGTTCGCCCAGCTCGGAGATAATCTCCTGCTTTTCCTGTTCGCTCCTGACGTGCCAGTCGCCTGTCACGTTGATGGTCACCGTCACAGTTCGTCCGCCGCCTCCACCCGGATTCCACGGCGCATCCGGCCAGCCGGTATCTATGCCGGAAAGCGCGCCCGTCATGGTATCCACCATGCTCGCGCGCACCTCTTCCAGCGGGCCCAGCGCGTCGTCCTCGCGGCTGAGTACGCCCTCTCCGATGCCGCTCGGAATCCATGCGCCGACCTCGTCGGCAAACACGCCGGAGGGCGAATGGATGCGCAGCGCGTTCTTCGTCCGGCTGACCGCTGTGCGCGCCATCTGCACCATCTGGCTGTACAGCTCGCCCGACGTGCTTCGCACGCCCGCAGTGATGCCGCGCACCATGTTCACGCCGATGTCATAGCCTTGGGTATACGACAGCACCGCGCCCGCCTTAGCGGCTGCATCTCCTGCCGTCGTCTGCATCTGCGCATTCAGGATCGGCCCCGCCACAGCGACCGCCGAGCAGATACCGCCCATGAAGCTGTTCGCAACGGTCTTGCCCGCGTCCGCCGTCAGGGTATCGGTCGCCGTCGTCACCGCATTGTCGCCGAGCGTCTGCACACCCAGCGTCAGGATCGGGTTCTGGTTGGCGATTCCCGTCACCATGCCGCCGACCCACGTTTCCGTGATGGTCGTGCCGCTCTCCGCCGTCAGCGTCTGCGCCGCTGCCGTCATCGCCGAGCTTGCCGCATTGGTCGCCGCCGTCGTGACCGCCGCGCTGCCCTCAGTGATGCCGGTTTCCATGCCGGTCGTCAGATTGCCGCCGCTGGTCTTGGCGTCGCCCTTCGCCTTTTCCTCGTCGCCGCCGCCAAACCAGCCGGTGATGGTATCCCAAATACCGCTTCCGAGCTTCGCCAGTCCGTCTATCGCGCCGCTGATGCCGCTGGAAATCGTGCTGCCGACGCCGCCCCAGTCAATGCCAGAGATTGCCGTCTTGGCGGCTTCAAAGCCGGCTGACAGCCACGCGCCCGCCGTATCCAGAACGGTTTCAACGCCGCCCTTGATGGCGGTTCCGACCTCGTTCCACGGAATCCCTGCTACATAGGTCTTGGCTGCATCGAATCCGGCTGACAGCCAACTGCCCGCCGTATCCAGCACGGTTCCAACGCCCGTCTGGATAGCCGTTCCGACTTCGCTCCACGGCAGCCCCTCGGCGGCGCTCTTGCCGAATCCGAACAGGCTCGAAAGCCAGCTGCCCGCCGCGTCGATCACGCCGGTCACACCATTCCAAATCGCCGTGCCGATGGCGCTCCAGTCCACATTGGCAATCGCCGAATCCTTACCCAGCCCGAACAGCCCGGACAGGAAACTGCCTGCCATGTCCAGCACGCCGGTCACGCCGTTCCATATCGCCGTGCCGATATCCGCCCAGCTGATTTCGCTCGCCGCCGTCTTGCCCGCCTCAAACAGGCTTTTCAGCCAGCCTCCCGCCGTGTCCAGAATCGACTGGATGCCATCGTGGATGGACGTGCCCAGTTCGCCCCAATTCACGCCCTTCGCCGCCGTCCAGCCTGCCGTGAAGATGTTCTTGAGCCATTCGCCTGCCGCGTCGAGCGTGCCCGTTACGCCGGAAAGAATCGACGTTCCCAGCGCCGTCCAGTCATAGCCGGAAATGACCGCCGCCGCGTTGTCCCAGCTCTGTTTCAGCCCTTCTCCGTCGAACAACGCCCCGAAGAACGTGCCGACCGCATCCGTGACCGTGGTCAGTACGTCTCCCACTGTCGAAATGGCAGTTTTGATGCCTTCAATCGCGCCGAGTACCTTGCCCGCCGCTTCCTCGCCAAAGGCAGCCGTCAGCCCCGCAGAGAACGCCGCCGTGAATCCTGCGCCGCTTTCCAACGCCGCGCCGAACGCCGTCACGCCGTCGCCCAGCTTGGCGACCATGCCCTGCAAAGCGTCGCTGTGCGTATACGCCAGCACAGCCGCCGCACCTAGCCCGACCACGAGCGGGTTCACGCCGGAGAGCAGCGTCAGAACCTTGCCGCCGTTCAGCAGCAGAGGACCCGCCGCAGCCGCCATCGCGCCGATGCGGAAAATGGCATTCTTCGTGCCGTCGTCCAGCGCGTTGAACTTGCCGATCATATTGGTAATGCCTTGCACCACGCCGCGCGCGGCAGGCATCAGCCAGTCGGACAGCGCAATCGCCATGTCCTGCGCGCCGCTTTCAAGAATCGCCAGATCGCCCTTGAGGTTGTCGCCCATCGTGGCAGCCATATCTTCTGCCGCGCCGCCGCAGGCATACATGCCCTCGGTCATCGCGTCCAGCGCGTCGGGTCCCTGCTTGAGCGTCGCCAGAATACCCTTGAGTGACTCGTCGCCGAAGATTGCGCCCAGTGCCGCGTCGCGCTGGCTGGCGGTCATGCTGCTGGTCGCCTTGTCGATATCGCGGATGATAGCGGCATACGAGCGATAGCTTCCGTCTGCGTTGGTCAGCGCGACTTTGGTTTTGCCGATAGCGATTGCGCCGTTCTTGGCGTTGTTCTTCATGTCGCGCAGCATCGCGTTGAGCGTCGTACCACCCTGACTGCCCTTGATGCCCGCGTTCGCCAGCACGCCCATCGCTGCTGCGGTATCCTGCAAGGTCATGCCGAAAGCGTCCGCAGTCGGCGCGGCGTACTTCATCGCCTCGCCCAGCGCCTCGACCGTCGTGTTGCTGTTCGCCTGCGCATAGGCAAAAACATCGGCAGCCTCGCCCGCACGCTCCGCCGCCATGCCGAACGGAGTCATCGTATCGGTCACGATATCCGAGGCTTTCGCCAGATCCATGTTGGCGGCAGCCGCCAGATTCAATACGCCCGGAATACCGGCAATGACCTGCGCATCGTCCCAGCCTGCCAGCGCCATATAACCCATCGCGTCGGCAGCTTCGCTGGCGCTGAATTTGGTCGTCGCGCCCATCTCGCGCGCCGTATCGCGCAGCGCGTCCATCTGTGCCTGCGACAGATTCAGCGACGACATCAAGCCGTAGACGTTCGACATGCTCGCGTCAAATTGCATGCCTGTTTGAATCGCCGCGCCCGCCGCCGTCATCAATGGCGCAGTAACGCCCAGCGTCAGCGCTCTCCCTGCCGTTTCAGCCGCCGCGCCGATGGAACCCAGCGCGCCCGCCACACCGCCGGAGGCGAAGCCGGAGAGCTGCTCGCCCGCCATGTCGATGGCGCTGTTGAAGCTGGACATGTCCAAATCCATGTACGCCATGATCGTACCCGCGCTGATACTCGTGCCCATTCGGCTCACCTCCTTTGCAGCCTGAATCCGCTTTTTGGCAATCAAAAAAGGTCTTTGGAAATGACCGTCTCGCTTCGGTCATCTCCAAAAACCTTGGAAAGAAAAAGCTGACGGAGCGCCCGCTCCGTCAGTGTATCAGCCCATCAGCCGACGAATCATCTCCGCCGCCTCGGCGTTGGTCGTCGTGTTCTGCCTGCCCTTCTGCTTTTTCAGCCGCGCCGGTCTGCCAAAGTCCGGCTCGCGCTTTTCCCGTGCCTGCTGAATCATAAAAAGACAGGTTTCGTCTAGGCAAAACGCCGCGTACTCGTCCTCAATCCCCATCAGGCTGCTGGGGCGCTGCTTGTACGTCGTCGCCAGATGGATCAGACTGACGATTTGCGGGCTGAGAACGAAAGGCTTCCAGCACCTTTGCCCCCTTGATGGCGTACAGATAGATTTGATCCGCCTGTTCTTCGGTCAGGTCAAGTCCTGCCGCTTTCAGCTGCTCCATCGTCGGCTCGGCGAGTGCTTCCTCGACGACAAGACGCATAACCTTCGCCGTTTCCTCAAAAGTCGCGTTTGCGCGGCTCTTGTTCAGTCCTTCGTAGAGCTTCTGCGCCGCCGCGATCAGCGGGTTGGGAATCTTGCCCGCTCGGATCATGCCCGTCAGGCTGGCGCGCTTGAGCCTTGCTACAAACGGCTGCTCCTCCGTCCAGCCCGGCAGCGCGACGATCTCGCCGTTCGCCGCCTTTTCCAGCGCGGCGAGGTTGGTGATGTGCGTGTCCTTTTTTGTGGATGCCATACTGTGAAAACCTCCTTTTGTTGGTTAGCCCCATTATAGGGCTTTATTCGCTTACTGTCCTTTGACGCAGTTCTTAGGTCGGCAGTTCGTCCAGCGGCGTGATGGCAATGGGCGATTCGCCGATCTTCGGTCTGCTCTTGAGCTTATACTCCGGCGCGAAAAAGTCGCCGTCCTTGATCTCGATATCGGCGGGCGCACCCTTACAGTGTTCGCAGGTGAATTTCAAATAACCCGTCGTCTCTCCGTCGCCGTCCTTCTCCTCGGTATAGATGTTGACCGTGAACGGCGTTCGGTTCACCACCTCGCCCATCTTCGGACCCGTGTATCCTTCAAACTTGCCCTCCGCGCCGGTCGTACTCACGCCGCCGTCCACCAGCGCAAACACAGGCGGACTCATAACCATATCCTTCATGGTCAGGTCATAGCCCTTCGTCAAGTCCTCCGTCTTGAGCTGCGCCAGCAGCCTGTTCAGCTTGCGCAGCTCTTTTTCTTCGCCTTCCGAGACAAAGGCTTCCAGCTTCATCTCGTTGGCGGTATCGACCACATAGGTCTTGGGCGTGGTTTCCTCCGTCACCAGTTCCACGCGGGCGACGTTCGCCAGCGGAATCTGCACAATTTTCTCGTTTGCCATACTTCCTCCTAGCGGTCTGAGACCGCGTTCACTTCCGCCGCAGCTTACCAACTCAAAAAGTTTTGCGCACGCGGGCAGACTTTGTACGATTTCCTACGATAAAATCGCGCGCAGCGCCTGATACTCCAGCGATTGGCTGCGTGCGTCAAAATCTTCTTCCAGCATCTCGATGCCCTCGTTGCCTGTCGGTCGAAGCTGACTTTTCAGCCCGCGCATGATCCGCCTGACCTCCGCCACGAAAGCGGGCAGGTCGCCGCCCACGCGCGGCACAAAGCAATAGAGCGTCACCGTCCGATAGCCGATTCCCGCCGCGCCGGACATACCGCGCGCGTATGCGCCGCCTCCTCGGACGACCACATACGGCGCGCGGCACTTGCCGGTCGCCACGCCGGGCTTATAGGTCAAAATGCCGGATGCGGTCAAGTGCTCCATTGCCCGCTGGCATGCGTCCATCTATCTGACCACCTTCCGCAAGTCGTCCATGATTTTCTGCTCGTTCGCCTGCACGGTCGCCCAGAGGATCGCGAACCTGCCTTCATGCCCCAGCTCCAGATACGCGCTGTATTCCATGTTGCCGGATACGCCCATGCGCAGCTTCTTCCCCTGCCAGCCGGAGTATCCGGTGATGGTCTGGCGCGCAAGCCCTGTCCTGTCCGTCCATCCGGCGTTGCGCTTGGCTTCTCCCTCCATGCGTGCCGCAGCATTCTGCCCGACCTTCTCGGCGGCGAACATGCTGCGCTGCTTGATGGCGGACATATTCGCGAGAAAATCCTTTGCGTCAATCCGCAATCCCATCCGGTTCGCCCTCTTTCAGCACCACGTCGCAGAGGATGCCCATCTGCGCGTCGGCGTGCAGCACCGTGTACCATCTGCCCGCGATGTTCAGCCCGTCGCCCTCCTGCAAGCTCCGCGCCGTATCGCCGAGGGCACAGCACAACCTCGGCGCGTCCATCCGGGCGATTACGCCGGGAATATCCACCAGCACATTGGCGGTCTGACCGCGCTCATAACGCACGCCGTACACGCAGCCGATCTTCTGCGCGCCGCCTATCGGCACGCCGTTCGCGTCCCGCTGCACGCGCCAAACCGGCACGCAGACCGCGCCATACGCCGCCAGCGCGTGCCGAAACGTCGCTTCCGCCTGCCGCATTGCAAAGCCGCTCATCATGTGCCGTCCGCCCTTCCTGCCGGTTTCGTCCCGTTCGGGCGCACGCTCCGCGCTCTGCCCAGCCAGTAGGCGCGCTGATCCGGCAGCTCCGTGCCGCCCGATAGCCGCACCGCCGAGTTCTCTGCTTTGCGGATCAGCACGTCATACGCCGCGCGGCGCACGTCGCCCTCGTGCAGCTCCAGCAGCATCGCAAGCTGCGCATCCGTATACATCCGGGCGGATGCGGGCGGCGACATACAGCCGCAGCCCGTTTCCGTATCCCCGCCCGGCGTGTCAAGCTCCTCAGTCAGCAGCTTGAGCCGTTCAAGGTCAGTCATGCTTTTCACCTCGTCTGCAAAAACGTCCGGCTTTGTGCGCTTCCGGCTTCACGGGGGGGCTTATCGCTCGCCCCCGTGTCCCCTTCTCTGTCATTATGCCTCACGTTTCAATTTTGCACGGAATCCCCACACAGGCAGCCCGTTTGCAGGCTTCCAGCAGGAACGCCTGTACATCCGCCTGCACGTCTTCGCTGTTTCCCCGCACATAGTCCGCGTCCAGCACGTCCACGTTCAGGCTGAGCGACGTGGCGCTGTACGTCGCATGCAGCATCACCTTCTGGTTATTGCTCGCGTCGCGGATATCCGCGTTCAGGCTGATGCTTTCCCTTGTTTTCAGCATTCATCAGCCCTCCCCGTCCAGCGTCGCATCCTTCGCCGCAAGGCTCACGCGGAAGCCGTCGAGCTTATTCTTCGGAATCCAGAGTTCATGGAACTTGCGATAGTCAAGGTGCCACGCGCGCGCCTTCTGCCATGTCTCCGGAGTGAACAGGCGCATCTTATCGGTCTTGGAAACCGCAATCGGCGCACTGCGCGGGCAGATGATCCAGTTGATTGCCTGCGCGCCCTCCGCCTTGGCATAGCCGCCCTTGTCCGCCTTGTTGATGGTGATGCGGCTGTTCATGCGCGCGGTCGGCGCGGGCAGGATCGGCACCTCGTCGATCACCTTCACGCGGGTTTCAATTTCGCCGCGCTTGAAGTTGGTTACGTCGAGCTTCTTGGAAATTTCCGTGCTCGTGGAGAGCATCGTGGCAATCGTGCTGGAGAGGATCACGACCAGCGGAACGTCGCTGCCCACTGCGTCGCGCACACCGCCGATATCGGTCTGCAATTCCTTGTAGACCGAATTGGCCGCCGCCGTATACGCGCTTCTGCGCTCCTTGCCGACCAGCGCGGCGATCTTGCTCAGGCGGTAAGCGTCCACCTCCGGCACAACCTTCGTGCGCTGGAACTTGCCCGCCAGCATACTCATCAGGTCATAAACGCCGCTTTCGTCCACGTCCATCTCGTCCACGGTGAAGCCGGTGCCGCGATCCTGCGTCAGCTTCTCTGTCTGATAGACCAGCGTCACGTCGCCATCCGCAAAACCGTTCTGTCGGTCGTAATCCTTGAGGCCGTCCATCGTGATCGACGGAATCTTGATCTCGTCGCCGCCGCTGTACTTAACGGGACCCGCGTTCGCTTCCATAAAGCCGGTCACCGCGCCCTGAATCATTGCCTCATCCAGCGTTTTCTGAATCAGGTCAACCTTTGCAATGTTGTTCGCCATCTTCTTTTCCTCTCTTTCTTAGCAAGCACCCATGATGTTCGCCCGAATCTTTGCGTCGAGCGCGTCCTCTGCGCCGCCGTTTCTGCGGGCAAAGTTGCCCGTGCTGCCCGTACCCGCGCCGCCGCGCAGCTCCGGCACGGCTTCCAGCACCTTGGCAACCGCCGCGTCGAGCTTGTCCTGCGCATCCGCCGCGTCAAGGTCGATGCCCTCCGTATCGCACATGCGCAGCACATACGGAATGCGTTCCTTCGGCACGCCCGCCAGCGCCGCAGCCGTTCGAAGTTCCGCCTGAACCGCGCGCGCGTTCGCTGTCACAACGCGCGCCGCGAGGTCGTCCGCCTTGTTGTCGTCCTTCTTGGGTTCATCCTTTGGGACAGGCTGCTCCTTGCCAGCGGGTGCAGCCGTCTGCGCTGCTTTCGCCGCAGCATCCCCGGTCTGCTCGGTCGTTTCGGGCTGCTGGTCATCATGCTGCTCCCGCTCGTTTTCAGCGTCGGTAGCGGGTGCGCCATCCGGCACGCCGTCAGGGGCAAAACAAAACATGCGAAAGGGGTTAAACATTTTTCTCGTCCTCCTGTCAAAATTTTTGGTATGTAAAAAGCGCGCCCTTGCGGGTGCGCTCAGTAATTTTTGATTTTTCAGTACAATGCTTCGGGATTTTCTTCGACCGTGATAAAGTTGCTGGCAGGCTTTCCTTCCTTCAAACACCTTTCGAGCAACGCATTATAAAACTCGTCCGTCTGCTGCTCCACGGGCATCTGCATGCGCGGCGGTAATTCTTCCGCGCCAAACCGCATAATGTACTGCATAAACAGGTTATTCGCTTCCATCCTCGCCGCCTCCTTCGCTTGTTTTGATTGCATCTTCAAATTTCTGGTATGCTGTCGGGAAATATTTCTTGAAGGTTTCCAGCCGCTCGCCCTTCATAAACTTGGCTTCAAACATGTGCGCCATCGCTTCAACGGACGGCTTCTGATATTTCCAATATTCTTTGGAATGTCCCCAGCCGCCCTGCACGGTATTTTTCGTCAGACCGCCCACGATATCGGAAATGGAGCTTTTCATGTGCATGTCATCATACAAGTCCATGTTTAGCATCATCCGCTGATCTGAGGTCAAACGAGACAATCCATGAAACTCGCCCAGCCCCTTCTGTTCAAGCAGCCGTTTGGCATACGCCGTATAATCCGCGCGAAGTGTCTTATCCAAATCGCCGATCTGTTCGCGCAGGCTCGGATAACCGAACGCCTGCCAATCAAACATGTGTCCTGTTTCATGAAAGAACGTGACCAGATTCGTTTCCAGTTTCAGCCGGCTTTCCTTCGGTCCCAGCTTGGACAAATCCAAATAAACCTTTTGCTCGGATGGCATATAGTATGCCGTTCCTCCCTGATAAGCAAAGTCGCCTTGAATCATGTACGCATTTCTGTTCCAGAACTCCAGCTCGTCATCATCCAGCTTGCCGAGCTGGTTCAAAATCGCCTTGCGGTTCTTTTCGCTGATACTCTGCGCCCACGGAAGCGCGCCAATCTTGGAAAGAATCTGTTCGCGCCGCCCGCCGGTTGCAGTTGAGCTGTTATCCAGCTTCATTGTACCACGGGCATCCAGTCGGGTCAAGGCAGGTTTTCCGGCTTGCCATTCACCGAACGCCGCATCCAGCTCCGCATCCTTGCCGCCGTCCACCCACGCGCCGAGCCGATCTGCCACGTCCGAAAGTTCCGGCACGACCTGCCATGTCGCGCAAAGGCACTGCGCGTGCGGCATGGGTACGTCGTCAATCGGGAAGTTTCCGCGCCCCAGTCCTTCGTCGTGACTGGCGTATGTATCGCAGATATCTTCGCCAAATCGGGCGACCTGCCGCTCGTAGTGACTGGGGCTGAGCTGCCAGTGCATCGCGCGACAAAACGGGTTTGCCTTCGCCGCCGCCATGTTCGCCGCCCAGTATGCGTGGTTAATCGCCGTGCGCGCCAATCTTTGCGCGTTGTAGTCGATCTGCCGGTCAAAGGGGATATCTGGGTAAAGCGTCAGCCAGCTGACCGGCATTTTCGCTTTCGGGCTGACATATGCCTCCAAGTCCTGCGCGATTTGCAGCGCGCTGCGATGCTGGGCGATCCCTTGCGTCAGAATGTCCTCAATGCTGCCTTGCAGCTGGTCGGTGCGGTTCCATATCCGGCGCGACAGGCTTTTCCCGTCGCGGTACATCCGCCCGTCGATCAACATCCGCAGCGCCGCGTCCGGCGTTCGGGAAAATGTGCCGGTAAAGCTCCCGTCCACGCCGACCATCGCCAGCGCGTCATTGAGCCACCCTTCCACCGTATCACCCGGAAGCCCTGCCGACTTTCGCATGCCGGAGAGGATCGTGCCGCCCAGCTCGCCGCGCAGCTGCTCGATGCGCTTTTCAAGCGCTTTTTGGTAATCCTTCACCCAGCGCTCGGTCAGCGTTCCCGCCCTGGTCGCTTCCGCCCGCTTCGCCAAGTCTCGCGCCGCCTGTGTGTAGATGCCCTGAATCTTCTTGCCGGTGATGTCGATGTTCTTCAGATGCGCCGCGCGGGCGGCAGCCATGCGCGCTTCAAAGTCCTTGTAGGTCATCCCCTGCGCCATGCTGCCGCTCGCTCCTTTCCTTTTGCGCGTTTGTCGCGTTTAACGCGCGTTTTCAGCGCGTCCGCGGCTTTCCGCGTGGGATTTTAGCCCCGCGCACCATCGGGCGTTACAGGGCGTTTTTGGGGCAATCAAAAAACGCCCCGTTTGGAGCGTTTCTGCGATTTGATTGTCTTTTAGCGGAGACTCGGCAAAAGCCAGAGTTCATCCACATAATCGCCCATTTTCGTAGGCAAAACTGTCCCGGCTTTAATCTTTTCGATAAGATCTTTGGGCACCGTAAAGCTGATGACCTTGCTCTCGCTGCCATCCTGCATATCTGCAACCGCCCAATATTGAATCTCGTCGTACTGGTCTCCGCCGCCATCCTTGATGAAATTGACAACCGTGTAATAGTTCTGATTAACCGTCATCTTCTTGGTTGCGCTTGACGTAATCTTGTACTTGAGCACGCAGATACCATCCGTCTCCGTCAAATCCAGCAGCTCGCCATAGTCATTGAAGCCTTTCTTGTTTTCCGGCTCAGCGGTTGGTTCAGCCGTTGCTTCCGGCATTTGCGTCGGTTCGACCTCCGCCCTTTCCGGCGCGTCCGCCGTATTGCCGTCCACCACAAGCTCTGTAAAGCTCAGCCCCTCCGCATCCTCAAACACGGCGTGTACCGTATGCGTGGTTTTCTGTTTTTCCAGCTTGGCTGTAAACGAGCCGTCAATCGTGTAAACCGTGCGCTCGCGTTTCACGTCAAAACCGAAAAGCGGCCCGCTGATGGTCTGCCCCGGATACATTTCTTCCAGCGCGCTGCTCAACAAGCCTTTCGCTTCCTTGGCTTTCTCCGATCCGGTCGTCGTTTGCTCCTTGTAGTAGGCGTTAGCCTCGTCTGCAAGCGCCTTGACTTCCTCAAGGGTCATGCTCTCATAATCCACCTGAGCCGGTTCGGCCACCGCCACACTCCCCACGCACAACAGTGCGGCTACCCCGGCCGCAATCGCAATCTTCCGCATGATCTTCGCCCTCCTTGGAATGCATTTTATTGTCAATATTATATCATCACTCCAATTTGGATTCAACCATTTCCGCGCGGATTCCATCTTCAAACCCATCATCCAGCATTTTCTGCTCGCTGACAATCTGCGCAAGTTCGGAATCGCTGTCCTCATTGGGATGCCACTTGCGCATATAGCACTTCCGGCTGCGCGCCTGCTGGCTGACCTCCTGCAGGTCAAGCGTCCGTTCCGCGTCCTCGTCGTCTGCGATGGGGTAACGATGGTCGATGCTCACGGTAAAGTCAAGCGCGGGCAGGCTGTCCGTTCCATAAGCGCCCGCCATCTTCACCAGCGCCTGCACCATCCAGCGAAGCGCCGCATCCCACTCGTTCCACTTTTCCTCGCACCTCGTCGTCAGCTCCCAGTACAGCGCTTTCATTGCCTTGCCGGATGCCGCGAAGCCCTTGAGCTGTTCAAGGGACACATTCGGCACGGACAGCAGGCTGTACATGTCGTTCTTGTCCCGGTTCAGCGCGTTCTCGATGCGTTCATTATAGGAAAACTGCGCTTCAAGGATTTTCGCATCGACCTGATGGTCACTGCTGGGGTCTGTCTGCGCGTCGATGATTGCGCCCGGCGCGATCTTCACCCTGTCCATCGTTTCCTGATTCGCATCACGGAAAACCCGTTGTGGAAACATGTTGAATTTCAGCGCGTCGCGGTCATCGCTTTTCAGCCGATTATAGTCGTCCTGATTGTCCCAGAGGCGCTCCACGTCGCTCTTGCCCGTCATGTCGCCGGTCAGGCCGTCGTTGATGATGACATAGACCGGGATGAAGTCAAGCCCCGTGTCCTCGTCGCTGTGGGTCTCGCTGATTGTCCGCCCCGTGCCATCATACAGCCCCTCGGTCAGATAGCAGCGTCCGTCCCGCAGCTCGTACTTCTGCCGCCAGATGCGCTGCTTGAGCCTGTCCGTGCTTTCATTCGTGTGGTAGAAGAAGATGACCTTCGTCAGCCTGTCCACGTCCTCCGGATCGGTATCGTAAACAAATTCAAGGCTGGGGCGAAACTGAATCCCCAGCCTGCCGCCGCGCCTGCCCGTGAGCTTGAGCGCGACACGCTTGCCGATGAAGCAGTCCTTCGCCGCGTCCAGCAGCTTCTTGCTCCACTTCTGCTCTTCCAGCAGCGCGGTCAGCCAACTGCCGATGACGTCTGCGTTCGCCTGCGCCGCCTGATTGTCCTTTTCCTTGGGGACGATGCGCAGCTCCGGTTCCACGCCCATCATATAGCGCGCTTCCTTGCCGATCAGCTCCGCGATGATGTTCGTCACTTTGACGGTCGGCGTGTAGTCCAGCCCATTGGTATCGACCTGCCAATATTGCCCGTCGCCGTCGTACAGGCTGTAAAGCCGGATGATGTCGTTAATATCCCGCGTCACCTGCTGTCCGAGCAGTCCGGCAAGCTCCTGCTTGATCCAGTCCGTGCTTCCAATCTGATAAGGCTGCATCAGCGCCTCGCCCCCTTTCCGCTCACGTTGCTCGTGCGCCTGCTCCTGTAAATATGCTCGCGGTTGCCATATGCCACTGCGTCGATGCTGTGGTCGTCGCCGTCCGGGTATCGCTCGACCAGCGTGCCACCCTTGTCCCGCGCGTACTCATACGCGGCAAACTCGCGCGCCGCATTCGGACATGTTATCGGGTCGATGACGATCTGGTCGAGGTCGCGCAGCCAGTCATAACCCGTCTGCCGCGAGTTCTTGCCCTTCGTTACGCCGGTAATGTTGATGCCGTAGTCCGTCCGCAAATCGACGATGACCTGCTTTGCCGCGTTGTCCGCGCGGATCAGCTCGCCGTGGCGCGCAATCTTCCTGCATGCCGCCGCGATCTGCTTGGTCGTCATCTCGTTTTGATAGACCTCCTCATAGATGTACAGCGTCCGCAGCTCGCCTGCCTCGTAGTAGGTCTTTTCAATCGCGTTGGGATCGACATATCCGAAGTCCATTCCGATGTTCGGCTTCAGCTCGAATCGCAGCCTGTCCTCCTTGGCAATCGGCTTGATGCGCAGCGCCTTGAAAACCGCGCCGCCCTCGCCGGTCGCAATGCCCAGATAGGTATGCTCATACGCGCGCGGGTTGCGCACTTTCAGCTCCTCCGCGCGCTTGAGAAAAGTCGGTCCGAGCCATGCGGCAGGGACCATCGTATAGTCGCTGTGATGAACAAAAACGCTCTTGCCGGGGTCTATTGCCCACTTGTTCACCCAGTTATTTGCGCTTTTCGGCGGGTTATAGGTGCAAACACAGAGCGCCGCCTTGCCGCCGCGAATCGCGGAATCCAGCACGTTCTCGATTTCGCCCTCGCCTGCAAACTCGTCGAGTTCTTCAAACCAGACATATTTGAAATATTTTCCGAACGGCAGCTTGATGGATTTGATTTTCTTCGGCTCGTCCAAGCCCTTGAAAACAATCTTCTGCCCCGTCCGCTCGTTGACGATCTCCATCGGGCTGACGGTCACTCTCCAGTGGTCACCCAGTCCCAGCACGTCAATCGCCCACTGCATCTGCTCAAAGACACTGCCGCGCAATGTATCTCCAACCTTGCGCAGCACCAGCGCGCAGGCATCCTCGTCATGCTCCAGCCCCGCGCTGATGCCGAGGCTTGCCGTCGAGGATTTCATGCTGCCGCGTCCGCCGCCCAAGAGCGCCTTGGTATATTCGCCGGTGCTATCGAGCAACAGGCTTAGAACCTCGTCAAAGCACCGCGCCGTATTTTCATGCAGACGGCGGTCGATGGCTTCCAGTTCCCCTTCCGGGCGTTTGGTCTTGCCGATCAGCTTCTCCAGCACGTTTTCCCGCTTCGCCATCTTCTCACCGCCTTTCGTTTTATGACATTGAACGCGCGCACGGGCTGAGCCCGTTTTCACCTCCGCCAAACGTCCGCGCACATTGCCGTTTAAGCGCACGCGACCGATATTTGGCAAAGAAAAGAGGCAGTACGCCGCGTCCTGCGTACTGCCATGTGTAAGGTCAGCCACAGGCTGACAAGCGCAGCCATTGCTCGCAATGGCAAGCGCAGCCCCTCACGCCTTCGGCGGGAGGGACCGAAAAAAAAGGAGGTTTCCCAGACCGCCGCGCGGGTCATGCCCCGCTTTGGCGGATGAAGCCCGAAGCATTTCGGGCATAGCTTCGCCCTCCGGCGCTCGAATCGAGGCTGGCTGGCGTTGTCGGAGTACCGTCCGACCCGTCTGTTCGGGCTTTCCGGTGTGGGGAATCCTCGACCCGCCGCCTTTCAGCCCTGCCTGTTCGCTTTCGGCCTCGTGCCGAAAACTTTCAATTCAAATAAAATTTTCTTCGGATGTGCCTCCGGCCTCAGGCCGGAATGTCGCGTGCATCGTCACTTCGCGCATGCCGCCCGGCAGGTCGAGCGCAACCGTAATCACGCCCTGCCTTGCGTCCGCGCAGGTGATCGTATGCGTCACTTCCAGCAGCGGTCCGCCGACCACTTCGGTCACGCCGCTTTGCCGTACCACCTGCGTCCCCTGTACGCCGTGCCAGTACAGCGCCATGACCGCCGTCATCTGCTCCTCCGGGATCGCCTCGTAGGGGTCTCCGAGGATGCGCAGCACGCCGCGCAAATGCCGCAGCCTCTGCCACATGTCGGCGTTCATAACGCAGCCAACGAACACATAGCCCGGCATAAGGATGCGCTCGCGTTCCTGCCCGCGTGTCGTGTAATGCTCGACCGGCAGCAGGCTGTCCGCGTCGCCCAGTCCGTAAACCGCCAGTGCCACGTCGCGCTCCTCGCCGGTGCGCACATGCAGCGCGAACCACTCGCGCCCCTGATGATCTCTGTATTCACGTTTCACTGGCTTCCACCACCTTTTCCGCCGCCGTCAGGCTGGCTTCTTCAAGCTGCTTAAGCAGCTCCGGGTTATGCCGCACCTGCTCGGTAAGCTCCGCCATCAGCGCGCGGCGCACGGTTTCCACGTCCTTCGCGTAGGCACGCACCATGCGCTCCTTATAGACGGCGTTGCGCTGGTTCTTGAGCACCAGCTCGATCAGCTTGGGCAGGGGGATTTCCCCATAATCCTCTGCCGATGCGTCCGAAAGCACCTGAATCAGGTTGTCCATGACCAGTGCGTTCGCCGCGTCGGAAAGCTCAAGTCCCCGATGTTCCTGCATCGCCGTGATGATCGCGTTCGCGTTTTCGCGAGCATATTGCAGCCGCATCGCCGCCCGCCCTGTGCGCTGGGCATATCGCCCGATGGCGCTTTTGCTGATGGGGTAGCCGCTGTCCGTCGCCCAGTCCGCAATCTCCTTGTAGCTGATGGTCTTATCCAGCAGCATGCTTTCGATCTGCACGCGGATGTCGTCCGGCAGCTCGTCCATGCGGCTGACGATCCGCGTGCGCTCCCGCTTGCGTCCCATCTCTTACTGGCGCATCGGGTCGCCGAAAGCCACGCCCTCGTCGTCGAGCGTGCCTTCCATCAGGTCGATGCCTTTCGCGGTCAGGCGGACGAGCGCCTCCCTCGGCGGGTCCTGCACGAGGCTGAGAACCTCGTCGCCCAGATAGACCTTGACATAGCCCTTGTCCGCCAGATAGTAAATGTGCGAGCCAATCTCGTTCGCCGCCTGCGGGTCGTCCTGCATGAGCGCATATTCCAGCGTCCTTTGCATGACCGCCGCGCGCGGATTGCCAAACAGCAGCGTCAGCACCGCTCCTCGCGCGCACTTGCGTCTGGCAATCGCCATCTTATCCATCCCCATCTCACTTTTCCTCCCTTTTCATAAGCAGCGTGATGATCTGATCCAGCTTCTGCGTCTGCTGTGCGCTTGAACGAATGAAGTCCTCGCGCAGCGTATAGAGGAAGGGCATCTGATTGATCGTGTTATTCAGCTTGTCCTCCACCTCGGTGATGCGCTTGTCCTGTTCCTTGTCCCGTGTGTCCTTCTTATCCATGCCGCGCTTGACGAAGAACGCGAGCGCGCTAATCAGCAAACCGACGGCTCCCGTAACCGCCCAGAACACATATTCCTCCACTCTTTCCACCCCAATCAAAAAAGCCGCAGCCTTTCGGTTGCAGCCATTGTAGCATAGTTTTTCGCGCCAGTCCTTTGACGTACTTATTACACGCACGTGTTAGAGATTTTGGGGTTCAGCCGTCAAAAAGACTGGTCTGTCCTCGGATTTCCCCGCGTTCGTCAATCGACGCGATGCGCTTGACCCAGCTTTCGCTGACGTCATATTTGAGTGCCAATGCCCGCGTATTCGTTCCGTCATATTCCTGTCGGATGCGGCGGTCGCGGATGTTTCGCAGCAGGCTGTCCAGCTTGGGAACATAGATGATCATGCCGCTGTATGATTCAACCAGCGTCAGCATGTTCTCCGTTCCCAGCAGCTCCGCCAGATCAAGCATTGTCGCGTTTGTAATGTCCTCCGGCTTCACGTCGTGCGCCCAGCTTGGAATCATCCGCCGCCCTCCTTTACGCCTTTCGCTCCGCCCGGTCGCCGTCGCGCATGGCGGTCAGGCCGTCGATGACGACGCTTGCCTGTTGCGGCGTGAGGAACCGCACGTCGTCCGCCTTGCACATGCGCCGGATGTACCCGCGCAGGCGCTCCGGCTGGTCGTTCCAGCCCAATTCGCAGGTCAGCCGGAATATCTTCCGCTGCTGGGCTTCTGTCGCCCGCCCCGCGCCGCCGCCCGTCTTGATGACCGGCTGACCGCAGCGCGTTTTCAGCTCCTCAATCATCCGACCGGCTTCCCTGCCGGACAGGGTGCGCAGGCTGTCTGTACCGCTGATGCGGTACGCCATGCCGTGCAGATCCTCCATGTCCATCCCCAGCTTTCGGCTCAACGCGAAGATGGCTTTAAGCTGGGCACTCGTCACTTTCAGCGCCATACCTGCCGCCTCCTTATTGCTGCCCCAGCGCTTCTTCATCCACGTCATAGCCGAAAACATCCTCGACCTCCAGCTTCGCGCCGACCTCGCTCTGAATATGCAGGGAACGGGCAAGCGGCCCGTCCAGCAAATCGCTTACGCCGCCGCCCAGATAACAGACCCAGAAAGCGCCGGAAAACGGCGTGGCCAGCACCATCCCGGCGGCAAACAGAAATCGTGAGGCAGTGAGAACATTCGCAATATTTTTCATTGCACCACATCACCGCCCCTTTTTATCATTCTATCACATTTTGCAAATATCGCAGAGGGAAATCGCTGAAGTGTGCGGACTTATAGAAATTGTCAAGATCAACGCAAGCGCTCAAAAGTTGCGGGGCTGTAATCAAAAAACACAGCGGCGGATGAACGAAGCACCAAGATGACAAAAGGCACAGAACCGGAGCCGTCACTCCATTTCTGTGCCTTTCGCCTGTTGTATGCTTTTGGGTTTTCCGGCTTGCGGGTCACGGGGTTCAGCCCGTGCCAACCGCCGCGCTTTGCCCGGTTCAGCTCCC
>ERZ827496.1491-NODE-1491-length-27288-cov-15.699005_pt1 | contig 27288 bp, 13 predicted proteins | sample MGYA00519769_ERZ827496 | MGnify/ENA primary metagenome ERZ827496 (study PRJEB31778, sample SAMEA3449327) | human gut metagenome | biome: human gut; feature: human-associated habitat; material: faeces | place: United Kingdom | collected 2010/2012 ...
ATGCGAATTGTATACCATGTCCTTGCGCTCCTGTATACCATGTTACTCTTGACACGGTGTTCGCCCCTACAACTGTGAGCCAAAATTTTGTTATAATTCACCCCCCACAAACCCTAATTTATAAAATAACATTATTTTAGGTAAAAGAAAAAGCTAATGCGTAATTACTCACGCATTAGCTTTCATAATTTTTATTTAAAAAATAATTTTAAACTGATTACAAATAATCCCGGAAACAAATTATTTCTTTTTCTTAGACTTTAGAGAAAATACTTGTTTACCGATTTGCTGAATATCTTTTTCAAACAGATACATATTTACAAATCTAAGTACAAACCAAAGGCCAATACAGAAAATCATAATTGTTAGTGCAACACCTGTTGGGAACAGAGAAACTGTAATAGGTGAGGCCTGACCACCACTGGCTACACTATCCTTATTCTGCTGTACCTGACTGTTGTATGTTGTATAGTTCTTAACAAGGCTGGTTAAGAAAGTAAAGATAGATACCATCAAACCACAACTTGCACCTAATTCAAGGCATAGGTGGTTAAAAGCACTTGTCACTTTTAGAGACTTTGTTGAAGCCATTTCTTCTTTCTTCTTGCCATACTTAAACATAACATAAACAAAGTAAAAAGGCACAATAAATGAAAGAATAATATCCACTGCATAGTTAGAGTCCTCTTTGCAAAGGATTTGCATTTTCTTAATAATGCTACCTAACCATACAACAAAATATACTACAGAAAATATTATGGAAAAGAAAAGTCTTGTACCTATTGATGGTTCTTTCTTAACATAGTTTTCATCTTTTTCTGTATCTTCATCAGATTTTTCTTCAGTAAAATTTTCATCATCTTCATCATCAAATCTGTCAGGGTTTGCGTTAGGATGAGTCTTGTACTTAAAGATAAATGTATTCTTTAGCTTACTTCTGTAAAGGAATGCAAATCCCAGTAGTAATATTATACCAAGAATACTTGCAAGTGTACCTACTAAGTAACCGGATGGTAGGTAACTAATTTCAATCTTGTGTTTACCCTTTGTAACATCAAAGGCAAGTAAAGCACCACCCACCTTCTTAGTGTCTACCTTTTCACCGTCAACCTTAACAGTCCAACCATCTTCATATACAATAGAAGTATAGAATAAACCGTCTGTGTTGCTTTCTAACACACCGTTAAGCTGAGTATCTGTACACTTAGTAGCCTTTAAAGTATTTTGTGCTAACTTATTATAGCCTTCTTTAAATACATCATCATTAATCTTTGCAACATGTAAAGCAAAGTTACCTGTTGCAGTATTTGGCAAGTTATCAAGGCTAACACTTAGCTTGTCACCCTTAACAAAGTTACCTGCATTAAGGATATATGGTCGGCTAATATCCCCATCCTGCTTAACAGAAGAACCATTCTTCTTAATATTAATTGCCTGAGTTTCAAGTGAAGTACCGTAGTAAACACCATATACATAGTAACTACCGGCTTCATTAATATCATAAGTAAATTCCATATTAGAAGCAGAACTTGCACCATTTGTATTGATAGAATAGTCATAACCCATTCTTGAATCTTCATAATACTTGTTTACCTGATATGATGTAACATTTGCAGTTGATGTAACATTAGTCATCTTTATTTCACTAAATACATCTTTGTTGATACCGGTAATATCCCTAAAGAATTCATTTTGCTTCTCTATTGCATTTAGTTCACTAAAGTCATCAGGGTCTCTGGTTTCCAGAGTGTATTTAGTGGCATTTTTATTGCCTACAAAACCCATTGGTAGGTAGTAATTATTTTTAAGTAATACTTCATTATTGTTTGTATAAGCCGGTGACATATAGTCAGTAGCTGAATATGTACCATCTCTTGAAATTAAATACTTAACATTTAAGAAAAGGTTTGTTACAGGAGTACTTTCTCTATAAGTATATCTATTACCACTTTGCCAGCCTTGGCAACCAAATTCTTCAAGGAACTTTGTAACAGAAACATTACTCATTGATGAGAACTGTGAAATACCGTTATAACCGTTAAGACTTGCATCATTAAGTGTCTGAGTCTTGGTCATTTCAGCTCTCCACATATCAACTGTGTTTGTTTCTAAGTTGTTCATTGCTCTGATAACATCAACAGTAACTGCTTCACCTTCAGGATAGTTAGCAGTACTTGTTGAGGTAACTGCTTCAATACCCTTGTAGCCGGCAATAAACATTTCTACAAGTACCAAAGTAAATACAACTAAATCAAGTACAACTCTTGGATAAATCTTGAAGATATACAGACCGGTTGCAACTGTTAGAATACAGATTAGTAGGAATGAACCCCATACTACTGTACCTGTTTGGATTGTTGAAGAAATTACACAGAGAAGTAAACTTCCCAAAAATCCAAGTAGCACATCCCAAATTCTGGCCTTTTCAATAAGTGTATATGCTCTATAAGCCATAACAACAAGTACAAAGCTAAATAGGTAAGCAAATCTATGAGGAATCATATTTGTAAAGTGCATACCATGCCATACATAGTCAAGTACATTTACATTGAAACTTGCTACAAGGAATGCAAGTAAACCGATTGAAAAAGCCTTAGCTCTCCAAGTAACTTTTCTTGCACTTAAGAACATAATACCAAAGAACAATGCTGCCATACCACAAGCAATGTTTGGTAGGTTTTCTTTAGTTGATGGTGTAATAAAGTCAAGTGACTGTGACATTATTTCTGACCAATTATAATATGTACTGATTGTGTCAGGCCAACTGTTATTTGTACTATATGTAAGTTGTAGTCCGTTAAATGCAGGTAATGAAATAAATGCAGTAATCATCAAAGCAATAACAGAGAAAATTGCAGTTCTTGCAAGTCTGCTGAAAAATTCTTTCCAGCCATTCCAGTACATAATACTATAACCGATAAAGCAAAGGAATGTAAAGATACAAGCAAACAGACCTACATAGTAGTTAGCAATTACTGATAAGGCAAGGGAAATTGTATATAGACAGAACTTGTTTTCTCTCCATAGCATTACCATACCAAGTGCTACAAGTGGTAGCATAGCTACTGTATTTAGCCAAATAACATTCCAATAGTAACCCATAAAGAATGCACAACAACCGTAACCAACTGAGAAGAACACCAGTGGTAAACCGTTTTTGTGGAAAGTTTTCTTTAGGAAGATAGCAGTAAAGCCACCTGCACAACCAACTTCTACACAAACAGAAAGCATCAAGAATTCTCTTAGGAAACTTGCCGGTACAAATGCAGTTAAGAAGTTAATTGGACTTGCTACATAATAGGAAAGTAGGGCAAGATAGTTACCACCCATACCGTTAGTCCATGAATGTAACAAACTTTGACCTGAGATTATCTTATCCTGAAAATCCACAAGGAAAGGATAGTACTGATGCCAAAGGTCAACAACAAGGATCTGTTGGTCACCAAATGGTGCAAATCTCTTGATTGCAAAGTTAAGCAACATAATTAAGAAAGGTAGGACAAAGGCAAGAATTACGAATGAGTTGTTGCTGAAAAATCTTCCCAGTCCTTTTTTTGCCTGACTGTACATTCTTGAAGTATCAATCAGTTGTTTTGTTTTTTTAGACATACTTTTTCCTCCATATTTATGAAGTGTTTCTTTTTAACCTATACTACTTTATTGTACCATCTATTTGCTACAAGGTAAAGTATGTTTTATTATTTTTTTGTGAATATTTTCACAAAATTAAATTCCTCTAAATAAAATCATTAAGTCTTATTTAGAGGAATAAATTAATCAATTAACATCAGGCTCAGCATATTTAATAACTACTACTTCATCAATTATCTTTATAGAACCTTTTGATGGATAGAGTTTCATATTTTTATACTCACTACTTGCAAGTATTTTATCTTTTTCTTCTTTAGAAACTGTAGTAAAATTGCAGTTTAAAGAATTGTTAAGATATTCTACCGTATGAATTTCATCAAATAATAAATCTGTTTCAATCATAGGTAAAAGGCACTTAATCTGTGTAGTATCATATTTATCATCTATTGCAACATCTTTTAATCTAGAACCTACTACAAATATTTTACTGTGATTATCTTTACCTAGCTTGTGAATGTTAGAAACCATTTCTGTTGCCATAGATAGTGTAGCATCATTTTCTTGTTGCATATAAAAATAACAAGTGTTAGCAATAAGAGAGTTATTTATAACCATAGCAAGAGTAAAAACAGAAATAAAAGTTTTAATATATGCTTGTAATTTTAATTCATCTGTAAGAACTATAAACAATACAAATATTAGACTTATACTTTCAACCATACGATTTGCATAAACCACAGTTTGTGAAGTAAAACTCCAACAATATACAGCTATCGGTAAACATATTACACATAAAATAAGAAATGCCAAATTGTCTATTTGCTTATAGACTTTATTCTTTATCACATAGGTAACTAATAAAATTAAGAAAAGCAATATAAATAATATGTTAAGTATAGCATAAATTGAAATACCGTTTTTTAGTATATTTCCACCTAATACAAACATTACCATTGACTTAGCTATTTTCAACGGTGCTGAAACTATAACCCCAAGACTAAATCCAACTTGATCAATACCTTGATATTCTGTAGGAGTAACATTTTGAATTAACATCAATACTTTCCAAGTTATGTAATAAAGTGCCATTGATATAGCTACAAGAACTACTTGCTTAATCACAAATCTCATCTTGCTGTTAATATATTCTTCTGAATTTACATTAATATTTTTAATTGCATAACAGATAATCAAAACTAACGCAAATGATAAATATGCTTGATAAATACCTATTGATAGAGTTAAACAAATAACTGATACAACACAATTTAATATTTTGTTTCCGTTATTTCTTAATGCAAACCAAACAGATACTGCCGACAATAGCATTGCAAGTGCAAAACCATCAGCTGTAAACCCAAACATTAATGTTTCTGTAATAGCCGGAAAAGACACTAAAATTGCACCGGATAAACAAGCTGTTTTTAATTTTCTTATTTTCAAAGCATCAACAACAACTAAATTTGTAAAAGCTATAAAAAAGATTGTAAATAAACCTGTAACCCAAGGCAAATCATACCATGTACTAAATGAACATGCTACGGATAAAAACCATCTTCCTGACGCAATCACATTTTGATCTGAATAATAGTTATATATTGAATCATGATTTAAAAGAGTGTTAGACATCTTATAAAAATGTATCAACAATCCTATTATAAATGTTGATAAAAATACATATTGGTAATATTTCTTTTTCTCTTTACTTAGGTTACTAAAAATTTTCATATTATCCCCCAAAAACACTCCCCATTAAAATGCTTTTATATTTTATCATTTAATATATTATAAGTCAATCAAATATAATTTATATATTTTTGTTAATATATTTTTATATTAATGGACTTTTCAATTTCTATTTGATATAATGTAGAATAGATTAGGAGGCTTATTATGAGTTTAATTGATATTGTAGTACCTTGTTATAACGAAGAAGCAGGACTTAGACATTTTGTAGAAGTTACCAACTCAGTTATAGAGGGTATTCCTGAACATAAATTTAGATATATACTTGTCAATGACGGTAGCAAGGACAAGACTTACCTTATTATGAAAGAACTTGCTAATCAATTTGACAACATTAAATACATTTCATTCTCAAGAAATTTTGGCAAAGAGGCTGCTATGTATGCAGGTTTTCAGCACACTAGTGGTGACTATGTTATTGTTATGGATGCCGATTTGCAACATCCACCACAGATGTTCCCTGAAATGATTAAGGAAGTAACAGAAAACGGTTATGACTGTTGTGCATTAAGAAGAACTGCTAGGGAAGGTGAAAGCAAGTTTAGAGAAACATTCTCAAAGCTGTTTTTCCGTATTCAAAATGCACTTTCCGAAACAAAAATGCCTTACGGTGCAGTTGACTACCGTATTATGACAAGACAGATGGTTGATTCTATTCTTGAACTTTCTGAGGCTCAGCGTTTCAGCAAAGGTCTTTTCAGTTGGGTAGGTTTCAACACTAAATGGCTACCATTTAAAACTATAGACAGAGAACTTGGACAAACCACATGGAGTTTCTGGAAACTGTTTAAATATGCCCTTGACGGTATTACCAGTTTTTCGGTAGCACCACTTAGATTTATCAGTGGTATGGGTATTGTAATCTTTCTTATTGCATTGATTTATATTATAATTACCATAATTCAAACCTTGATTTTTGGCATTGATGTTCCCGGTTATGCCACAATTTTAATGGTAACTCTATTTATGGGTGGTATTATGGAATTTTCTATTGGTATTGTTGGTGAATATTTAGGTAGAATTTTCATTGAAACCAAAGACAGACCTATTTATATTATTCATCACACCAATTTTGATGAAGATGAAAAAGAAACTAAGGGGAAAAAAGATTAATGAAAGACTTTATCAAACAATTTTTTGACATTAAGTTTTGGAAATTTATTTTAGTCGGTATTCTCAACACAGTAGTTGGTAACGGACTAATGTTTATTTTCTACAACTTCACACCAATTAAGGACCTTGATTCTGTATTTAGCAGTGGCGGTTATTGGGTAAGCTCAGCACTTGGTTACATAATCGGTAGTATTGTCAGCTATATTCTAAACAAGCACTTTACTTTCCAAAACAAAGAAAAGGGTATTAAGCCTATGCTAAAGTTCTCACTAAATATTGCTGTTTGCTACTTCCTAGCTTATGGTCTTGCAAAGCCATTTACACTATGGATTCTATCAGGTCAAAGCAAAACAATCCAAAGCAATATTGCAATGTTGGTTGGTATGTGCCTATTCGTAGCATTTAACTACATTGGTCAAAGATTCTTCGCTTTTAAGGAAAAAGAAGAAACAAAATAATTAAGAAAATAAAATAACTAAAGAAAAAGAAATAATAAAATAGTTCTTTAATAAGCTATTATTACAATAAATACCTCTCTTTTTAGAGAGGTATTTTAATTTTGTCTGTGGGTTAAGATTAGTTTGATAAATTAGGGTTTTTCAATCTCATCCTAATGCACAATCATAATTGAAAAACAAGAAAAGCCGTTGCAATGCAACGGCTAATTTTTATTCATTGAATAATACTAATTAAACAATATTGATTCAATAATAATCATATAAATTCTTATTTATTTTGAAGAATCTTTCTTCTGTCAACTTTTTTACTTTTCTTGCTATCGGTTTTAACAGAAACTCTCTTATCAAGTTCTTCTCTTGCAACTGCAAGCATTAGCTTAATTCTGTTTTCTTGGTTAACTCTAGGAGCACCCGGGTCATAGTCAATAGCAACAATATTAGCCTTAGGGTTGATTTCTTTAATTCTTCTAATCATACCCTTACCGTTAATATGGTTAGGTAAGCAACCAAATGGCTGAGTACAAACAATGTTTTCAAAACCTGTTTCAGCAAGTTCAAGCATTTCGGCAGTTAGTAGCCAACCTTCACCCATCTTTGAACCAAAACCGATAACACCGTCAATAAGGCTCTTTGTATGAGCATATTTTGATGGTGGCTGAAAACCGTACTTTGTAGTAGATGCAATCATCATATCTTCAGTTTTAGATACATAATCAAGCATAAGTTCGCAAACTTTTTTCTTTGCTTTGCTACCACCATAAAGTTTAATATCTTCAATACGGTTATCAATCTTAAATGCTGCAAAACCCATAACCCCAGGAAGACAAACTTCACAACCTTGGTCATATAGGAACTGCTCTAGGTCATTGTTACCAAGTCTGGCATATTTAACATAAATTTCGCCAACTACACCAACACGGATTTTCTTTTCATCAGTCTTTTTAATCTGAGAAAATTCAAGGCAAATTTCATCAAGAATTCTAGACATATCCTTGAAACGATAGTTTTTACCTTCGTTAAAGTCCTTAGCAAGTTTGTTCTGCCACTTTAGAACTAAAGCATCAGCCTCACCTTTATTAACTTCATAAGGCTTAGTCTGGTTACGAACAGACATAAGTACATCACCATAAACAAGACCGGCAATAACTCGTCTGATTAGTGGTAAAGAAATCTTAAATCCCGGGTTTTTCTCAAGGCCTGAAAGGTTAAGTGAAATAACAGGAATTTGTTCGAGACCGGCTTTTTTAAGGCCTTTTCTTAGTAGGTGAATGTAGTTAGATGCACGGCAACCACCACCTGTTTGGGTAATCATCAAAGCAGTTTTATTTAAGTCATATTTGCCACTTTCAAGTGCATTAATCAACTGACCGATAACCAAAATAGCAGGATAACAAGTGTCGTTATGTACATACTTTAGGCCGGTTTGAGCAATCTCCGGACCGTTAGTATCAAGCAATTCAACATTGTAACCTTCATGACGGAATGCGTCCATTAGAATACCGAAATGAACAGGCATCATCATAGGTACAAGAATTTTGTAACCTTCGTCATTCATTTCTTTAGTATACATTAGACGACCGTCTTTATCATAAACAAGCTTTGCCATAAGCAAAAACCCCCAATATCAAAATTATTATTTGCCAATGGCTGCAAGTAAGGAACGAATACGGATTTTTACTGCACCAAGGTTTGTAATTTCGTCAATCTTAATCTGTGTATAAATCTTGCCATTCTTTTCAAGAATATCTCTAACTTCATCAGTTGTAATAGCATCAACGCCACAACCAAATGATACAAGCTGTACAAGGTTCATATCTTTTCTAGTGCTAACATACTTTGCAGCAGCATATAAACGGCTATGGTAAGTCCACTGGTTTAGAACACCAACCTTGAACTTTTCTACTCTGTCAGAAACACAATCTTCTGATACAATAGCAACACCAAATGAAGCAATCATCTTGCTGATACCATGGTTAATTTCAGGGTCAATGTGGTATGGACGACCGGAAAGAACAATAATATCCTTGCCCTCTTTTTCAGCCTTTTCAATAATTTCATTACCATGCTGACGAATCTTTGCAAAGTAGTTGTCATATTCTTCATAAGCACACTTTGCAGCATTTTTAACTTCCTTTTGAGTTAAGTCAGGGAAGTACTTTGAAAGGTCTTCATAAGCCTTTTTGTAGAAGTCCTTTGGACGATGAATACCAAAGTAATCTTTGATAAATGTAACATTATGAACTTCTTTCATATTGTTATAAATAACTTCAGGGTAATAAGCAACAACAGGACAGTTGTAGTGGTTATCACCTAGGTGTTCATCAATGTTGTATGACATACAAGGATAGAAGATTGTATCAACGCCCATATCAATAAGAGCCTTAACATGACCATGCATTAACTTTGCAGGGAAACAAACAGTATCACTAGGGATAGTCTGCTGACCTTTTTGATATAGCTTACGAGTAGAGAATGGACTTCTGATAACTTCAAAGCCCAGTTCTGTAAAGAATCTATGCCAGAATGGCAATAGTTCAAACATATTTAGACCCATAGGGATACCGATTTTGCCTCTGCTACCCTTAACAGGTTTATATTCTCTAAGTACCTTTAGCTTGTACTCATACATATTTAAACTTTCGTCAGGTGATTTCTTAGTGATAGGTCTTTCACATCTGTTACCTGCAATAAACTTTCTGCCATCAGCAAAAGTATTTACTGTTAGTCGGCAGTTGTTGTTACACATACCACAGTTTACAACCTTAATTTCGTGAACAAAGTTCTCTAGGTCAGGTTTCTTTAGAAGTGTGCTACCTTCAGCAGAACCTTCTGACTTACTCTGTGCATACATAGCAGCACCATAAGCACCCATAAGACCTGAGATTGTAGGTCTTACAACATTAACACCCATTTCTTGTTCAAATGCACGAAGTACAGCATCATTTAGGAATGTACCACCTTGAACAACAATTTTCTTGCCAAGTTCATCCGGACCTGATGCTCTGATAACTTTATAAAGAGCATTCTTAACAACAGAAAGAGAAAGACCACTTGAAATATCTTCAATAGTAGCACCGTCTTTCTGAGCCTGTTTAACAGATGAATTCATAAATACAGTACATCTTGAACCAAGGTCAACAGGATGTTTACCAAAGATACCTAGCTGAGCAAAGTCTTGAATTGAGTAACCAAGAGCATTTGCAAATGTCTGTAGGAATGAACCGCAACCTGAAGAACAAGCTTCATTTAGGAAAATGTTATCAATTGCACCGTTATGCACCTTGAAACATTTAATATCCTGACCACCAATGTCAATAACAAATTCAACATCAGGCATAAAACTTTTTGCAGCAGTAAAGTGAGCAACTGTTTCAACAATACCGTAATCAACACAAAAAGCATTTTTAATAATATCTTCACCATAACCTGTTACGGCTGATGACTTAATCTTTATGTTAGGTTTTTTATCATATAATTCATTTAAGAAATCTTTAATAATCGGAACAGGATTACCACTGTTTGAAAGGTACTTAGAATATAGCAGTTCACCGTTTTTGCCCATAACTACAGCCTTAACAGTAGTAGAACCGGCATCCATACCGATATAGCAGTCACCGTCATAATCCTCCAAAGGAACTTCCTTTACAGTAGCTTTTGCATGACGAGCCTTAAACTGTTCATATTCTTCTTCATTTTTGAATAGAGGAGGGTTAAAGGCAAAATTGCCACTACCTGTATAATGGCTAACCTTTTCAATAATCTCATCAAAATTAATTGTGCTTTCAGCACATAAAGCAGCACCACAAGCAACATAATATAGAGAATTTTCAGGACAAGTACCCTTAGTTCCAAGTTCTTCATCAAAAGCCTTGCGAAGCTCTTCCATAAATGTAAGAGGACCACCTAGATAAACAACATTACCCTCAATTTCTCTACCTTGAGCAAGACCTGCAACAGTTTGGTTAACAACTGCATGGAAAATACTCTGAGCAATATCTGCTTTTCTTGCACCTTGGTTAAGCAGTGGCTGAATATCTGTCTTAGCAAAAACACCACAACGAGATGCAATTGTATATGTCTTTTCATAACCTTTAGCAAGGTCATTCATTTCTTCAAGAGGTACATTTAGCAAAGTAGCCATCTGGTCAATAAATGCACCTGTACCACCGGCACAAGTACCGTTCATACGAACTTCCATACCACCGGACAAGAACAGAATCTTGGCATCTTCACCACCAAGTTCAATAACAACATCTGTACCCGGAATAAATGTATTTGTAGCAACTCTTGTTGCATAAACTTCCTGAACGAAAGTAATATCACACTGTTCAGCAACACCCATACCTGCTGAACCTGACATTGCAACCAGTGCATTTTCAACACCATCAATTTCCTTTCTTACTCTAGTAAGAATTTCACCGATTTTTGTTGTAATCTGGCTGTAATGTCTTTCATATGTACTATATAGTAGTTTGTCATTATCATCTAGCACAACACACTTAATTGTTGTTGAGCCAATATCAAGACCTAATCTCATATTTACTCCTTAAATATAGTCATTTAGACCCATTTTCACATTATACTTCTTATACCATTGTATGATATTTTCTTAACATTTTAATTCTAATATAGAATAATAAGTCGATTTATCACTATTCTACATTCTATCAATAAGTTGTATTTTATTCAAGGTACAATTTGTGTATTTTTTTCTTAAAATGCAATATATCAAGCCTATATTTAACTATTTATATACACCAAAAATAAAAATGTCCATTAATTTTTTCGCAAAGTTTTCCACATTTCAAGAAGTGAATATGAAAAAACTTGTTATTTTCTGAATAACATCATAAATGTTGTGATTTTAATTTTGATTGTGGGTAAAGACTAGTTAGATAAATTAGGTTTTTTCAATTTTGTTTGTGGGGATATTGCAAATTATATAAAAGTGTATACTATGTCCTTGTATAAACTGTAAATTATCTGGTTGTATAATTCATAATACAACAATATTTTGTAGCATAAACAGTACCGATTTTTATATCATATTATGGCTTACAGGTGTAGGGGCGAACATCGTTCGCCCGTAATGAAAGTGTGATACCTATGGGATTTTTGTCCTATTTGCAGATTATAAATTTATAATATCTACATAGGGCAATATGCCAATAAAGAGGTTAATTTTCAAACGGGACATCAATGATGTCCCCTACACCTGTGAGTCATAGTTATATATGATTTAAAATGCATAATCTCACTATAAATTTTTCTTTATAGACAATTAAATTTAAAACAAACTTACCTTTACCCAAAGACAAAATTGAAAAACCCAAATTTGCAAAATTAATTTATCGTAACACAGAAACAAAATTGAAAAGCCTAAATTTGTTAAAGCTTTTTCAGATTAGCATAATCAAAATTGAAAAACAAATTAGTACAACGGGCTTATAACAAACAACCAAAATTCTTTATTATAATCAAATTGATTACACAACATAATTTTTTACGCAACAAAAACACCCACCTGAAAACAGGTGGGTGAATTATTATTCAGTAGATTATTAAGTTGTAATTAACTAAAATTACTTCTTAACTGTTACCTTTGTCTGAGCAGACTTTCTAGAACCGTCAGCAGCTGTGAACTTAACTACTGTTTTACCCTTCTTAAGAGCCTTAACTGTTACAGTCTTACCAGACTTAATCTTAGAAGCTGATAGCTTAACGATACCCTTCTTAGAAGAAGAAACCTTAATTAGCTTGTTGTATGTGTTTGATGGATATAGAGTAGCCTTAATCTTAACAGAAGCACCCTTCTTCTTTAGAGTAGTTGTCTTCTTAGCTGAGATTTTTAGCTTTGTAGCCTTCTGCTGTTTAACAACAACTTTGCACTTAGCATACTTGTTGCTACCGTCTTTAGCCTTAACTGTGATATAAGCAGTACCTGGCTTGATACCCTTAACAACGCCCTTAGATGTAACTGTTGCATATCTTGTGTTAGATGACTTATATGTTACAGCCTTGTAAGCAGCATTCTTAGGGTTAACTGTAGCCTTTAGTGTAAATGCTCTACCGTTGTAGATAGTCTTTAATTTAGCATTTAGCTTAATGCTTGTTACATACTGCTTAACTGTTACGTCCTTTGAAAGAACTAGAGCCTGAGCATCGCCAGGGTTCTGAACTGTTAGAGTAATTTTAGCCTTACCAGCCTTAACGCCCTTAACAACACCGTTCTGGTCAACTGTTGCAACCTTTGTGTTGCTTGAAGACCAAACCTTTGTTGTCTGAGCTGTTGTGTTTGTATACTTAACATTAATCTTAGCAGTCTTACCTGGGTAAACTGAAACGTTCTTTGTAGTAATAACAGCAGTTACATCCTTAACTTCATAAGTTGAACCAGCTGTTGTGTCATACTTACCGTCAGCATGTAGATAATACCATTCGCCACCATATGTTGTAGCACCTGATAGTTCGTTTACATTAGTCTTTGATGGGTCAACAACATAAATCATATTATCAAAATTTTCCACGCCATCTGGGTACAGATCATTTTCTTTAGCCTCGTAACCTTCTAGGTTAATGTTATCTGTCTGGAAGTTCTTACCCCAGTTTGGAGATGGTTCTTCGCCTTCAGCTGCCTTAGCACCACCGTCGATACCGTTGTTGAAGATAACTGTTGCAACAGTTTCACCAAGGTCAATGTAATACACATTTGAGCCGTCTTCTAGTGTTAGAGGAGTTGATCTCATCTGATATGAATGCTGCCAGTCAACACATGTATCTGTACCATCCCACCAGTAAGCACATGCTGTTGCATTAGTAAATGTGTACCATTCCTTAGGCATAGCTAAGAAATATCTTCTTGATTTTTCACCTGTTGAAGGACCTGTGTAGATACCGCCCTGGCTTGTAACAGCACTAGTGTTACCTCTAGGGTCTGTTGTTTCTTCTGGCTTTGGTTCTGTAGGAACTGGTTCTGGAGTAACATCAACGTCGTTTACATAAGCTTTAACCTTTAGATCAGCTGTTAAAACTATTTTAACTGTTGAGTTAGCTTCTGCTACAGGAACTTCAGCATTTGCACCACCTTGTCCGATAAGACCGTCATAACCATAAGCTGGTTCCCAAACACCGTTTGTTGTTACCTTGAACTGGTAAGCAGTACCGTCTTCCTTAGGCTGTACATTCTTGAATGTGATTTCGTAAGAACCGTCTTCGTTCTTAGTCATCTTGTTTGTTTCACTTGTCTGATCCCATTCAACACCATTACATAGACCAGGTTCACCGGCTACATAATGAGTAGTTTCTAGAGGAACAACCTTAGCAGGTGCATCTGCACCGTTAACTAGTACCTTAACGAAACCGTCAGGAATTGTAACGCCGTCTTTATCTCTTGTACCCTGAAGAGTTAGAATAACATCAACTGTTGAGTTGTCTTCTGGAACTGAGAATTCAATGTTTTCAGGGTTAGCTACACCTAGAGCAGCACCAAAAGATACATCCCAAGCGTGATCCTGAGCAACCTTTATTGTAGCACAGTCAGTCTTAGCAACACCTGTATAAGTGATTTTGTAAGTGCCGTCTTCCTGAAGAGTCATATCATCTGCAGTTGCTGTCTGATCCCATTTTGCACTTAGGAATGCAGCGTCACCTACAACTGTGTAAGTGTGTGTAGCACTATCATCAGCAGCTACTGATAGGCCTGCAAATACGGAACAAGCCATTAGCACTGAAAGAATAATGCTAACAATTCTTTTTGTTTTCATTTCTGAAAAACCTCCTTTTAAAGTATCGCATTTAATTGCATATTTATTATAGTCTTTTTTTCAAGTACTTTTCAATTAGCAAAGTAACGAATTTAACACTTTATCTTTGTTGAAAATAGATAAAAAGCTTAATTTGTATAATATTTGTAACCAAATCTTTATGTTTTGGATATAATGTATTAACAATTTGTTAAAATTTGAAGTTCATTTGTTAAATTAGCTTTATAATACTTCCAAAATATATCATAACTCCCACCATTCCTTGTGTTTCAGTATATTCTCAATTTGTTAAAAAAATATATAAAATAAGAAAAATCTTTCCTAAATGCACTAGGAAAGATTTTAATTTGATTAATTTTCAGTTGTAAAAGTATAATTTATCAAAAAAATTATAATAATCAACAAATATACTTTTTAATGTTGATTAACGCATTTTTGCCATCATTTTTAATAGTTTTCTCCAGTTCAGCTAAAGAGTCAAACTTCTTTTCCGGACGCTGAAAACATAAAAGTCTTGTGTCAATCACTTCACCATATAAATCCGGACCGTTGTATTTAGGCAACCATGTTTCTGAAAGTGGCTTGTAGTTACCAACAGTAGGTTTAACTCCAACATTAGTTACACCGGCATATTGTTTACCCTTAATAGTAACTAAACTTGTATAAACGCCAAACTTAGGAATTGCAATATTATCAGGTAGTTTCTGATTAATAGTAGGTGTATCCATAAGTCTACCTATGTGATTGCCTTGTTCAATTACAGATGTATAGCCGAATCTATGACCAAGAAGTTTATTTACTTCTTCCATTTCACCATTCTTAATAAGTTTCCTTATTCTTGTACTGCTGACAGTATCACCATCAACAACAACTTGGTCTGTTACCGTAACATTAATAGAAAATTCTTTGCATATTTCTTTAAGTGTACTGTGGTCAGCAACTCCACCTTTTCCAAAATGATAGTTAAAGCCACAAAACACTTCTTTTGCATTTAAATTTTCAACAAGAATTTTTTTCACAAATTCTCTTGGTGAATAGTCCTTTACTGTTAAGAAATCATCCTCAATAACTTTACTGACACCCATATTCTTAAGAATAATCTGTCTTTCTTCATTAGGAGTGATAATTTCAACACTTCTGCCAAATAGCAATGCCGGGTTTTTCCGGAAAGTATAAACAATAGGAGTCAGTGACTTTTCATTAGCCACTTTAATCATTTTTCCGATAACTGCCCTATGACCTTGATGTATTCCATCAAAAAAGCCAAGTGCTACTGCAGAATAATTATTTTCGTTAATTTGTTCTTTCATATATATAGTAACTCTCAAATATACTTTAATATAAATTAAATTTTGCCACTGTCAAGTAGGTACTTTGCCTTCAGAATTGCCACTTGAGTTTTGCCGTCAATGATTTGATTATTCAGCACCATTTCCACAACTTTATCAAATGGAATCTTTTCCACATTTAGAAATTCGTCATCATCAAGGTGTTGTTCACCACAACCATCAACTCTGCACATATACATATGAACAATCTCATCAGAATAAGCACATAGTCCAACATAACTACCAAGTGTCATATAACTATAGCCATCAGCACCTGTTTCTTCTTTTAACTCTCTTTTGCAATTTTCTAAAGGTGTTTCACCTTTTTCCAGCTTACCTGCCGGAATTTCTAACATTACCTGGCGCAATGGATAACGATACTGCTTAACCATCAGCACTTCATTATCTTTGGTTAGTGGTACAACACAAACTGCACCATGGTGCTTGTTGTATTCTCTTGTTGCAGTATTGCCATCAGGCAAGAGAACTTCATCCTTATATATTTTTAATAAACAACCATCAAACACTTGCTTTGATGATATAGTTTTTTCTTCTAATTTCATAATAAAATCTCCGAGGTATGATATGTTTAATTTTTATCCCCACACAAAAAATCGTGAAGAATTTGAAAACCGATTAATAAAGGAATTTCCCTTTATAAAAAAAGAAACCATAGGGAAAAGCCTTGTTAACAGAAACATTAAGGCATTCACCATAGGTAACAAAAATAAAAAAATAATTATGGTTGGGGGAGTACACGGAAGTGAATACCTGACCATTAATTTACTGTATAAATTTTTGTGGCAACTTGGTTGCTCATACAGAGACGGAAGTGAAGTTGCCGGTATTAAAATGAAAAGATATTTACATAGGAGAGGTGTAACCATAATACCTTGTGTCAATCCTGACGGTACTGACATTAACTTACTTGGTTCATCCTCAGCAAATAAATATTCTTCACTTATTAATTATATTTGTCCACATTCTTGCATATGGCAATCAAATGCAAGAGGTGTTGACATTAACCACAACTTTCCGGCAAATTGGGAAGAAATACACAAGAGAGAAATTGCCTTAGGAATCTCTGTACCACACAACACAAGGTATGGTGGCAAAACTCCATCATCAGAACCGGAAACAATCTCACTTATGAACTACTGTATAAAACAAAATTTCAGTAGGTGCTATGCTTTTCATAGTCAAGGTAGAGAAATCTACTATACATTTGGTGATGAAACACCAAAAGACTCCAAAACAATGGCAAGACTACTGGCAAGAACCTGTAATTATAAATTATCCACACCACCATCAATAGCAGATGGTGGTGGGTTTAAAGATTGGTTTATTCACCGATTTAACAAACCGGGATTTACTTTTGAAATAGGTAAAGGGGAGAACCCTCTGCCACTTTCAGACCTTGAAGAAGAATACAAAATTCTTCAAAAAGCCCTTTGCCTGGCAGTTATTATTTAGTCTAGGTTAGGTGTGTTGATTTTATCATCATCACCAAAATAAATATTGTACCATACTAGGAACACATAAACTGTCCAAACTTTTCTTGAGTTGTCAGCCTTACCTTGGAAGTGACCGTCTAGCCAACTAACAAGAATATCTGTGTTAAAGAACTTTTCTGCTGTAGCAGACTTAAATGCCTTCTTTACAATATTATAGTACTTTTCATCCTTTAGCCATACTCTTGTAGGTACAGGGAAGCCCAGCTTTCTCTTTTGAGCAGATTTTTCAGGCATTCTTCTACGAGCAGCCTTACGCATTGCATACTTAGTATTTTCACTGTTTACACGAAGATGTGTAGGAATAGTTCTTGCAACATTAAATACTTCCTTATCTAGGAAAGGAACTCTAAGTTCAAGTGAATTTGCCATTGACATTCTGTCAGCCTTTAGAAGAATATCACCTGTCATCCAAAGGTTAATATCAAGGTACTGCATCTTTGTAATATCGTCATAATCCTTAACTCTGTCATAATAAGGCTTACATAGATTTTGTGGGTCTGTTGCAATTTCAGGCTTTTTAAGTAAAGCCTGTTTTTGCTTTTTGTCATACATAAATGCATTACCTATAAATCTTTCTTCAAGACGCTTACCACCACGCATTAGGTATGCTCTGCCCTTAACCTTAGGGAATTTTTCTGCTAATTTACCGATTGCTCTACGAATAGGGAATGGCACAATGCTATATGGCTTTAGTGAACGAGGAACATTGTAGCAAGTATAACCACCAAACAGTTCATCAGCACCTTCACCTGAAAGTACAACCTTTACATACTGACTTGCAAGGTTAGATACAAAGTAAAGTGCAATACAACTTGGGTCAGCCAGAGGCTGGTCCATATAGTACTGAACCTTTGGAACTGTACTCCAAAATTCTTCACTGCCGATTATCTTTGTATGGTGTTCAACACCGATTTCTTTTGAAAGTTCTTGAGCCCAAGAAATTTCGTTATACTTTTCACCAAAGTCAAAGCCAACTGTAAATGTCTTTTGGTCGGCAAAGTAAGTTGAAACATATGATGAGTCAACACCACTTGATAGGAAACAACCAACCTCAACATCGGCAATCTTATGAGCCTTGATAGAATCTTCAAATACATCAGCAATTTCATCAACTGCTTTTTCTTCTGTTAAAGTTTCATCAGGTTCAAATTTTGGTTCAAAATATCTTGTTGTTGTAATCTTGCCATCCTTAAACCACATATAGTGACCCGGTAGTAGGCAATAAACATTCTTGAAGAATGTTTCAGGTGGTACAACATACTGGAATGATAGGTAAGAATCAAGAGCCTTTTCGTTAAACTCTTTCTTAAAGTCAGGATGTTGTAGGATTGACTTAATTTCTGAACCATAAACTAAGTTACCGTCAATCAATGTATAGTGCATTGGCTTAATGCCAAAGAAATCTCTTGCAATAAACAGAGAACCGTCATTCTTGTTATAAATAGCGAAACCAAACATACCACGAAGTTTTGGTAGCATTTCTTCGCCCCATTCTTCAAAACCATGAATAAGAACTTCTGAGTCTGTATCGGTATAGAACTTATGACCTGCCTTGATTAACTGTTCACGCAAAATCTTGTAGTTATAAATTTCACCGTTGAAAGTAATAACAAGGGACTTGTCCTCATTATAAATAGGCTGAGTACCACCGTCTAGGTCAATAATAGACAATCTACGAAAGCCCATTGAAATATAATCATCCTGGAAAAGACCGTCAGAGTCAGGCCCACGATGAGTGATAACATCTGTCATATTTTTAATTGTTTCATTTCTGTCAACAATCTGGCCTGTAAAACCACAAATACCACACATAGTCAACATCCTTTCTAATAACAAATCATATACTTATAATTATACCTTTTTATAGTACCACAATTTAACCATATTCGCAAGGAAAAACTACCACTATAATTCTAATAAATAAAGAAAATAATTTGTGCAAATGGTTTTATGTGTTTCTATATATATGCGTAACTTTTTCTTATATTTACTACCCTATTATCAAAAATTTATTTGATAAGTTTTATTCACAAAAAAATTTACTGTAAAAAACAACAATATATTTTTTATAATTCCCTAGTTGAAAATTAAAAAAGTGATTTTATGGTAAAATATTAAAGGTATATTGATTATTATCCAGATGGAGGTCAATGGGATGTCACAAGTAAAAAGAATATTCGTAGAAAAGAAAGACGGATTCAATGTTGAAGCTAAGCAGATTCTTTGGGATTTGCGTCACAACCTTGGTGTTCGTTCTTTAACAAACCTAAGATTTGCTAATCGTTATGATGTTGCAGGTCTTACAGATGAAGAATTTGCTAAGGCAAAGGTTACTGTTTTTTCTGAGCCAAATCAGGATATTGTTTATGATGAAGAATATCCGGTTGATAAGGATTGGAAAGTCTTTGCTATGGAGTATCTACCCGGTCAATACGACCAGAGAGCAGACTCAGCATCTCAGTGTGTACAGCTACTGACTGCAGGAGAAAGACCACAGGTTATCTCAGCAAAAGTTGTTTCACTTGAAGGGGATATTACTGACGAAGAATTTGAAAAAATCAAGTCATATATGATTAACCCTGTTGAAAGTAGAGTTGCTTCTCTTGAAAAGCCGGAGTCACTTGATATTCCGGTTGAAGTTCCTGAAAATGTTGCTAGAATTACTGACTTCATTAAGTGGAACGATGAAGAAATGGAAAAGTACTACAACTCAATGGGCTTTGCAATGACACTTGCTGACCTAAAGTGGTGTAGAGATTACTTCCGTGATACTGAAAAGAGAGATCCTTCTGTTACTGAACTAAGAGTTATTGACACATACTGGTCTGACCATTGTCGTCATACTACTTTCTTAACAAGACTTGATAAGGTCGAAATTGAGAAAAAGGCTCTTTCAAAGGCTATCGAAGATGCTCTACAGGCTTACTATGATGCCAGAGATGAAGTTTACGGCAAGGACACAAATAGAAATGTTAGCCTAATGGATATGGCACTTATGGGTATGAAGCTACTTAAAAAGCGTGGTCAAATCCCTGATCTTGACGAAAGTGAAGAAATCAATGCTTGTTCTATTAATGTTCCTGTTACTATTGATGGTGTAACAGAAAACTGGCTACTACAGTTTAAGAACGAAACTCATAACCACCCAACAGAAATTGAACCTTTCGGTGGTGCTGCTACTTGTCTTGGTGGTGCAATTCGTGACCCACTAAGTGGTCGTTCTTATGTATATCAGGCAATGCGTGTTACCGGTTCAGGTGACCCAACAGTTCCTTTCAAGGATACAATGCATGGTAAATTACCATCAAGAAAGATTACAACAGGTGCTGCTCAGGGTTACTCATCATACGGTAACCAAATCGGTCTTGCAACAGGTCAGGTAACAGAACTTTATGACCAAGGCTATGTTGCAAAGAGAATGGAAATCGGTGCAGTTGTCGGTGCATCTCCAAAGGAAAATGTTGTAAGAGAAGTTCCTACTCCTGATGATGTTATTGTTCTCCTAGGTGGTAGAACAGGTAGAGACGGTTGTGGTGGTGCAACCGGTTCATCAAAGGCACACACAGAAGAATCTATCGAAACTTGTGGTGCAGAAGTTCAAAAGGGTAACGCTCCAACAGAAAGAAAAATCCAAAGACTATTTAGAAACCCTGTTGTTTCTAAAATGATTAAAAGATGTAACGACTTTGGTGCCGGTGGTGTATGTGTTGCTATTGGCGAACTTGCTGACGGTCTAACTATTGACCTAGACAAGGTTACAAAGAAATATGAAGGTCTTGACGGTACAGAACTTGCTATCTCAGAATCTCAAGAAAGAATGGCAGTTGTTCTGGACAAGAAAGATGTAAATAAATTTATTGCAGAGTCACTAAAGGAAAACTTAGAGGCTACAGCAGTTGCAGTTGTTACAGAAGAACCTAGACTGGTTATGAACTGGAGAGGTGACACAATTGTTGATGTTAGCAGAGAATTTCTAAACACTAACGGTGTGACTCAAGAGGCTGATGCATTTATCACAGTTCCTGATGCTGATGATTGCTACAGAAACAATGTTCCAAAGGCACTTGAAGGTAAGAGTGTTAAGGATGCATTTAAGGACAACCTATCAAGACTTGAAGTTTGTTCACAGATTGGTCTTGCTGAAAGATTTGACGCATCAATCGGTTCAGCAACAGTTATTATGCCATTTGGTGGTAAAACACAGTTAACACCACAAGAAGCAATGGCAGCTAAGATTCCTGTACTAAAGGGAGAAACAGATGATGCATCTGCAATGTCATTCGGTTACATTCCGGGTACATCAAGATGGAGTCCATTCCATGGTTCAGCTTATGCAGTTGTAGAAAGCACATCAAAGCTACTTGCTATCGGTGCTAACCCACTAAAAGCAAGACTAACTTTCCAAGAATATTTTGAAAGACTACACGATAAACCAGAACGTTGGGGTAAACCTGCTGCAGCACTACTTGGTGCTATGGAAGCTCAGATTAAGCTAGGTCTACCATCAATCGGTGGTAAAGACTCAATGTCAGGTTCATTTGAAGATTTAGATGTTCCACCAACACTTGTTTCATTTGCAGTAGCAATGACTAAGGCAAGTAAGACAATTTCTTCTGAATTTAAGAAGAGTGGTTCAAATGTAATTTATGTTCCTGTTCCAGAGAACAAAGAAACTCTAATGCCTGACTGGGACAAGCTGGTTGAAATGTACAAGGCAGTTTATGCTTTATTTGACAATGGTCAGGTACTATCTGCATCAGTTGTTAAAGAAGGTGGTTGTGCCGGTTCAGTAGCAAAGGCTTGTTTCGGTAATATGCTTGGTTTTGAATTTAAACCTGACTATACATATACAATGGAAGAACTATTTGCTCCAAAGGCAGGTTCTCTAATTCTTGAACTTAAGGATGGTGCAACACTTTCCGAAGATGTTCTTCATTACACACTTGGTACAACTAACGAAAGCAGTAAAATCACTGTTAACGGTGAAAGCCTAGAACTTAAGGACCTAATTGAAGCTTGGACATCTCCACTTGAAAAGGTATTCCCAACTAAGGCAGAAGTTCCTGAAATCACTGTTGATGCTCCTCTATATACAGAAAGAAATACCCACAGCCCTGCAATTAAGGTTGCTAAGCCAAAGGTATTTATCCCATGTTTCCCAGGTACAAACTGTGAAATTGATACAAAGAGAGCCTTTGAAAAGGCCGGTGCAGATGTTGAAGTTCTTATTGTTAAGAACCTAAAGCCATCTGACATTGAAGAAACTATTGAAGCAATGGAAAAGGCTATTAAGTCTAGCCAAATTCTAATGTTCCCAGGTGGTTTCTCAGGTGGTGACGAACCTGACGGTTCAGGTAAATTCATCGCTACAACATTTAGAAACCCTGTTATCAGCGAAGCAGTTAATGACTTACTAAAGAACAGAGATGGTCTTGCACTTGGTATCTGTAACGGTTTCCAGGCACTTATTAAGCTAGGTCTTGTACCTAACGGTGAAATCGTTGAAATCAAAGAAAATGACCCAACTCTAACATTTAACACTATTGGCAGACATATCAGCCATATGGCATACACAAGAGTTACAAGTACAAAGTCACCTTGGTTCTCAAGTGTTAATGCCGGTGATGTATTTGCAGTTCCTGTATCTCACGGTGAAGGTAGATTTGTTGCTACTGACGAAACAGTTAAGAAGTTAATTGAAAACGGTCAGGTAGCTACTCAGTATGTTGACCTAAAGGGTAACCCAAGTCAGGACATTCAGTTTAACCTAAACGGTTCTGTTTGTGCTATTGAAGGTATCACTTCTCCTGACGGTAGAGTTTTAGGTAAGATGGGTCACTGTGAAAGAAAGGGTGCTAACCTTTATGCAAATGTTCCATTTGAAAAGGATATGCAAATCTTTGAATCAGGTGTTAAATACTTTAAATAAGATTTTTCCTAAACATCCTAAAATATAACAAGAAAAATGCGACTATCATTGATAGTCGCATTTTTCTATTTCTTATAATTTTTTATTGTTATACTTTATAAATTTAATAATAGCATTTCAAGATTTCACCTTGCATATTGCATATTAAAAATTACTTTTTAGTCTTATACTTTTTAATAGCATCAGCATCCCCAAGTTCACCGGCTTTGCCCATATAGAAGTTGGCCTTAACCTTGTTCTTTGTAAAGCCTTTTTTTCCCTTACTGTAGCAATTACTAACATACTTATAAAAAGATATTAAGTCACTGTTAATACCTGTCATGCCTAATTTAGAAGCCCTTTTAAGGTATCCATTTATCTTTCTGTAGTTATCGTAATTTATACCACCGGCAACAAGATTCTTTGCCTTATTATAGTATTCATCAGCAATTTTATCAACCATATTTATGTCTGTATTTTTCGCCTTAGTAAGCATTTGATTTGCCTTATCAATATCCTTTAAGTAACCGTTAACACCATATTTAAAGTTAAAATAACAATTGGTATAGTCCTTTACAAGATTATATTTTGCCTCTTCGTTATCCATTTCAACTGCCATTTCAAAGAATTTTTCGGCCATTTCGTGGTTAATATTTGCGTGATTACCTGTTCCATATTGCTTACCGTACTGATTATATAACACACCTAAGTTTTTCTTAGCATTTTCATTACCTAGTTCAAGTGACTTCTTGAAGTAACCCTCAGCCTTATTATAATCTATACTGTAATTATCCTTGCCATTATAGTAATTTACACCAAGTTGATTATATAGAGTAGCAAGGTTTTTCTTACCATTTTCATCATTTAGCTTACTGCTTTCTTCAAAACAATAAATAGATTTTTCCACATTATCTTCTTCATTTGATGAAAAGTACTGTACACCTAAAGTGTTATAATAATCACCTAAAGTGGCTTTTGCTTTATCATCACCACTATCTATTTTAGCTAAAAGTTCTTTAATTTTATCATCAATAATAATTGCATTGAATGCCATAATTATGCTCCTTTAGTTCCTAAATACATTATATATCAGCAAAGTAATTTTGTAAATCTCTTAATTAACAACACAAATTATTATTTTTATCAACTCAAAATTTCCATCATTACGACTCAAAAAGTTTTCCACATATAAGCATAAAAAAACAACCCCCTAAAATAGGGGGTTGTAGTATTTAGAAAACTATCATTTCTGAACAGTAATTCTAATTCTAGCGTACTTTCTAGAACCGTCAGTTGCAGTTGCACGAACATAAGCTGTGCCCTTCTTAACTGCAGTTACCTTGAATGTTGCACCGGAATTGATTCTTGACTTAGAAACCTTAACAATCTTAGTATTTTCAGACTTAATTGTTAGTTTCTTAACATTAGCGTTTGATGGATAAGCAGTAGCCTTTAGAGTAGCTGATTTACCCTTCTTTGTTAGTTTAACAAATGACTTGTTGAACTTAACACTTGTTACAGGTTGCTTAACTGTTACCTTAATTCTCTTGCTTAGGTTTGTGTTATCCTTGCTTGTAGCAGTTACATAACATATACCCTTAGCAACAGCCTTGATAACGCCCTTAGAGTTAACTGTAGCAATCTTCTTGTTAGATGTTGTCCATTTTACACCCTTATACTGTGATGGGATGCTTGTAGGACCTACAGTAGCCTTAACAGTTGTTTTCTTACCGGCATTTAGTGTAACTCTTGTCTTGTTAACAGAGATTGAAGTAGCAACCTTCTTAACATTAACTATACACTTAACAACCATACCTGTGTTTGAAACAGCCTTGATGATTGTCTGACCACTAGCCTTAGCAGTAAATGTAGCAGTTTCTGTACAGTATAGCTTACCTTCATTGTCATATAGTCCGTTTACTGTATTAGTTGTCTGAGAAACAACACCAACTCTTGAGTTATTTACTGACCATGTAACTGTCTTTTCAGTTGTATAACCAGGCCAGATACTTGCAACGATGTTGAACTTCTGACCTTCATTAACTGTAACAGTAGCCTTATCAATAGTCATCTTATTAATTTCGATAACCTGGCCCGGCTTTGTTGTTGGAGTTGTTTCAGAAGTTGGAACTGGAGCAGTAGTTGCAGTTGTTGCTGTTGTTGCAGTTGTTGCTGTTGTAGCAGTTGTAGCTGTTGTTGCTGTTGTAGCTGTTGTAGCAGTTGTTGCAGTTGTTGCTGTTGTAGCAGATGTTGCAGTTGTTGCTGTTGTAGCAGTTGTTGGTTCAGGCTTCTTTTCAGCATAAGCAACAATGTTAATATCACCTGTTACCTTAGCAGTGATGATATAAGCATTACCACTCTTAACAGGTTCAATCTGCTGACCGTTCATTGTAGCAACGAATGTTACCATATCATAGCCTTCAACAGGAGCAATAATTGCACTATACATTGAGCCTTCTTCAACAGTCTTAGCATTATTAGTTGAAACTGCGTTAGTTAGCATTGCATTAACTGCATATGTCTTTGGAGCAGTTGTACCGGTTGTACCTGTTGTTGAAGAAGTTGTTGTTGATGTTGTTGAAGATGTTGTTGTAGGTTCTGGTGGAATTAGACTTGCATAAGCAGAAATTGTAATATCACCTGAAGCAACAACACTGATTAGATATGTACCATCTGTGTTCTTATTTACAGGAACAATTTCACCATTTGAAACTAGAACTACTGTTGAGATTTCATAACCCTTAACAGGTGAAAGAACTGCAGTATAAACTTCGTTCTTGTTAACAGTTGTAGCGTTATTATTTGTAACAACATTAGTTAGGTTGTTTGTTACCTTGAATGTAGTTCTTGGTGGAACTGTTGTTGTACTTGTTGTTGAAGTAGTACTTGTTGTTGATGAAGATGTTGTTGTAGGTTCCGGTGGAATTACATTTGCGTAAGCAGAAATTGTAATGTCACCTGTTGCAGGTACACTGATTAGATATGTACCGTCAGCATTCTTACTTACAGGAACAACTTCGTTATTAACGATTAGAACTACTGTTGAGATTTCGTAACCCTTAATAGGGGATAGAAGTGCAGTATAAACCTTGCCTTCTTCAATAGTTGTTGCACTATTGTTTGTTGTAACATTAGTTAGGTTGTTTGTTACCTTAAATGTCTTAACAGGAGGCTTAGTTGCGCTTGAAGCAGTTGTAGCACTTGTTGCTGTTGTAGCAGTTGTTTCTGTTGTTGATGATGTTGTTGGTGGAATTACGATTTCGTTTGCATAAGCAGAAATTGTAATGTCACCTGTTGCTGGTACTGTTACTAGGTATGTACCATCAGCATTCTTATTTACAGGAACAACACTACCGTTTACTACCATGATTACTGAAGAGATTTCATAACCCTTAACAGGAGATAGTACTGTTGTATAAACATCATTCTTTTCAATTTCTTCAACCTTATTTGAAGAAACAACATTAGTTAGGTTGTATCTAACCTTTACCTTTTCAACAGGCTTTGTTGTACTTGTTGCAGTTGTAGCTGTTGTTGCTGTTGTTGCTGTTGTTGCAGTAGTAGCAGTTGTTGCTGTTGTTGCTGTTGTAGCTGTTGTAGCTGTTGTAGCTGTTGTTGCTGTTGTTGCTGTTGTAGCAGTTGTTGCTGTTGTAGCTGTTGTAGCTGTTGTAGCAGTTGTAGCAGTTGTTGAAGATGATGTAGTTGTAGGTGTTGGTAAAGATGTTTCCTGTTCCCAAACAAATGGATTTTCAATATTACCAAAGTTTACATAGTTAGTACCATCAACTGCACTTAGAACTTCAAATACAGCATTAGCATAGTAGTCATAGTTTGCTTCATTAATCTTGAATGTAGCACTAATGAACT
>ERZ827496.1497-NODE-1497-length-27225-cov-7.385609_pt1 | contig 27225 bp, 18 predicted proteins | sample MGYA00519769_ERZ827496 | MGnify/ENA primary metagenome ERZ827496 (study PRJEB31778, sample SAMEA3449327) | human gut metagenome | biome: human gut; feature: human-associated habitat; material: faeces | place: United Kingdom | collected 2010/2012 ...
CCAAGCTGGGGTGTTGGGGGGCAGCGATTGGCCCCCCAACTCGGACGCCTGCACGATGTGCATGTAGATTTCAGAGCATTAGGCGTACGAAATCCTTCACGTTTATAACATTGGGGATCCGCCTTACTTGGGCAAATACACTTACACCCCATACCCCATCATCTTCATAATATTCTGCGCCTGCTGCACCGCTTCTTGGCGATGTGCTACACCGAGTTTTTGGTACAGGTTGCGGATGTGAGTTTTGATAGTGGTTGCCGCGACGTCCAGTTCACTGGCAATTTGCTCATTACTGTAGCCGGAGTAGATAAGTCCAAGTACCTGCCACTCGCGTTGGGTTAGCGGGCTAGTGCGGATCAGTTCCGGCACTTGCGGATGGTTTAACAATCGCTCGACAAAGCTTTCGTCGAAATGAGCGAATTTATGGCGATGATGTTGGTTAATGTCACGTAAAATACGCTGTGCACGATGCTGATCTAGCTCTGGTAACGTGTTGAGCTGCAATAGCTGGCGCAACTGCTGAGCCATTACCTCTCCTTCAATCACAAAGTGGCTCACAAAACCCGTGCGGTTGGCTAAATTCAGCGCTTCAATCAGTACACGTAGTGCCTCGCTTTTGCGATCGGTATTCCAATACAGCAAATTGCATAACAATAGATTACGGTTGAGATCGCTAACCAAACGCAGCCGACGAGCCTCTTCATTTAGCTCGTCCAACACCACTTCGGCTTCCTCATAGCGCCCTAATAAAATCTGTACTCGAGCAATATTACGCCATTGTCCTTGCAAGAAGTGGTTATCAGCACGAGAAGGTTTCTCGGCCTGCATTAACCACTGTGAAGCAGCCGCGCGATCACCCGTCATTTGCCAAGCTATCACCCGAGGCTTATCGGCGTTAGTTTGCCAATCACGATGATAATGTCCAGATTGCAGCAGGTTCTCACAGCGGCGCAAATACTGATTGGCGTTATCCAGATCGCCGCGCGCTAATGAGCACTTCGCCAGCATCGCCAAACACTGTAACTGTTGCTGAGGTTCATAGTTAGCAAGGACGGCTAAGCCTTTACGCGCAGCCTCTTCAGCTTCATCTAAACGCATCCACGACCATAGAACCTGCGAGCGAATCCTCAGCAAAAACTCATGCATTGGCAGTTGTTCTAAGTGCTGCTCATCGATGAGCTCGAAGGCTTTTTCCTGTGTCTCATAGGCGGCCTGTAGGAAGCCCTGTGCAATCAGGATTTCGCTCTGTTGCAGCATAGCCCATAGCGCGTAGTGGTAAGCCTGATGACGGCGAGCCACCTGCTCGGTTTGCTGCATCATTGGCAACGCGCGGGATAAATCCCCTTTGCAGTGGTGCACTTCGCCAATCACGGAGCTGGTGACAATGCGGCTATAATAGCTGCTGATCGGTAAATGTTTCAGAGCCTCAACGGCAAGCTTTTCTGCCTCGTCAGGAAGTCCATCATTGATTGCCACCTGCGCGCGCAACGCATCAAACTCGGCCAACATAGCGGCATCAATGACAATATTCTGCACATTCATTTCATGTTCGGCGCGTTCCAGCAAAGTATTCACTTCGCTGTAGCGATGTTGGCTCTGCGCCAGCCACGCCTGTAGCAACGCCAAACGCGGATTCTGGATCAGTTTTTCATAAGGAAGGGCATTCAAGCACTCTTCCAGCAACGAGAGTTCACTTTGATGGAACAGCTCCCATGCATGCTGCAATAAAACATCGCGCAACATGTCGACATCTCCGGCCGCTAAGGCATGATGAATGGCCTCAGCGGGAAATCCTTGGTCCAGCCAGCCTTGAGCAGCACGACGATGCAGGTCGGGTAAATCAGCGGCCAATTCCCATTGGCAACGCTGCCGCAAGAAGTTGGCAAACAAGGGATGAAAACAGAACCACTCCCCATCAGCATCCATGCGATGAATAAATAAGCCTTGTCGCTCCAGCTCTTCCAACTGTTGCTGACCGTTATCTTCGCCAGTTAGCCGCACCAGCAAAGCATCATTCATCGAGCGCAGCACTGAGCAGCGCAACAAAAAGTTACGGGTACTGGCATCAACCCGATCGAGAACCTCATCAACCAAATAGTCAGAGAGATGGCTGGCATTAATCTTGGCAAGACGGCGCGCAGACTCTTGTGCCGTAGTCGTAGACTGGCGCACAGAGAGTGCAATCAGCTGAAGCGCCGTCGGCCAGCCTTCAACTTCATCACACAGTTGATGACTTTCAATATCAGGCAGCGGAGATTTCAAACGATGATTGAAAAACTGAGAGGCTTCTTGATGGTTAAAGGCGAGCTGTTTGGTACCCACTTCCAACAACTGTTCACGTACGCGGAGGTTAGCAATGCCCAGCGGCGGCAGAGTACGTGAAAGCAGCATCACCGTGAGATTGTCCGGCTGGTGGCGCAGGAAAAAGCGCATCGCTTCATGGATTTGTGCATTAGTAATCAAATGATAATCATCGATGACTAAACACAGCGGAGAATGCCAATCAGAAAGCTCGATAAAGAGCTGCGCAAATAATGCAGAAAGCGTGGCGTACTGATGCTTTTGGCTCATCGCTTCGCTTTTGTGGCAGTGTCCACCGGTTGCCTGCTGCAAAGCGGCAATCAGGTAACTTGCAAAACGCTCTGGCTGATTATCGCTTTCATCAAGAGAGAACCAACCTAAATTGGTATTTTCCTCTGCCCATTGCGCCAGCAGCGTCGTTTTACCATAGCCCGCTGGCCCATTCACTAATACCAGCCGGTAATTACCGGCTGACGCTAGTTTGGTTAATAGCCGTTCGCGTACCACCGTATTTTGTAGCCGTACCGGACGGCTTAATTTCGACGGAATTAGCATGGTAAAACCCCACAAAGAAAGCCCAAAGCAAACCACAGCAATATTCACTAAAAATATGGCTTTATTTATTTCGCGCTTCGTAATTAATTAGTCATGTTTAACTTGGGATATCACGCCATTTAATGCAACAGACCACGATGACTTGGTAGCAGGAAATTGCAGTCGATCACATTTCTCATAACTTCTTACCTCTTTGCCTAAAAATTGAATCAACACCGTTTCATTGATCCTCGGTTTAGGTTACGGAGGTCTCTTTACTAACTCCAAAGCAAATATTTTCGGCTTCCTCACATTTCATATCTATTCTTAACAATTTAGTTGTTGGTTTCTTATACAAGAACTGAGTTTTTGGCGTTACATTCAAGTTATCGAAACTAGATTTTTCCATCTGCTGTACGACAGAGAGTAGGTATGGATCACAGTTTTGACTACGCCCCGCCCCTCCTCCCCGCCTCATCCCTCTTCGGGAGGATGTTATAAAACCGGTGGGTCGGCAGGATATCGTCAATTCCTGAACTTTATGCTTGAGAGAGACTGATATGTCGCACATCCCATTTGATAAGGACGTATTCCTGGCGGCACTTACCCGTCAATGGCAACACTTTGGACTAACCGCATCCAGCCAGATGACGGAGCATCAATGGTGGCAGGCGGTAAGTGCAGCTATTGCTGAGCAGCTATCGGCGTTACCTCAGCCAAAGGCACTGGCCAAAAGCGATCTCCGCCACGTGAACTATCTATCCATGGAGTTTCTCATTGGGCGCCTCACTGCCAACAATCTGATCAATCTGGGCTGGTATGACGCGGTAGAAAAAGCGCTCGCCAAGCATGATGTTTTGCTCAGCGATTTATTGGAACAAGAAACCGACCCCGCCTTGGGCAACGGCGGATTAGGTCGCTTAGCAGCCTGCTTCCTTGACTCCATGGCGACCGTAGAACAGCCAGCTACTGGCTATGGCCTATGCTATCAGTATGGTCTGTTCCGCCAATCCTTCAGCGACGGTCATCAGATGGAAGCGCCAGACAACTGGGAGCGCGAAAGCTATCCGTGGTTCCGTCATAACAGCGCATTAAACGTAGACGTGAATTTTGGCGGTAAGCTGATTAAGCAAAAGGAGGGTAACGTTTTATGGCAGCCAGCATTAACACTTCGCGGAGAAGCGTGGGATCTGCCCATTCTGGGTTATCACAATGGTGTAAGCCAACCACTGCGTCTGTGGCAAGCCACCCACGCGCATCCATTTGATTTAACCAAATTCAACGATGGTCAGTTCTTAAAAGCGGAAAGCGATGGTATTGAAGCAGCCAAACTCACTAAGGTTCTCTATCCAAACGATAACCATCAAGCGGGTAAACGCCTACGACTCATGCAACAGTACTTCCACTGCGCTTGCTCTGTAGCCGATATCCTGCGCAAACACCATTTAGCGGGACGTAAGCTGGCCGATTTACCTAAGTATGAGGTTATCCAGCTTAACGATACCCATCCAACCATCGCGATCCCAGAACTACTGCGTGTGCTGTTGGATGAGCATCAAATGTCGTGGGATGACGCATGGGCAATCACCAGCAACACCTTCGCCTACACCAACCATACCCTGATGCCAGAAGCACTAGAGTGTTGGGACGAACGTTTGGTGCGTAGCCTGTTGCCGCGCCACTTCGACATCATCAAACAAATTAACGCCCGCTTCAAAAAGCAGGTGCAGAAACAGTGGCCAGGCGATGAGGCCGTGTGGAGCAAACTGGCCGTTCATCACAACAAGCAGGTGCGCATGGCAAACCTGTGCGTCGTCGGCGGTTTTGCCGTCAATGGCGTTGCCCAACTGCATTCTGATTTGGTCGTAAAAGACCTGTTCCCTGAATACTACCAACTGTGGCCGAATAAATTCCACAACGTGACCAACGGTATCACGCCACGCCGCTGGCTGAAGCAGTGTAATCCAGCACTCGCAGGACTGATCGACAGCACGCTGAAAACCGAGTGGGCCAATAATTTAGACGCGTTGAAAACGCTAGAGCCTTATGCCGACGATGCGAACTTCCGCCAGAAATATCAGAGCATCAAGCGTGAGAATAAAATCGCACTGGCGAAGTATGTAAAAAACGTGATGGGGTTAGAGCTGAACGTTGATGCAATCTTCGACGTGCAGATTAAACGACTGCATGAATATAAGCGCCAGCATCTAAACCTGCTGCATATTCTGGCTCTCTATCATGAGCTACGCGACAACCCACAGGCAAACCGTGTACCGCGCGTATTCCTGTTCGGGGCAAAAGCCGCTCCGGGTTACTACCTCGCAAAAAATATTATCTATGCGATCAACAAGGTCGCCGAAAAGATCAATAACGATCCGTTAATGAAAGGTCGTTTGCAGGTAGCATTCATCCCTGATTACCGTGTCTCTGTGGCGGAATTGATGATACCTGCGGCCGATATCTCAGAGCAGATCTCCACTGCGGGTAAAGAAGCCTCTGGCACTGGCAATATGAAGCTCGCGCTCAACGGCGCGTTAACCGTTGGGACGCTGGATGGCGCTAACGTTGAAATTGCACAGGAAGTGGGTGAAGAGAACATCTTTATCTTCGGACAAACCGTAGAACAGGTAAAGGCGACCTTAGCCAAAGGCTATCAGCCAAAAGCAATTTATCGTAAAGACAAACAACTGAAGCTCATTCTGGATGAGCTCGCCAAAGGGCATTACAGCAATGGCGATAAGCACGCCTTCGACCCAATGCTGCATAGCCTGTTAGAAGGCGGCGATCCGTATCTCGTATTAGCCGACTTCGCCGACTACTGTCGTGCCCAGCAAGAAGTGGACGTGCTGTATCGCGATCAAGATAAATGGACTCGAGCAACCATCCTCAACACCGCTCGCGTGGGTATGTTCAGCTCTGACCGTTCTATCCGCGATTATCAACAGCGAATCTGGCAGGCCAAGCGTTAAGGAGCTGTTCCATGAAAGAGAAAACAACACCGCCAATGGAACAAATTACGCAGCATCAGCAAGACGAACGCAAGCTGCTGGAAAGTTTGGCGGCGCAAGCAGGTATCGCCGCCAGCTATATCAATGCCCATGGACAACAGCAAGCGATTAGCACTGAAACCAAACAGCGTCTGCTGGAAGCGATGCACCCATTCACGCCGACGCAGGTCGGCTCACCGGTTCCACCGGTGGTGGTGTTTACTCAGGGGCGCCCTTGCCATCTCAATCTCCAGACCGTTGGGGAATACACGTGGACGCTGACTTTAGAATCTGAACCAGCAGATAAGCAGGCGCGAACGGGCGTACACAACGGCAAAGTACAGCGGCGTAAAAACCTGACCCTCCCGCGTGATTTACCGTTGGGCTACCATCAGCTAACGTTGCGTGATGAACAACAAGCGTGGACGTGCCAAATTATTGTCACGCCTACGCGCTGCTTTGAACCCGATGCGCTGCTCACCGGCCGTAAACTCTGGGGAGCCTGCGTACAGCTTTACACCTTACGCTCGGACAACAACTGGGGAATCGGTGATTTCGGCGACCTTAAGCAGATGGTGCTGAACGTCGCTAAACGCGGGGGCGCTTTTGTCGGCCTAAACCCTATTCATTCTCTCTATCCTGCTAATCCGGAAAGCGCCAGCCCCTACAGTCCATCTTCTCGTCGTTGGCTCAACGTGGCCTATATCGACGTGAATCAGGTTGAAGAGTTCAAGCATAGCGCTGAAGCCCAAGCATGGTGGAATAATGCAGAAACTCAGTTGCGCCTCAGCGAAGCCAGAGCTAGCGAATGGGTCGATTACACCAGCGTTATCACACTCAAGCTCAATGCACTCCAACGGGCATATCCTGAATTTACTAAACAAAAAAGCAGTAGCAAGCGTCTGAAAGCTTTCCAGCACTTTGTGCAACAGGGTGGAGAAAGCCTGTACCAACAGGCCGCCTTCGATGCCCTGCATGCGCATCTCAGCGCTCAGGACCCGACTATGTGGGGGTGGCCAGTTTGGCCTGATAATTTACGCAACGCAGACAGCAGCGGCGTGGCCGAGTTTTGCCACCAACATGCGGATAAAGTCGATTTTTACCTCTGGCTACAGTGGCTGGCATATTGTCAGCTCTCTGAATGTTTTGAAGTTTGCCAGCTGCAAAAAATGCCGATTGGCTTATATCGCGATTTAGCGGTAGGCGTAGCCGAAGGCGGCGCCGAAACATGGGGCGAAAATGGGCTCTACTGCTTGAAAGCTTCCGTTGGCGCACCGCCGGATATTCTCGGCCCGTTAGGGCAAAACTGGGGGCTGCCACCGATGGACCCTCACGTTATGGCCGCTCGAGCCTATCAACCGTTCATCGATATGTTGCGCGCTAATATGACCTGCTGCGGTGCCCTACGTATCGACCATGTCATGTCAATGCTGCGTTTATGGTGGATACCCTACGGTGAAACTGCCGATAAAGGTGCCTACGTACGCTATCCAGTCGATGATTTGCTGGCAATTTTGGCATTAGAAAGTCAGCGCAATCACTGTATGGTTATCGGCGAGGATCTGGGTACCGTACCGGTTGAAATTATCGCTAAATTACGCGATTGTGGAGTGTACTCCTACAAAGTGTTGTATTTTGAGCACGATCAGGACAATAGCTTCCGTGCCCCGCAATCCTATACCGTGCAGGCCATGGCGACTATTACTACCCACGATCTACCGACGCTGCGCGGCTACTGGCAAGCCGATGATTTACATCTAGGCAGAGAGCTCGGCCTTTATCCCGATTTAGACGTCCTCAGACAGTTACATGCCGATCGCGAAGCGGCTAAGCAAGGATTGCTAAACGGTTTACATCAATACGGATGTGTACCGAAAAAAGTAGGTCACCGCGCCAATCACTTAGCAATGAGCCCGACGCTTAATCGAGGTTTGCAACGCTATGTCGCCGATAGCGCCAGTGCCCTACTCGGCTTACAGCCTGAAGACTGGCTGGATATGGAAAAACCGGTCAACATTCCCGGTACCAGCGATCAATATCCAAACTGGCGTCGTAAGCTGACACATACCCTTGAAGAGATGTTTAACGATCCTAATGTTGACCTTTTGATTCGCGATTTAGATAAACGCCGCCGTAAGGTTTCAGCCGCATAGCACCCTATTTTTCACTCCCGATAGCAGAACATAGTTCTGCTATCGGCTTTGTTTAAAGTCATTAACATCTATTACGTTGCATTATCCACAGTTAATAAGACACCCTCACCATAATAAAATATAGATAAAAATATTAATCTTTTACTTTATCTATTTTACCTATTCTTTTCTTTCAATTAAATAATATATACTCCATCCGCAACAACATGTTTACAGTAAAGATAAACATGTAATTGATTTTATCGCTTATTGTTTTAATGTATTCAATAGCATCAATGCTTTCATCAAAAAAATTATTTACCCAGGCTCTATATATGCCTGCTATTTATATTCTTCCTGTGGAAATAATTGATGATTCCAAGGAGTATTCCCCATAAAAATTAAACCTATATTTTAATCATTATGGATATGAGTAAAAAGGGAGTGAATCATGAACCATGATAATTTAGATATTGCATTAATTAGCAAACTCACAAAACGAACCGTAGCGCTGGTTCTTGCTGGCGGAAGAGGCTCTAGATTACAAGGATTAACCGCAGACCGAGCAAAGCCTGCCGTTTATTTTGGTAGCCGTTTTCGCATTATAGATTTCACTTTATCCAATTGTATTAATTCAGGTTTAAATCGCATAGGTGTGATAACTCAGTATAAGGCACATTCTCTATTACGCCATATACAACATAACTGGTCTTTCTTGCAGTACGATAGAAATGAATTCATCGATCTCCTCCCCGCACACCAGCAATTAGAACAGGGTTATTGGTATCGTGGTACTGCGGATGCTATTTATCAAAACCAATCTATTATGCAACGTCATTATAAATCTGATTACGTTGTAATTTTAGCTGGCGATCACATCTATAAAATGAACTATGCCAAAATGCTACTTGACCATGTTAAGTCAGGCGCTGAATGTACCGTTGGATGTATCGAAGTACCCCGTGAGCAAGCGCATTCTTTTGGCATCATGAGTGTAGACAGCGAATATAAAATTACTGAATTTGAGGAAAAGCCAAACCATCCATCAAGTATGCCAGATAATGAGTTTATATCCCTTGCTTCAATGGGGATATATATTTTCAATGCAGACTATCTTTATGGCATGTTAGAAAAAGAGCAAACTCACGCTGATACAACTTATGACTTTGGAAAAGATATTATCCCTAAAGCCGTAAGGCAAGGCGTTGCATACGCGCACCCTTTTAGTCGTTCCTGCATGGGATTGACTCCTGATGGACAAGCTTATTGGCGCGACGTCGGCACCATTGATGCCTATTGGGAAGCCAATATTGACCTGATATCAGAACACCCTCAGCTTAGCTTGTTTGACGATAGCTGGCCTATCCATAGCTCGCATGCACAGCTAGCGCCAACGCGTTTTAATCATCATCCTCAGCATATTAGCAACCAGATAAAAAACTCTTTGATCGCTGGCGGATGCGTCATTAACAGCGCCTGTATCATCAACTCAATTATTTCAGCCAAAGTGAGCATTGCACCCGATACCTTAGTCGATGAATCCGTTTTGATGCCTAATGTTTCTGTCGGTAAAAAGTGCCGCCTCCGCCGTTGCGTCATCGATCGCGGCTGCGTCATTCCTGATGGAATGGTTATTGGAGAAGATCCAATTCAAGATGCCCTCCGTTTTACCTGTTCACTAAAAGGCATTGTGCTAGTGACGCCTGAAGACCTAAACCGTTTAGCCGAGCTGGGTACGAAAGAAAAGATCGACAAACCAGAACTTCTCACCGCATAAACCGGAAAAATAACGACAAATCGCACAGTGTAATGGCAAAAGCTGACTATGCTTAAAAATGGTTAATTTTAAAACTAACCAAAGAATAAGAAAGCCTGCAAACGTTCGCGCTGTAGCGATTTGTGCCTTTGTTTTTTTGTTGAGAAATTATTGAGCAACGCTCCACAAAAAACATTCTAAATGGCGAGCATGATGTTATTAGCAACTATTCGAAAACGAATAATTGAAAAATAGACTCATGCTGTGAATTAAAGGAAGAATGCCATGTCCGTACTTCCCAGCAGTCAAATGATGCATCAACTGCTCTCAGGCCAGTGTGCTGACCCTTTTTCTATTTTGGGCATGCACAACACCTCCAAAGGCCTCGTGGTGAGGGCTTTATTGCCAGATGCAACATCTGTACAGGTACTCGATCGTAAAACGATGCGCAAAGTCGCTGAGCTTGAGCGAATTGACGAACGCGGCTTTTTCAGCGGCCTCCTACCGAGACGCAAAGCGCCTTTTGATTATCTACTCCGTGTCGAATGGAACGATCACCAGCAGATCATCGAAGATCCCTACCGCTTTGGGCCGTTACTCGGTGAAATAGATAATTGGCTACTCACCGAAGGTAAACACCTACGCCCCTATGAGCGTTTAGGTGCACATCCCACTCATCTGGCGGACATCAGCGGCGTAAGCTTTGCCGTTTGGGCGCCAAACGCACACAGGGTTTCCGTTGTAGGCGAATTTAACTTTTGGGATGGCCGCCGTCACCCAATGCGGATACGCCAAGAGAGCGGAATTTGGGAACTTTTTATTCCCGGTGTCCATGCGGGTCAGCTGTATAAATTCGAACTTATTGATGCCAACGGCAAAACGGTTTTAAAAGCCGATCCCTATGCTTTTGAAGCCCAAATGCGACCGGATACTGCGTCCTTGATCACTCAGTTGCCACCCAAAGTCCCCACGGATGAGAAACGTAGTGCAGCTAACCAACTTAATGCCCCAATCTCTATCTATGAGGTGCATTTAGGCTCATGGCGACGCCATAGTGACAACAATTTCTGGCTCAGCTACCGCGAAATGGCGGAACAACTGGTGCCTTATGTCAAAGAGATGGGATTCACCCACCTTGAACTGCTACCGATCAACGAGCATCCCTTCGATGGCTCTTGGGGCTACCAACCACTAGGGATGTATGCTCCAACGCGCCGTTTCGGCACGCCGGAAGATTTTCGTTACTTCATGGATAAGGCGCACGAAGCTGGCATCAACGTACTGCTTGATTGGGTTCCAGGACATTTCCCTAGTGATATCTGGGGATTAGCAGAATTCGATGGTACTGACCTATATGAATATTCAGATCCGCGCGAAGGCTATCATCAAGATTGGAACACGCTGATTTATAACTATTCACGCTACGAAGTACGTAACTTTTTGGCTGGTAATGCGCTGTATTGGATGGAACGCTACGGCATTGATGGCCTACGTGTGGATGCCGTCGCCTCAATGATCCACCGCGATTACAGCCGCAAAGAGGGCGAATGGATCCCCAACTGTTTTGGCGGAAACCACAATCTGGAAGCCATCGATTTTCTACGCTATACCAATAAAACCATCGGTGAGCAGCGTCCCGGCGCAGTCACGATGGCAGAGGAATCGACGGATTTTCCAGGCGTAACTTTGCCACCAGACGCCAATGGGCTGGGTTTTCATTACAAGTGGAATATGGGATGGATGCACGACACGCTGGATTACATGAAGCTCGATCCGGTGCATCGCAAATACCATCATAATTTAATGACATTCGGCCTGCTGTACGCATGGAGCGAAAATTTTGTGCTAGCGCTATCGCACGATGAGGTGGTGCACGGCAAGCGTTCTATGATCGACAAAATGCCCGGTGATGCATGGCAAAAATTTGCCAATCTGCGTGCCTACTACGGCTTTATGTGGGCTCATCCAGGCAAAAAACTGCTGTTTATGGGCTGCGAATTTGCACAGGGGCGCGAATGGAATTTCGAGACCAGCCTCGACTGGCATTTGCTAGAGGGCGAAGACAACTGGCACAGCGGCGTACAGCGTTTGGTGCGTGATTTAAACCATTGCTATCGCGACTATCCGGCGCTGCATCGCTGGGATTGTGATTCGCGCGGCTTTAGCTGGCGCGTGGTCGATGACCACGAAAACTCCGTTTTCGCCTTTGTACGCCGCGATGAAGTCGGCAACGAGGTTCTGGTTGTGAGCAACTTTACGCCAGTTCCACGTAGCTATTACCGCATCGGCGTCGAGTATGCAGGTCACTATAGCGAAATCCTGAACACCGACTCTTTCTATTACCACGGCAGCAATAGTGGGAATCAGGGGGGGATCGATAGCCAGCCAGTCGGCAGTCATGGCTGCGAGCACTCCATTGAGCTCACTGTTCCACCACTAGCAACGCTTTATCTACAGCTAACCCCTCCATTGCAAGAGGAGCTGATTGATGCTGAAACCCGGTAAACCGGGCCCGTTGGGTGCCCACATCACGCCAGAAGGCATCAATTTCGCCCTTTTTTCGTCACATGCGACGCGAGTTGAGCTGTGCATTTTTGATAAAAGCGGGCATCAGGAATCTTATGAACTCCCCGCCCGCAGCGGTGACGTTTGGCATGGGCTTTTAACGGGGGCTAAAGCGGGATTGGAATATGGATACCGCGTACATGGTGATTGGCGGCCAGAGAAAGGCCAACGGTTTAATCCAGCCAAATTGCTGATCGACCCCTACGCTCGAGTTTTAACCGGCACGCTTCCGCTCGATGAACGTCTCAGCGGGGGGCTAAACGAACCAGACTGGCGCGACAACCGTGACGTGGTTCCCCATTGCATCGTGAGTGAAGAAGCCTACGACTGGGGAAACGATCGACCGCCAAATGTGCTGTGGGGCGATACTATCATCTACGAAGCCCATGTCCGTGGGCTCACTCAGCAGCATCCAGATATTCCCGAAGAGTTACGAGGCAGCTATGCCGCGCTGTCTCATCCGGTGATGATTGAATACTTCAAACGGTTAGGTATCACCGCACTCGAATTGCTACCGGTACAGCTACATGCAGATGAACCACGCCTGCAAAAAATCGGTCTGACTAACTATTGGGGCTACAACGTCCTTGCCCCTTTTGCCATTGAGCCCAGTTTTCATTCTGGCAGTGCCAAAACAACGCCGCTTAGCGAATTTCGCGATGCGGTAAAAGCGTTACATGCCGCTGGCATTGAGGTAATCCTCGACATCGTGTTTAACCACACCGCCGAGCTAGATGAAACGGGCCCGATGGTGTCGTTACGCGGCATCGACAATCGCAGCTATTACTGGCGTAACCAACAGGGCGCCTTGGAAAACTGGACGGGGTGCGGCAATGCGCTGCGCTTAACTCAGCCTCACAGCGTGCAATGGGTGATGGATTGCCTACGCTATTGGGTTGAGGAGTGCCACGTCGATGGTTTCCGCTTTGACCTCGGTACCGTGCTCGGTCGAAACCCCGATTTTCATCGCCATGCGCCTCTGTTTATCACCATCGCTCAAGATCCTGTGCTCGCGCGAGTAAAGTTTATCGCCGAACCGTGGGATATCGGCCCCAATGGCTACCAATTAGGCCATTTTCCGCTCACATTCTCCGAATGGAACGATCGCTTCCGCGACGAAATCCGCCAATTCTGGCTATGGGGAAACATCAGCGCTGGCGTCTTTGCTGAACGCTTCGCAGCTTCCAGCCCGTTGTTTCGACATCATGGTCGAGCTCCTTCATCCAGCATCAACCAAATCACCGCTCACGATGGTTTCACCCTGCACGATTTAGTCAGCTTTAACGACAAGCATAATCTGGCTAACGGAGAAGAAAATCGTGACGGCACCAACAGCAATTACAGCAATAACCACGGCGTTGAAGGATTAGACGCAAATGAGGATATTCAGCGCCATAGAAACCGCAGCCAGCGGGCTCTGCTCGCCACGCTACTTCTGTCACAAGGCGCGCCAATGCTGCTCGCCGGTGATGAAATGGGTCATAGCCAGCAGGGCAATAACAATGCCTATTGCCAAGACAATGAAATTGCCTGGCTGGATTGGTCTTGCGCAGACGTCGCTTTAACTGAATACACCGCTTCACTTATCCAGCTACGAAAACGTATTCCTGCCCTGTGTGCAAATCGTTGGTGGGATGAAAACGACGGTAGTGTCCGTTGGCTGAATGCCAATGCAAAGCCGCTAACAACCGAAGAATGGCAGTCCCAGTCGCCAACACTACTACAAATTCAGCTGTCTGGAGACTGGCTCGTGATCGTCAATCCTGCGCAGCACGACGTGGAGATCGGCCTGCCAGCAGGTCATTGGCAGGTGTCTGCGCCGTTCAAAATGCTCACAGCAGGCAGCAATTCAGCACAGGCGATCATGCCCGCGCATAGCGTTTGTGTACTGACACGTTCATAGCCCTACATCGCCCAGTCCAAGATGAAAATAAGCGGACTGCGCGCATAAAAACAAGGAGTCAGGAAATGGTTAAGTCAGAAAATCAGAACCAATTGATGTTGGCGCGTCAATTACCTCAGAAGTCTGTTGCCCTGATTCTGGCAGGTGGCCGCGGCTCCCGCTTGAAAGATCTCACCAAGACGCGCGCTAAACCCGCGGTTCACTTTGGCGGTAAGTTTCGCATTGTAGATTTCGCACTATCAAACTGCATCAATTCCGGCATTCGTCGTATCGGCGTCATCACTCAGTACCACTCACACACGTTGGTGCAACATATCCAGCGCGGTTGGTCATTTCTCAATGAATCGATGAATGAGTTTGTCGATCTGCTGCCTGCCCAACAACGTGATGCGTCCGAACATTGGTACAAAGGTACCGCTGATGCGGTATATCAGAATTTAGATATTATTCACCGCTATCATGCCGAATTTGTCGTGATTCTGGCAGGTGACCATATCTACAAAATGGACTATTCGCGCATGCTGATTGACCACGTGGAAAGTGGAGCAGAATGCACCGTGGCCTGTATTCCGGTTCCTCGGCATGAAGCGAGTGAGTTTGGCGTGATGGAGGTCGGCGACGATAACAAGATCCTACAATTTTTAGAAAAACCGCAAAATCCACCCGCCATGCCAGGCAGCGAAGATATGTCTTTAGCCAGCATGGGGATTTATGTTTTCAACGCCGAATATCTTTATCAGTTGCTAGAAGAAGATATGAGCCTTGCAGACTCCTTCCACGATTTCGGTAAAGACCTGATCCCCAAAATCACGGCTCAAGGCAAAGCGTGGGCGCATCCTTTCACACTCTCCTGTGTCACTAGCACTGACGATGATACCGTTCAACCCTACTGGCGTGATGTGGGCACGCTGGATGCCTATTGGCGTGCCAATCTTGACCTCGCCTCTGTCACACCCGAGCTCGACATGTACGATAAGCGTTGGCCAATTCGTACCTACATGGAATCGCTGCCTCCGGCTAAATTTGTGCAGGATCGCTCCGGTAGCCATGGCATGACCATGAACTCGTTAGTGTCTGGTGGCTGCATCATTTCTGGCTCAGTTGTCGTGCACTCTGTGTTATTCCCCCGCGTGCGTGTGAACTCGTTTTGCACAATTGATTCCTCCGTTTTGTTACCCGACGTCAATATCGGGCGCTCATGCCGCCTGCGTCGATGCATCATTGACCGAGCCTGCGTACTGCCGGAAGGGATGGTCATTGGAGAGAACGTCGAAGAAGACAGCAAACGCTTCTACCGCTCCGAAGGCGGCATAGTGCTAGTTACGCGCGAAATGTTGGCTCGTTTGTGACAAAGCATAGGGCCGATCTATCACTCGTTTCGATTGAGGAGTACCGATGTACGTATTGCACGTCTGTTCCGAATTATTTCCCCTGCTGAAAACAGGTGGATTAGCCGACGTTGTCGGTGCAATGCCTGCGGCGCAAATTGCTCAGGGAGCAAATGTGCGCGTTCTGCTTCCCGGATTTCCTGCTCTAAAAGAGGGAATCCCTGAGACTCACGAAGTCGCGACGCTGGATACCTTTGCTGGGCGCATAACGTTACGCTTCGGCCATTTTCAAGGCGTTGGTATTTATTTGATTGATGCACCGCACCTGTATGATCGTCCCGGCAGCCCTTATCACGATCAGGCGATGTATGCCTACTCGGACAACCATCGCCGTTTCGGATTATTAGGATGGGTTGCTGCCGAACTGGCTAGCGGCTGTGATCATTACTGGCGTCCGCAGGTGGTACATGCCCACGATTGGCATGCGGGTCTTGCCTGTGCTTATCTCGCTGCCCGAGGTCGCCCAGCCCGTTCGGTATTTACCGTGCATAACCTCGCCTATCAAGGACTCTTTTCTGCCCACCATATGGCTGAATTATATCTGCCACAGGATTTCTTTCAGATTTATGGGCTTGAATTTTATGGACAAATTTCCTTCCTCAAAGCAGGTCTGTTCTATGCCGATCACGTCACCACGGTCAGCCCGACTTACGCCAAAGAGATCACTCGCCCCGAATTTGCCTACGGAATGGAAGGGTTACTGCAACAACTTCTACGAGAAGGCAGGCTGAGCGGAATTCTCAACGGCGTCGACGACGCTATCTGGAACCCTGCCACAGACGAGCTTATCGCCAATCCCTATCAGCGTGAGAACCTCAAAGACAAGGCCGTGAATAAGCAACATCTTCAAACCGCAATGGGGCTGGATGTCGATCCAGAGAAACCTATTTTTGCCGTTGTAAGCCGCTTAACCAGTCAGAAAGGTTTGGATTTAGTGCTCGAAGCATTGCCCACATTGTTGAAAGGAGGTGGGCAGTTGGCATTGCTGGGTGCCGGTGATGCACCTTTGCAAGAGGCTTTTCTCGCGGCAGCGGCAGCTTATCCTGGTCAAGTCGGCGTGCAAATCGGCTACCACGAAGCATTCTCACACCGAATTATCGCTGGAGCAGACGTCATTTTAGTGCCAAGTCGCTTTGAACCTTGCGGGCTCACCCAACTTTACGGGCTGAAATACGGCACGCTGCCGCTGGTGCGCCATACTGGAGGTTTAGCCGATACGGTTAATGATTGCTCACTGGAAAACCTCTCCGAAGGCAGCGCCAGTGGTTTTGTCTTTAATGAATGCGATGCTAAAGACCTATCGAACGCGCTGCGCCGCGCCTTTGTCCTCTGGACTCGCCCGACATTATGGCGATATGTACAACGGCAGGCGATGGCGCAGAACTTCAGTTGGGAGAAAGCCGCCGTAAGCTACCTTGACCTCTATAACCGACTTTAGTCTGAGACAGAATTTGTCGGCATCGATGGACTAATCACATTCGATCACCATCCATGCTGTAACCCATGTTTTTCATTACCAGGGTGTACTGATTATGACTTCACCGTTTAGCTATACTTCGCCCGTTGTCAGCGTCGAAGCGCTCAAACATTCGATTGCTTACAAGCTCATGTTTGTCGTCGGTAAAGACCCGTCAATTGCTACTCAGCATGACTGGCTAAACGCCACGTTATTTGCAGTACGCGATAGAATCGTCGAGCGTTGGCTGCGTTCAACCCGAGCTCAATTCTCACAGGATGTTCGTCAGGTTTACTATCTTTCAATGGAGTTTTTGCTAGGCCGCACGTTGTCTAACGCATTGATGGCGATCGGCGTATACGACGAAATTAAACAAGCTCTGGATGAAATGGGGCTGGACCTCGAGGAGCTGATCGATGAGGAGATCGACCCTGGGCTCGGCAACGGCGGTCTAGGCCGTTTAGCGGCCTGTTTTCTCGACTCAATGGCCACACTCGCCCTCCCAGCTCGCGGCTACGGCATTCGCTATGAATACGGTATGTTCAAACAAAATATCGTTAACGGGCAACAGGCAGAATCTCCCGATAACTGGCTAGAGTATGGAAATGCATGGGAGTTCGTGCGCCACAATACTCGCTACCGTGTTCGCTTCGGAGGACGAATTCAGCAAGAAGGCAACCGCACTCGCTGGCTCGAAACGGAAGAAGTTTTAGCCCTTGCCTTCGATCAAATCATTCCTGGTTTTGATACCGATGCGACAAATACCCTGCGCCTTTGGTCTGCACGCGCCAGTAATGAAATCAATTTGGGTAAATTTAATCAGGGCGACTACTTTGCCGCCGTGGAAGATAAAAATCACTCTGAAAACGTATCGCGGGTACTTTATCCTGATGACTCGACTTATTCAGGCCGAGAACTGCGCCTACGACAAGAGTATTTCCTCGTATCCGCGACGGTGCAGGATATCCTCCATCGTCATTGGCAAACACATCACACACTAGAAAATCTAGCTGAAAAGATCGCTATCCACCTGAACGATACCCATCCGGTGCTTTCTATCCCAGAACTCATGCGCCTGCTGATTGACGACCATAAATTTGAGTGGGAAGCAGCTTGGGTCATCGTCGTACAAGTATTCTCCTATACCAACCACACGCTAATGAGCGAAGCGTTAGAAACTTGGCCTGTCGATATGCTAGGCAAGATCCTGCCGCGCCACCTACAGCTGATTTTCCAGATTAACGACCACTTCTTAAAGGATGTAAAAGAGCAATACCCCGATGACGATGCGCTGCTTTCTCGTGTTTCAGTGATTGACGAAACGAACGGCCGCCGAGTACGCATGGCATGGTTAGCCGTGATCGCGAGCCATAAGGTGAACGGCGTTTCTGAGCTTCATTCAGAACTCATGGTACAGTCACTGTTTGCCGATTTTGCTCGCTTATTCCCAAACCGCTTCTGTAATAAAACCAACGGTGTGACACCGCGTAGATGGCTAGCGTTGGCCAATCAGCCATTATCTAAAGTATTGGATGAAAATATTGGGCAAAGATGGCGCACTGATTTAAGTCAGCTCAATGAGTTACTGCCACACATTGATTATCCGACGTTCATTCGCGATATTCAGCAAGCCAAACTGCATAACAAAAAGCAGCTTGCCCTTTACGTTGCACAAAAGCTGAACGTGGTGTTAGACCCGAATGCTCTTTTTGATGTCCAAATCAAAAGGATCCACGAATATAAACGCCAGTTACTCAACGTGTTACACGTCATCACTCACTACAATCGTATTTTACAAGAGCCGGAAAAAGACTGGACACCACGAGTGAAAATCTTTGCGGGTAAAGCGGCCTCCGCATACTACAACGCCAAACAGATTATTCATTTGATTAACGACGTGGCGAAAGTTATCAATAATGACGAGCGTATCAAAGGCAAGCTGAAAGTTATATTTATCCCTAACTATGGCGTAAGTTTGGCACAAATGATCATCCCTGCAGCGGATCTCTCCGAACAAATTTCAACGGCAGGCACGGAAGCATCAGGCACCAGCAATATGAAATTTGCGCTCAACGGAGCACTGACGATTGGTACGCTGGATGGTGCTAATGTAGAGATGTTGGATCACGTGGGTGAAGAAAATATCTTTATATTTGGCAACACCACAGAACAGGTTGAGGCTCTGCGAAATAATGGCTACAACCCGCGCCAAATCTACGAACAGGATCCTGAGCTAAATCAAGCACTCACTCAAATTGCTACGGGTGCTTTCAGTCCTGACGATTCACGCCGCTACGCAAGCCTGTTTGACTCATTGGTAAACTTCGGCGATCACTATCAACTATTAGCGGATTATCGAAGCTATATTGATACGCAAGATAAGGTTGATGAACTCTACAAGAATCGTGATGAATGGACTCGCCGCACAGTGATGAATATTGCCAATATGGGGTATTTCTCATCCGACCGAACGATTCAAGAATATGCCGATGAAATATGGAATATTAAGCCAGTGAAGCTGTAGAGGGATTAGCTGGGCTATGAGGGTTGTGCTCTTGCTGTGGGTCACACAATCAGAACACCTTCGTAGCCCTTCTCCATTCATCTCACGCTCACAGTGTGATACTCATCCGAGTGGGAAGGTGTACGGGATAGCACATCGCGAAGTGAAAATTTAAAAAAAATTATAAAAATTTGCGCAAAATGGAACGTATATAACATCTGGAGGACTAAAATCATCATCGGTCGCTTCGGAGAGGATATATGGACAGCAAAACTTGCCGTAACATTCTTTATTGGGTTGAGCGCAATATCTATACTGGCGCATCGATAGCACAATTGGTTGACGTTATTGGCATGAGTCGTCGAACGCTAGAAGTTAAGTTTCGACAAAATTATAGTATTTCTTTGGGTGCATATATTTTTCGCCGCAAGATGACTCGAGCAGCCGTCACTTTAAAGTTTAGCCGGTTGCCAATTACAGAAATCGCTATAGGGCTTCATTATCATAGTGGGCAGAGTTTTTCTCGAGCATTCCAGCGTTTTTTTGGTAAAAGTCCGACGGCTTACCGAAATGACATAACGTGGAATACTCATATTTTGCAGTTTACTTTTTTGTACGCACTCCCTGACTTTCGAGCAGAGATAATTTTTTGGGATGAGCCTCGGTTTATTGCTGGCAATAAAATAAATTACAAAGCTCGTACCAACATAGACGATCGTAGCTTTATTGATAATATTAGGGGTTATGCTAACGAGCATCTAAACAATGATGCTGACAGTATTTGGGTCATCACCTCGATTAATGATATTAGTTGCATCACAACTAGTAGAGATGATTTAGTGTGTGTTGAGGCAACAGTAGGTATTACTGTTGAAAATGAAGAAGAATGCTCCATGACTATCCCTAAGGGGCAATATGCCATGTTTAGTTTTCATGGCTCTTGGGAGGATTATTATCTTTTCTCAAAGCTGATATTTATAAAGTCGCTTGCTGAACACGATTTACAGTGGGCTAATAACACAAGCATCTTAAATATTCATTCATTATGCAATGAGAACCATAAAATTCATTGCGACATGTATATACCTATTTTAAAGATATAAGAACTTGATGTGAATATTAATTTTACCTTTGCACATTTATAACTGAGTGCCGTTTAGCAGATAAATATTAAAGTGGCATATTTACACTACATTAATTGAATAAATCACATTTTAAATAATAGAGAGCCATTAATATAGTTTTAATATCACCTTTAAGCTTAGTTTTTTATTTCAAAACAGAATTCGTAACGTAAATAAGTTATCAATTCAATATCAATTCGTTACATGATAATAACCCAGAAGCGGTGGATAAGGTAAGACTGCGCCAAATTATAAATTTAGGCGATGAAGTATCCTTAATAAATGGAGAATAGTGATGGAAAATAACCATGAGGAAAAGCATGTTAATAAAAGACATGCGAAGCTAGGAAAACTCATCCCAGGTCAGGTTGATATCAGACTTTTTCGCCTACTATCGATGGTTTGCGTCATGCATAGCCCAAGTATCAGACAATCACTCGAAGATGTATTAGTCCATGGCAAAAACCGTCGAGAGGCATGTGAATCTAACGGTGTTGCGCAGAGCTATTTTTCTGTTAAATATCGTCACATGCAAATGGTCAGCCATACCGTCGCTCAAATTTGCAACTTTACTGGAGAATAGAACATCACCCCCCAATGGTACATGAGTGCAGTGACACGCTTTGGTGGTCACTGCACTCATAATCATAACCAACAGGCTATCCTAATTCACACGGTGTTCTCTTATCCACTCAGCCACACGTTGTTTCTGACCTTCATCCAACCACATACCCAGCTTAGTGCGTCGCCAGATAGCATCATCAAGCTCGACAACCCACTCTTCTGCGATAAGGTAACGCAATTCTGCCTCATAAAGGTTGTGGCCAAAATGTTCGCCCAGATCCTCCAGCGATTGTGCCGTACCCAACAGTTGTTCAGTGCGAGTACCGTAGGTACGTGCATAGCGGCGCGCCAGAGCCTCTGGTAACCACGTGAAACGGCGACGTAACTGCGCTGCATAGCTATCACGATCGGTACCTAAGTCGCCCCCCGGCAGTACCGCGTTTTTAGTCCATGCTGGACCGCAGTTTTCGTAATAACCAGACAGCTTCTCAAGCGCATGTTCAGCCAGCTTACGATAAGTTGTTAACTTACCGCCAAACACGGAGAGCAATGGCGCTTTGCCATCCTGATCGTGCACATCTAACGTGTAATCACGAGTAATCGCCTGTGGTGAATCAGACTCATCATCACACAACGGACGAACACCAGAATATGTCCAGACGATGTCTTCTTTGCCCAGCTGTTTCTTAAAGTGATCGTTGTAAACTTTTAGTAGGTAATTCACTTCGTTATCATCGATTTTCACATCATGCGGATCGCCATGATATTCCACGTCGGTCGTGCCAATGATTGAAAACTCATCCATCCAAGGAATAACAAAGACAATACGATGGTCTTCGTTTTGCAGAATGTAAGCCTGTGGCTGATTATGCACACGCGGCACAACAATATGGCTGCCTTTAATCAGACGAATACCATATGGAGACTTCAGTTCTAAACCGTCATCAAAGAAGTGTTTTACCCATGGGCCAGTCGCATTAACCAGACCTTTGGCACGCCACGTCAACGTTTCTCCGGTGTCTGCATTTTTGGCCTCAACCACCCACAGGCCGTTTTCACGATAGGCACGAGTAACCTGAGTTCGCGTGCGAACCTCACCACCACGCACCACAACTTCTTGCGCATTAAGCAACACTAAACGCGCATCATCCACCCAACAGTCTGAATATTCGAATCCGCGCGTTAAGCTGGATTTCAACACTGAGTCTGGGCCAAAACGCAGCCCTTTACTGCTCGGTAAGCTAGTACGCTTGCCCAAATGGTCGTACAGGAATAAACCAGTACGAATCATCCAAGCGGGACGCAAATGGGGCTGGTGCGGTAGGCGAAAACGCATTGGGAAAGCAATATGAGGTGCAAGTTTCAGCAAAACCTCACGCTCTGCCAGCGCTTCGCTGACCAAACGAAACTCGTAATGTTCCAGATAGCGTAGACCGCCATGGATTAATTTGGAACTCGCCGATGATGTTGCGCAGGCCAGGTCTTTTGCTTCCAGCATCAGAACGGAAAGCCCGCGTCCTGCCGCATCCGCAGCGATACCGGCACCGTTAATGCCACCACCGATAACGATCAAGTCTTTGGTTTCCACTTTCCCCTCCGGATGCTCGAAACAGTTCTAATTCTGTCATTGATGATAGAAAAACAAGCAAATAATGTTCGTTTACGAGCATTATAATACTCACAAACAAACATTAGCGCCACAAATTAACCAAACAAAAACATTTTCGCGTGATGAAGATAACAGTTAAGAGATAATAAAATTACATATTGTGTGGTTATTTGGTGAGGGGGCGCCCAAGCAGAACGGCTCAGGCACAAGGAATAGTTAGGTTAATCGCGGATTTCAGCGAGCAGTTCGGGATGTTTATCTAACAGCTTTAACAGTTTGATGGTGGAAACATGGGGAAGAGCCTTGCCTGTCTCATAGCGTGAGAAGGCGTTGACCCCACCGCCAAAGATCTCACCGGCCTCACTTTGAGACAGATTAAGCTTTTTTCGCATCGCGATAACGAACTCAGGTTCAATGATAGAGGCATTTACCTGTTTGTTAAACTCGCTCAGAATGCCATCAATACGTAGAGATTCTTCTTTGAAAATAACCCCTTCGCCACAGTTCAAACACCAGTCAGCTCCGACAGCTTTTACTACCGTAGACTGGCCTTTATAGGTAAAAGGGATATCACGATATTCCTTAACCGTGTTTTTAGAACCACATTCAGGACACTGCATGATCTAACTCCTTAAAGGATACGATTAAAACATCATCAATTACCGTCAATTTTAGATAAAGAGAGATGGTGTCCAGATGGCAATAATAAACATCTTGCCAAATTCGATGATCATCATAAGCGGTCATACTTTTATAAAAATCGTGTGGGGAAAGTTCACTGACAACACGATACATATCCGCAAGGCTGAAATTGATCAACTCGGCATTTCGATGTGCTGATTTAGTTGCTCTAATCAACCCCTTTCCTATCAGACTCCGTATCTTTTCTAATCGGCAATGCGGTGTTCGCTTTTCCATCTGCTCTCCTTAGCAATATAACCTAGTAGGTTAGTTTTATCGATGAATAAACCACCCGATAGCAATTTATTTCGCCATCCAAATGGCTCAAGGAGTAAAGCGTTCACTTGCGAGGTTTGATCGGAGAAATCAGAGACAGATGCACAGCAGACAGAATATTTTGGAATCACCAACGCATTTGTAACAAAGCAAAACGCACAGACCAAACAGGCTCTGTGCGTTTAGGCGCGAGACGCGGGAAGGGGAAAATCAGCAGATTTCGAGCTGTACTTCGTGCTGTTCGATAATTTTCTGGATACTTGCCGGTGGCTGTTCATCGGTGAAAAGATAATCGATGAGGTCCATATTGCCCAAGTTAACCATCGCGTTACGGCCAAATTTGGAGTGATCCGTAACCAGAATGACGCAGCGTGAGTTTTCTATAATCGCTCGCTTGGTGCGTACCTCATGGTAATCAAACTCCAGCAGCGAACCATCCATATCGATACCGCTGATACCAAGAATGCCGTAGTCCAAACGAAACTGTGAGATAAAATCGAGCGTTGCTTCCCCCATGATGCCACCATCCCGAGTACGCACTTCGCCACCAGCCAAAATCAAACGAAAATCCTCTTTGCCCATTAACAACGTTGCTACGTTTAAGTTATTGGTCACGACTCGGAGGTTGCGGTGATTCAGTAGTGCATGAGCTACGGCTTCTGGCGTAGTGCCAATATCAATAAACAGCGTAGCGCCATCTGGGATCAGGCTCGCAACGTGCTGAGCAATACGTGCTTTTTCATCCGACCACATGATTTTACGATCGTGATAGGCCGCATTTACTGAACTGGATGGCAGCGCAGCACCACCGTGATGGCGCTGGATTTTGTTTTGTTCAGCCAGATCATTCAGGTCGCGGCGAATCGTCTGTGGGCTTACCGCAAAATGTTCAACCAATTCTTCTGTGCTTACATACCCTTGCTGGCGAACAAGATCGATTATCGCGTCATGGCGCTGTGTTTGCTTCACGTCAATTCCCCTGAGTTACCGGATGTCCGGCGGTTAGGCGTTATTTTTACGCTGATGATGGGTATCCCAAAACGCCATCAACAATCCAATCACTAAACCAGCAATATGCGCGCCGTTTGCAACCGACATTCCGAACCAGTCGAAATGCCCAGCCACCAGCCACAGTACTGAAATCACCATCAGGCCACGCGGCATATTCACGCCCATCTGAGGCGATCGCTCACCACACCACCATACATAGCCCATTAGCGCATATACCACACCAGATAGACCACCAAAATTGGAACCACTAAACAGAGACTGCGCCCATCCGCTCATAAAGGCCGATACCAACGCAATTTGCAGCAGTTTCCCAGCACCGAGGCGTTTTTCAACCTGCCCACCAAGATACCACCACCACATCAGGTTGAAGATGATATGCACCGCAGAGAAATGCAAGAAAGCATGACTCACCCAGCGCCAAACTTGAAAGTATTGGCTAGAATCAGCTGGCCACGCCAGCCAGTTCATCACCGCGGCGTCACCGAGTACTACCATAAACAAATAGACGACGACGCAAATCGCCGTGATGCCTACGGTGAGTGGACCCGTCTGGCGAGTAAAACTCTTTAGATAGCTAAAATTGGAATATTTCAAACCGCTATGGGTTGACCCAGAATGCCAACTTGCCGCCTGATAACGTGGATGCAAAGGCTCCTGAAGGAAACGAGTCAGCTCTTGTTCCACCTGTGCCTGTCGGGAGTCATCGGCGAGCCAAAGCACAACTTCATCATTGTGAACTTCCAGTTCTAAACGAACGCCTTGTGTCGCCATGTAGTCAATAAACGCCTGCGCCAGACGTGGATTAGACAGGGAAATAATACGAACCATGAATACCTGCTTATTAAAATAGCACCGCATATACCCTAAATAATTCAAGTTGCAGGACAAAAAGGCTAATCTTCAGTTAGAGGCTGGGATGAACACACATAGCCAATGCACATGCAACTTGAGGTATGACGGGTATAAATGCCTTATGAGCGCTACAGGGATGAAATCTCAACCTGCTGGGGATAAGCGCGCACCCACGCTTCAAACCCGCCGTCGATGCTATAAACCTCTTCAAATCCCTGATGCAGCAAATACTGAGCCGCACCTCGGCTACTATTACCGTGATAGCACATCACCATCACCGGCGTATCAAATTCATTGTTTTGCATAAAGTTTTGTAATGTGGCATTGGTCAGATGGAACGCTCCTGCGGCATGCCCAGCGGCATAGCTCTGCGGATCGCGAATATCAACTAACACTACATCTGGCTGCTGTAACTTTTGCTGTGCCTGCTCAACTGAAATTGCGACAAACTGTTCCATAACACCGATCCATTTTCTTCATCAAATTGCCCGCATTGTAACGAACATGTTATAAACAAAAAACCGCATTAAGCGCATGGATTCGTTGTCAAAACAGCCTATCAGCTTAGCTGAAAGACCTTCAAGAGATTGCGGTTTTTCGCAAAAAAAGCAAGAACAAAACGAGCAATGACGAAAATTTAGGGAATAAAATCACTCATATTTGCCTTCTCCTGCCACGCAAAGCACGATGAAATGCCTTAGACTTAAAGCTATAGCGTTATAGGAGGTCTTATGAACACCCGACTACGTCTTTTACTTCCAGCCCTATTGCTTTCCCCGATGGCGCTCCAACTATTGAGCACCGATGCCAACGCTCAGTCTGCGGTTATGCAGCAACAACAGCAAATGATCCAGCAGCAACAGCAGGGGTTCCAAAATCAGAGCAACACCTTCAATCAGCAGCAGTTACGCAATACCCAAACACAGATTCAGCGTGACAATCAAGCACAGCAACTACATCAACTCAATGAAAATATGCGATTGAATGCCGATCAGCAATGGCAAAACAACAATCAACAACGCATGCTCAATAACCAGAATCGTCAGCAACGCCAACAGCAATTACAGCTGAATCAAATGGACCAGCAGAAAAAGGCAAATAACCAAAGAATGCTAAATCAGCAGAATACGGTGGATCAGAATAAGAAGAATAATGGGGGGTACTAGTGGGATAGCCCCGTCTTACGGCCGCCTATTCGTATCGAGCTTCATTGGTAGATGAGTAAAGGTGTACGGGGAACGCTAATCCTCTATGGGATTGCGGTGAAATATTTCGTTCGCCGGTCAGCAAATGCGTTTCCATAAGCCCACTGGCGAAGGCGACCGATGAGGGGCGCCAGCGCTCGCCCCTTCAATCCTCGCGCTTTTATCCGAGACGCCATCTCCGCTCCGGTTTGGTATCGCTCATCCAGGGCGCCCCAAACTCCGTCACGACATCCCTGTCGTGCCGGCTCTCCCTTCCAAGACTTAAACAATTAAAAAAACAAAGACAAAGGACAAAACAATATTATTTTGTCTTTTCGTGTTAGATGAAATGCATGATAGAACCGCCATCAGGGAAGATGGCGGTAGGTCGAGGGCGTA
>ERZ827496.1503-NODE-1503-length-27109-cov-7.152251_pt1 | contig 27109 bp, 22 predicted proteins | sample MGYA00519769_ERZ827496 | MGnify/ENA primary metagenome ERZ827496 (study PRJEB31778, sample SAMEA3449327) | human gut metagenome | biome: human gut; feature: human-associated habitat; material: faeces | place: United Kingdom | collected 2010/2012 ...
AAGACGAAGGCGGCCGTCATACTCCGTTCTTCAAAGGCTACCGTCCACAGTTCTATTTCCGTACTACTGACGTGACCGGTACTATCGAACTGCCAGAAGGCGTGGAAATGGTAATGCCAGGCGACAACATTCAAATGATTGTTAGCCTGATCCACCCAATCGCAATGGACGATGGTCTGCGCTTCGCAATCCGTGAAGGTGGTCGTACCGTTGGTGCAGGTGTTGTTGCTAAAGTCATCGAATAAGATTTGACGCGACACGCGATAAAAGGGCATCATTTGATGCCCTTTTTCTACGCTAGTGATACTAGAACCTATCTCATCAGTAGTTTTAGCGTCATAATTACAGGTGAGATGGGCTCTGATAGTACGGCGTATCGTGCCGAATAGCGGATCATTTGTCTGATTTCGCTCTTTCTTTGAAGAGGTAACCGCGCTAATCGCGTTTGTTTCTTGTAAGATACCCATTCGGTTTGGTTTGCCTCGCGTAGCGGGGCGAAGTTGTTTTTCACAATCTAGTGACAGGTTGGTTTATGAGTGCGAATACCGATGCTCAAGGGAGCGGGCGCGGCCTACAAGCGCTGAAATGGCTGGTTGTCGCCGTGCTGCTGATCGTGGCCATCGTAGGTAACTTCCTTTACCGTGATGTGAGTCTGCCACTGCGCGCGATGGCTGTAGTCCTGATTATTGCGATTGCTGGTGCCGTAGCATTATTGACAACTCAAGGTAAGGCTACCGTGGCGTTTGCCCGTGAAGCGCGTACCGAAATGCGCAAGGTCATCTGGCCAACGCGTCAGGAAACGTTGCACACAACATTGATTGTGGCTGCGGTCACCGCTGTCATGTCACTGATTCTGTGGGGACTGGATGGTATTCTAGTCCGTCTGGTTTCGTTTATTACTGGCCTGAGGTTCTAAGATGTCTGAAGCCCCTAAAAAGCGTTGGTACGTCGTTCAGGCGTTTTCCGGTTTTGAAGGCCGCGTAGCTCAATCGCTGCGCGAGCACATTAAACTGCACAACATGGAAGAGTTGTTCGGTGAAGTCATGGTTCCGACTGAAGAAGTCGTTGAAATCCGTGGCGGTCAACGTCGCAAAAGCGAGCGTAAATTTTTCCCTGGTTACGTATTAGTTCAGATGGTGATGGAAGATGCCAGCTGGCACTTAGTGCGTAGCGTGCCGCGTGTGATGGGCTTTATCGGTGGTACTTCTGATCGTCCAGCTCCAATCAGTGACAAAGAAGTTGATGCCATCATGAACCGTTTGCAGCAGGTTGGTGATAAGCCTCGTCCGAAAACGATGTTCGAGCCAGGCGAAATGGTTCGCGTCAGCGATGGTCCATTTGCCGACTTTAACGGTGTGGTTGAAGAAGTTGACTACGAAAAAAGCCGCTTGAAAGTTTCGGTTTCTATCTTTGGTCGAGCGACCCCGGTAGAGCTGGACTTTAGTCAGGTTGAAAAAGGCTGATAAAAAATTAAGCAACCATAGCGATTGCTGATTGCCAGAGGCGCGAAATTAAACTACAATTTCGCGCCTTTTGTTTTTATACGCACCCCATTTTCGAATGTGTCGCGTGTAAACGTTTTGCAAATAACGGGGAGCCTCTTTGAGGCGATATTACCCAATCGAGGATATTTACCATGGCCAAGAAAGTACAAGCCTACGTTAAGCTGCAAGTTGCAGCTGGTATGGCAAACCCAAGTCCGCCAGTTGGTCCAGCTCTGGGTCAGCAAGGCGTTAACATCATGGAATTCTGTAAGGCATTCAATGCTAAGACTGACAGCATTGAAAAAGGTCTGCCAATTCCGGTTGTTATTACCGTTTATTCTGACCGTTCTTTCACCTTCGTTACCAAAACTCCTCCAGCAGCAGTACTGCTGAAGAAAGCAGCTGGTATCAAGTCTGGTTCTGGCAAGCCGAACAAAGACAAAGTAGGTAAAGTAACGAGTGCTCAGGTTCGTGAAATCGCAGAAACCAAAGCTGCGGACATGACTGGTTCTGACGTTGAAGCGATGATTCGCTCCATCGAAGGTACTGCTCGTTCCATGGGCCTGGTAGTGGAGGACTAAGAAATGGCTAAGCTGACCAAGCGCATGCGCGTGATCCGTGACAAAGTTGATGTTACTAAACAATATGACATCACCGAAGCCGTTGCTCTGTTAAAAGAGCTGGCCACTGCTAAATTCGTTGAAAGTGTTGACGTTGCTGTCAACCTTGGCATCGATGCTCGTAAATCTGACCAAAACGTACGTGGCGCTACCGTTCTGCCACACGGCACCGGTCGTTCAGTACGCGTTGCTGTATTTACTCAGGGTGCAAATGCTGAAGCTGCTAAAGCTGCAGGCGCTGAACTGGTAGGTATGGAAGATCTGGCAGAACAGATCAAAAAAGGCGAAATGAACTTCGACGTAGTTATCGCATCTCCAGATGCAATGCGCGTTGTTGGCCAGTTGGGTCAGGTTCTGGGTCCACGTGGCCTGATGCCAAACCCTAAAGTTGGTACTGTAACTCCTAACGTTGCTGAAGCGGTTAAGAACGCTAAAGCGGGTCAGGTTCGTTATCGTAACGACAAAAACGGCATCATTCACAGCACCATCGGCAAAGTTGACTTCGACTCTAACCAGTTGAAAGAAAACTTGGAAGCTCTGCTGGTTGCTCTGAAGAAAGCTAAACCTGCGACTGCTAAAGGCGTTTTCATCAAGAAAATCAGCCTGTCCACCACCATGGGTGCTGGCGTAGCGATCGAACAGGGTAGCCTGACCGCAGTAGCTAACTAATTCTCTTAGAGAATAGCTAATTGCGTTTTCGCTTTACGCGGGCGCTAGATTTGTATAAAATCTGACGCCCGCATATTCTCTATCGAATGCTCTTTAGCGAATATAGCGAACGAATTTTCGGTTGGAGTCTGGCCTTATCCAGACCTCCGTCCAAGACCGCAGGTGCGTTGAAAGACGCTTAATCGTCCTGCGTAGACGGTGACAGAACCTAAAAAATCTTTTTGATTACTGGATTCTGCTCACCGTATTTAACGCCTAAACCGTTTTCGGTATTAGGTGATGTGAGTTCCGGGGAATCCTCCCCGGCCAAAATCCAGGAGCTAAAGCTAATGGCATTAAATCTTCAAGACAAACAAGCGATTGTTGCTGAAGTCATCGAAGTAGCCAAAGGCGCGCACTCTGCTGTTATCGCTGACTCTCGTGGCGTAACCGTAGATAAAATGACTGAACTGCGTAAAGCAGGTCGTGAAGCTGGCGTTTACATGCGTGTTGTTCGCAACACCTTGATGCGTCGCATCGTTGAAGGCACTCCTTTCGAATGCCTGAAAGACACGTTTGTTGGTCCAACCTTAGTTGCATTTTCTATGGAACACCCGGGCGCTGCTGCTCGTCTGTTCAAAGATTTCGCGAAAGCGAATGCAAAATTTGAGGTTAAAGCTGCAGCCTTTGAAGGTGAGTTGATTCCAGCGGCTCAGATCGACCGCCTGGCAACTCTGCCAACTTACGAAGAAGCAATCGCACGCCTGATGGCAACCATGAAAGAAGCCTCTGCAGGCAAATTGGTTCGCACTCTGGCTGCTCTGCGCGATCAGAAAGAAGCTGCTTAATCAGCCTTTCTTTTCTAACGTGTTTGCTTACGTATAATCTATTTCTGAATTTTAGGAACAATTTTTATGTCTATCTCTAAAGACGATATCTTGAATGCAGTTTCCGAAATGTCTGTAATGGACGTTGTTGAACTGATCTCCATGATGGAAGAGAAGTTCGGTGTTTCTGCTGCTGCAGCTGTAGCTGTTGCTGCAGGTCCAGCTGAAGCTGCTGAAGAAAAAACTGAATTCGACGTTATTCTGAAAGCTGCTGGTGCTAACAAAGTTGCTGTAATCAAAGCAGTACGTGGCGCAACTGGTCTGGGCTTGAAAGAAGCTAAAGATCTGGTTGAATCTGCACCAGCTGCACTGAAAGAAGGCGTTAGCAAAGATGACGCTGAAGCACTGAAAAAATCTCTGGAAGAAGCTGGCGCTGAAGTTGAAGTTAAATAAGCCAACTCTTTTGGTAGCAGCCTAAGCAATTAGGCTGATGGCTGGTGACTTTTTGGTCACCAGCCTTTTTGCGCTGTAAAGGATGTTAGTGGTATTTCACACTGTTTGACCACTAGTATTCCCTCAATACTTGTTTCTATCTTCGACTTAATATATTGCCGTTTTCCACTTCGGGAGTTCCGGAGTAAAGCGCAACGAAATGGTTTAAGAGTGATAGAAACAAGTATTGCGAGAGGTGTTTCTGCCTTTCGGTCACAAAATGGTGTTGCATGAACTGTCCTACTAGGACGGACAGAGTGGGTCACTGATCAGCGAGCTGAGGAACCCTATGGTTTACTCCTATACCGAGAAAAAACGTATTCGTAAGGATTTTGGTAAGCGTCCACAAGTTTTGGACATACCTTATCTCCTTTCTATCCAGCTTGACTCGTTCCAGAAATTTATCGAGCAAGATCCGGAAGGGCAACACGGCCTGGAAGCAGCATTCCGTTCCGTATTCCCAATCCAGAGTTACAGTGGTAATTCCGAGCTGCAGTATGTCAGCTATCGTCTCGGTGAGCCGGTATTCGATGTTAAAGAATGCCAGATCCGTGGCGTAACTTACTCCGCTCCGCTGCGCGTTAAACTGCGTTTGGTTATTTACGAGCGTGAGGCGCCGGAAGGCACCGTTAAAGACATCAAAGAACAAGAAGTCTACATGGGTGAAATTCCACTCATGACTGATAACGGGACTTTCGTTATCAACGGTACTGAGCGCGTAATCGTATCTCAGTTGCACCGTAGCCCAGGCGTGTTCTTTGACAGCGATAAGGGTAAAACCCATTCATCGGGTAAAGTGCTGTATAACGCACGCATCATCCCTTACCGTGGTTCATGGTTAGACTTCGAATTCGATCCGAAAGACAACCTGTTTGTGCGTATTGACCGTCGCCGTAAATTACCTGCGACCATTATTCTGCGCGCATTAAACTTTACGACTGAACAGATCCTTGAGCTGTTCTTCGACAAAGTTGTCTTCGAGATTCGTGATAATAAACTGCAGATGGAGCTTGTTCCAGAACGTCTGCGTGGCGAAACTGCGTCCTTCGATATCGAAGCTGACGGTAAGGTCTATGTTGAAAAAGGCCGCCGTATTACCGCACGCCACATTCGCCAATTGGAAAAAGACGGCATTACGCTGATCGAAGTTCCGGTTGAGTACATTGCTGGTAAAGTCGTCGCTAAAGATTATATCGACGAAAATACCGGTGAGCTGATCTGTGCAGCCAACATGGAGCTGTCACTGGATCTGCTGGCTAAGCTGAGCCAAGCGGGTTACAAGCGTATCGAAACGCTGTTCACCAACGACTTGGATCACGGTGCTTATATTTCTGAGACCATTCGCGTCGATCCAACTAGCGACCGCTTGAGTGCGCTGGTTGAAATCTATCGCATGATGCGTCCTGGTGAGCCACCAACACGCGAAGCAGCTGAAAACCTGTTTGAGAACCTGTTCTTCTCTGAAGACCGCTATGATCTGTCTGCGGTTGGTCGTATGAAGTTCAACCGTTCTCTGTTGCGTGAAGAGATTGAAGGCTCCGGTATCCTGAGCAAAGACGACATCATTGAAGTGATGCGTAAACTCATCGATATCCGTAACGGTAAAGGCGAAGTGGACGATATCGACCACTTGGGTAACCGTCGTATCCGTTCCGTGGGCGAAATGGCTGAGAACCAGTTCCGTGTAGGTCTGGTACGTGTTGAGCGTGCAGTTAAAGAGCGTCTGTCTCTGGGCGACCTCGATATGCTGATGCCTCAGGACATGATCAACGCCAAGCCAATTTCTGCCGCAGTGAAAGAGTTCTTTGGTTCCAGCCAGCTGTCTCAGTTTATGGACCAGAACAACCCACTGTCAGAAATTACGCATAAGCGTCGTATCTCCGCGTTGGGCCCAGGTGGTTTGACTCGTGAGCGCGCAGGCTTTGAAGTTCGAGACGTTCATCCGACTCACTACGGTCGTGTATGTCCAATCGAAACGCCTGAAGGTCCAAACATCGGTCTGATCAACTCCCTGTCTGTTTATGCACAGACTAACGAATATGGCTTCTTGGAAACCCCATACCGCCGCGTTCGTGATGGAATTGTAACTGATGAAATTCATTACCTGTCTGCTATTGAAGAAGGCAACTACGTCATCGCTCAGGCGAACTCCAACTTGGACGACGAAGGCCGCTTCATTGAAGATCTGGTTACTTGCCGTAGCAAAGGCGAATCAAGCTTGTTCAGCCGCGATCAGGTTGACTACATGGACGTTTCCACCCAGCAGGTGGTTTCCGTCGGTGCTTCTCTGATCCCGTTCTTGGAACACGATGACGCCAACCGTGCATTGATGGGTGCGAACATGCAACGTCAGGCCGTTCCGACTCTGCGCGCTGATAAGCCGCTGGTTGGTACCGGTATGGAACGTGCTGTAGCCGTCGACTCCGGTGTTACCGCTGTTGCTAAACGTGGTGGTGTAATCCAATACGTTGATGCTTCTCGTATCGTTATCAAAGTTAACGAAGATGAGATGTATCCGGGCGAAGCAGGCATTGATATTTACAACCTGACCAAATACACCCGTTCTAACCAGAACACCTGCATCAGCCAGATGCCGTGTGTCAATCTGGGTGAACCCATCGAGCGTGGCGACGTGCTGGCTGACGGCCCGTCTACCGATCTGGGTGAATTGGCTCTGGGTCAGAACATGCGCGTGGCATTCATGCCATGGAACGGTTACAACTTCGAAGACTCCATCTTGGTGTCTGAGCGTGTTGTACAAGAAGATCGCTTTACTTCTATCCACATTCAAGAACTGGCTTGTGTGTCTCGTGACACCAAACTGGGGCCTGAAGAGATCACCGCTGACATCCCTAACGTGGGTGAAGCCGCGCTCTCTAAACTGGATGAATCCGGTATCGTTTATATCGGTGCGGAAGTGAAAGGTGGCGACATTCTGGTTGGTAAGGTAACGCCTAAAGGTGAAACCCAACTGACTCCAGAAGAGAAACTGCTGCGTGCTATCTTCGGTGAGAAAGCGTCTGATGTTAAAGACTCTTCTCTGCGCGTTCCAAACAGCGTTTCTGGTACCGTTATCGATGTGCAGGTCTTTACTCGCGATGGCGTAGAAAAAGACAAACGTGCGCTTGAAATCGAAGAGATGCAGCTGAAGCAGGCTAAAAAAGACCTGACTGAAGAACTGCAGATCTTGGAAGCTGGCTTGTTTGCCCGTATCCACGACGTACTGGTATCTGGTGGTGTTGAAGCTGAGAAATTGGCTAAGCTGCCACGCGACCGCTGGTTAGAACTGGGTCTGGCTGATGAAGCTAAACAGAACCAGTTGGAACAGCTGGCTGAGCAGTACGACGAGCTGAAATCTGATTTCGAGAAGAAACTGGATGCTAAGCGTCGTAAGATCACTCAGGGTGACGATCTGGCACCAGGCGTACTGAAAATTGTTAAGGTTTATCTGGCTGTTAAACGTCAGATCCAGCCTGGTGACAAGATGGCAGGCCGCCACGGTAACAAGGGTGTTATCTCCAAGATCAACCCGATCGAAGATATGCCTTACGATGAAAACGGTACTCCGGTAGACATCGTACTGAACCCGCTGGGCGTACCATCACGTATGAACATCGGTCAGATTCTGGAAACCCACTTGGGTATGGCTGCGAAAGGCATTGGTGAGAAAATTAACGCCATGCTGAAGCAGCAGCAGGAAGTGGCCAAGCTGCGTGAGTTCATTCAGAAAGCCTACGATCTGGGCGATAATACGCGTCAGACCGTTGATCTGAGCACCTTCACCGACGACGAAGTTATGCGTCTGGCTGAGAACCTGAAAAAAGGTCTGCCAATCGCAACACCAGTCTTCGACGGTGCGAAAGAGAAAGAAATCAAAGAGCTTCTGACATTAGGTGGCATTCCTACCTCTGGTCAGATTACGCTGTTTGATGGCCGTACCGGCGAGCAGTTCGAGCGTCAGGTTACTGTCGGCTACATGTATATGCTGAAACTGAACCACTTGGTTGATGACAAAATGCATGCGCGTTCTACCGGTTCTTATAGCCTGGTTACTCAGCAGCCGCTGGGTGGTAAGGCTCAGTTCGGTGGTCAGCGTTTCGGTGAGATGGAAGTATGGGCACTGGAAGCGTATGGCGCTGCCTACACGCTGCAGGAAATGCTGACCGTCAAGTCCGACGATGTAAACGGCCGTACCAAGATGTACAAAAACATCGTGGATGGCGACCACCGTATGGAACCAGGCATGCCGGAATCCTTCAACGTATTGTTGAAAGAAATCCGCTCGCTCGGTATTAACATTGAGCTGGAAGACGAGTAATTCGTTCATTCGAATTATAAGTAACACCAGCCGCTAAGCGCCCTGTGAAAGCGGGGTGCTTAGTCAGTGGTTGCACTGGTCACAGGGGCATTTGGGTGGTATCCGAATGCCCAACAGGTCTAACTCCGACAGGAGCCAATCCGTGAAAGACTTACTGAAGTTTCTGAAAGCTCAAACTAAGACCGAAGAGTTTGACGCGATCAAAATTGCTCTGGCTTCGCCAGACATGATCCGTTCTTGGTCTTTCGGCGAAGTTAAGAAGCCGGAAACCATTAACTACCGTACGTTCAAACCAGAACGTGACGGCCTTTTCTGCGCCCGTATCTTTGGGCCGGTAAAAGATTACGAATGCCTGTGCGGTAAGTACAAGCGTTTAAAACACCGCGGTGTTATCTGCGAAAAATGTGGTGTTGAAGTTACTCAGACTAAAGTACGTCGTGAGCGTATGGGCCATATCGAACTGGCTTCTCCGACTGCCCACATCTGGTTCCTGAAATCACTGCCATCCCGTATCGGCCTGTTGTTAGACATGCCTCTGCGTGATATTGAGCGCGTACTGTACTTCGAATCTTATGTTGTGGTTGAAGGCGGTATGACCAATCTGGAACGTCGTCAGATCCTGACTGAAGAGCAGTATCTGGACGCTCTGGAAGAGTTCGGTGACGAATTCGACGCGAAGATGGGTGCTGAAGCTATCCAAGGTCTGTTGAAAAACATGGATCTGGAAGCGGAATGCGAACAGCTGCGTGAAGAGTTGAACGAAACCAACTCCGAAACCAAACGTAAAAAGCTGACCAAGCGTATCAAGCTGCTGGAAGCGTTCGTTCAGTCTGGTAACAAACCAGAGTGGATGATCCTGACCGTTCTGCCGGTTCTGCCGCCAGATCTGCGCCCATTGGTACCGCTGGATGGTGGTCGTTTCGCGACTTCTGACCTGAACGATTTGTATCGTCGCGTCATTAACCGTAACAACCGTCTGAAACGTCTGCTGGATCTGGCTGCGCCGGACATCATCGTACGTAACGAAAAACGTATGCTTCAGGAAGCGGTTGACGCCCTGTTGGATAACGGTCGTCGTGGTCGTGCGATCACCGGTTCAAACAAACGTCCTCTGAAATCTTTGGCCGACATGATCAAAGGTAAGCAGGGTCGTTTCCGTCAGAACCTGTTGGGTAAACGTGTTGACTACTCCGGTCGTTCTGTAATCACCGTAGGTCCATACCTGCGTCTGCATCAGTGCGGTCTGCCTAAGAAAATGGCTCTGGAGCTGTTCAAGCCGTTCATCTATGGCAAGCTGGAACTGCGTGGTCTTGCTACCACCATTAAAGCTGCGAAGAAAATGGTTGAGCGCGAAGAAGCTGTCGTTTGGGATATCCTAGACGAAGTTATCCGCGAACACCCAGTGATGCTGAACCGTGCACCAACCCTGCACCGTTTGGGTATCCAGGCATTTGAACCGTTACTGATCGAAGGTAAAGCTATTCAGCTGCACCCGCTGGTCTGTGCGGCGTATAACGCCGACTTCGATGGTGACCAGATGGCTGTTCACGTACCGTTGACGCTGGAAGCCCAGTTGGAAGCGCGTGCGTTGATGATGTCTACCAACAACATTCTGTCACCAGCGAACGGCGAGCCAATCATCGTTCCTTCTCAGGACGTTGTATTGGGTCTGTATTACATGACTCGTGACTGTGTTAACGCTAAAGGCGAAGGCATGGTTCTGAGCGGCCCTAAAGAAGCAGAGCGTATCTATCGCGCTGGTCTGGCTTCTCTGCATGCTCGCGTTAAAGTGCGTATCACGCAAACCGAGAAAAATGCAGAAGGCGAATGGGTTACTACTACCGGCTTGGTCGATACCACCGTTGGTCGTGCGATTCTGTGGATGATTGTGCCTCAGGGCCTGCCATACAGCATCGTTAACCAGCCGTTGGGTAAAAAAGCGATCTCCAAGATGCTGAACACGTGTTACCGCATCCTGGGCCTGAAGCCGACCGTTATCTTTGCTGACCAGATCATGTACACCGGTTTTGCCTACGCAGCGCGTTCAGGTGCTTCCGTTGGTATCGATGATATGGTTATCCCAGAGAAGAAAGTGGAAATCATTTCTGAAGCTGAAGCAGAAGTTGCTGAAATTCAGGAACAGTTCCAGTCTGGTCTGGTTACAGCGGGCGAACGTTACAACAAAGTCATCGATATCTGGGCTGCGGCCAACGAACGTGTTGCTAAAGCGATGATGGAAAACCTGTCTACCGAGCTGGTTATTAACAGCAAAGGTGAAGAAGAGCGTCAGGTTTCCTTCAACAGCATCTTTATGATGGCTGACTCCGGTGCTCGTGGTTCTGCTGCGCAGATTCGTCAGTTGGCCGGTATGCGTGGCCTGATGGCTAAGCCAGATGGCTCCATCATCGAAACGCCAATTACCGCGAACTTCCGTGAAGGTCTGAACGTACTCCAGTACTTCATCTCTACTCACGGTGCTCGTAAAGGCTTGGCGGATACCGCACTGAAAACTGCGAACTCCGGTTACCTGACTCGTCGTCTGGTAGACGTAGCGCAAGACTTGGTCGTTATCGAAGATGACTGCGGTACTCATAACGGTATCGTGATGACTCCGGTTATCGAAGGTGGTGATGTTAAAGAGCCACTGCGCGACCGCGTATTGGGTCGTGTGACGGCTGAAGAAGTTCTGAAGCCGGGCACCGCAGACATTCTTGTTCCGCGCAACACCCTGCTGAATGAAAAATGGTGTGATCTGTTAGAAGAACACTCCGTTGACATCATCAAGGTTCGTTCCGTTGTTAGCTGTGAAACCGACTTCGGTGTGTGCGCGCACTGCTATGGTCGTGACTTGGCTCGTGGCCACATCATCAACAAGGGTGAGGCAATCGGGGTTATCGCGGCACAGTCCATCGGTGAACCAGGTACACAGCTGACGATGCGTACGTTCCACATCGGTGGTGCGGCATCTCGTGCGGCAGCAGAGTCCAGCATTCAGGTGAAAAACAAAGGTCATCTGAAACTGAACAACGCTAAGTTCGTTCTGAATAGCGATAAGAAGCTGGTTATTACGTCTCGTAATACCGAGCTGAAACTGATCGACGAATTCGGACGTACTAAAGAAAGCTATAAAGTGCCTTACGGTTCTGTTATGGCTAAAGGCGATGGCGCTGAAGTTAATGGCGGCGAAACTGTAGCGAACTGGGACCCGCATACCATGCCGGTTGTTTCAGAAGTTAGTGGTTTCATCCGTTTCACTGACATCATCGATACCCAGACCATTACCCGCCAGACTGATGAGCTGACCGGTTTGTCTTCTCTGGTCGTTCTGGACTCTGCAGAGCGTACCGGTAGCGGTAAAGATCTGCGTCCAGCACTGAAAATCGTTGATGCTAAAGGCAACGATGTATTGATCCCAGGCACTGATATGGCTGCTCAATACTTCCTGCCGGGTAAAGCGATTGTTCAGTTGGAAGATGGTGCTCAGATCCATGCTGGTGACACCTTGGCGCGTATTCCTCAGGAATCCGGCGGTACCAAGGATATTACCGGTGGTCTGCCACGCGTTGCTGACCTGTTTGAAGCACGTCGTCCGAAAGAACCTGCGATTCTGGCAGAAATTACTGGCGTTATTTCCTTCGGTAAAGAAACCAAAGGTAAACGTCGTCTGGTAATTACGCCTCTGGATGGTAGCGAACCGTACGAAGAGATGATTCCTAAATGGCGTCAGCTGAACGTGTTCGAAGGCGAACGTGTAGAACGTGGTGACGTGGTTTCCGATGGTCCAGAATCTCCGCATGACATTCTGCGTCTGCGTGGCGTTCATGCTGTGACTCGTTATATCACCAACGAAGTGCAGGACGTTTACCGTCTGCAAGGCGTTAAGATTAACGATAAACACATCGAAGTCATCGTGCGTCAGATGCTGCGTAAAGCAACCATCGAAAGTGCTGGTAGCTCCGAGTTCCTGGAAGGCGAACAGGTTGAGTTCTCTCGCGTTAAAATCGCGAACCGTGAGTTGGAAGCTAACGGCAAGATTGCGGCAACTTACAGCCGCGACCTGCTGGGTATCACCAAAGCTTCCTTGGCGACTGAGTCCTTCATCTCTGCGGCTTCGTTCCAGGAAACAACTCGCGTACTGACCGAAGCGGCCGTTGCGGGTAAACGCGACGAACTGCGCGGCCTGAAAGAAAACGTAATCGTGGGTCGTCTGATCCCAGCCGGTACCGGTTATGCTTATCATCAGGATCGTGCGCGCCGTAAAGCTCAGGGCGAAGCTCCTGTAGTTCCACAGGTGAGCGCTGAAGAAGCAACTGCTAACTTGGCAGAGCTGCTGAACGCTAGCATGCGTGGTGACGACGAGTAATCGTTGATCCAAGCCTAATAAAAACCGCTCTTTGGAGCGGTTTTTTTATGCCTGAGATTTAAGCGTTAGTCGTAGCCGGAGGAAGAATAACCGAGCCATAGAAACTCGGTTATTCTGTTTTGGTTAGCGAAGCTTAGGGGATGAATGCGCTCCGATCGATGTTCGAACTACATCGATAGAGGAACGTTATGCCGCCTAATTTATATTTTCACGCAGTTATCTCATCATTCGAATGGCTATTGACAGATAACTGCATCCGTTACATTTTTTGCCTCTAGCGATGTGTACCTCTTCCCAAATATCCATCCCAATCTTTCCATACCGGCTGTAGCCCCGATGATAAAAGTACATTTGCCACTTGGGCGGGAGTACGGGCATCGTGTGGGGTAAACTGCTCTAATTCTGGATGGTTATCGGCATATCCTCCCGGCTGAGTTTTTGAAAACGCACTGACGTTATTGATTGCAAGTGGCACGACGTTATCTCTAAACGCAGGCGATTCTCGGGTTGAGAGTGACAGTTCGATCTCTGGTGCAAATAGCCGGAATGCACAGATAGTTTGTACTAACTGAGCTTCATCCATAATGGATGCAGGTTCTATACCTCCAGTACATGGGCGTAGACGCGGGAAAGAAATGGAGTACCGGCTTTGCCAATAGGTCTGCTGTAGCCATGTTAAATGCTCCGCAACCATGAAGCAGTCTGTACGCCAGTTGTCAGACAGTCCAATCAGCGCACCGATCCCGATCTTGTCGATCCCTGCTTTTCCTAGCCGATCGGGTGTTTCCAATCGCCAGAAGAAATCTTGCTTGTTCCCTTTGAGATGGTGTTGTGCATAAACCGAAGGATGATAGGTTTCCTGATATACCATTACGCCATCCAGCCCCAGCGTTTTTAACTCCGCATATTCATCCTGTGCTAGCGGTTGAACCTCCATCATAAGTGAACTGAAATGGCGACGAATCTGCGGCAAATGCTGACGAAAGTAATCCATCCCCACTTTTGCTTGATGTTCACCGGTGACGAGCAACAGGCTGTCGAATCCCATGGCGCGAATAGCCGTGCATTCGTGCTCAATTTCTTCGGCATCCAACGTCTTACGCTTTAGCCGGTTACTCATAGAAAAACCGCAATAGGTGCAGTCGTTAGCACACAGATTAGAAAGGTAGAGCGGGACGTAAAAACCTACCGTATTGCCGAAGCGTTGGCGTGTGAGCTGTTGAGCCTTGCGTGCCATAGGCTCAAGGTAGTGTGCCGCCGCAGGCGAAAGTAGAGCCAGCATGTCTTCACGGTCGGGGCGAAAAGTCTGTAATGCACGCTCTACGTCGGCGTTAGTTTTGCTGTTGATCCTAAGCCCAATATCATCCCAATCTAACTGCTGCCAGCGTTGAGTGAATGTTTCCACGGTTAGGTATCCTGTTTCATGGTGTGCAAGAAACCCGTTAATGGGCTGGTGGCGTTTGCTTGGAAACTTTGGCGTCCTAATCCGCTTTGATAAGCGATTCGTCCCGCTTCGACCGCAAGCCTGAACGCTTTAGCCATTGCTATAGGATCGCGAGCCACTGCAATGGCTGTGTTAACCAAAACGGCATCAGCACCGAGCTCCATTGCTGCACTTGCATGGCTTGGTGCGCCGATCCCAGCATCAACTATGACAGGGACTTTGGCTTGCTCTATGATGATTTGCAGAAAATCGCGGGTAATAATTCCCTGATTGGAACCGATAGGCGAACCAAGAGGCATCACCGCCGCGCAGCCCACCTCCTCTAAACGTTTACAGAGAACAGGATCGGCGCCGCAGTAGGGAAGAACCACAAATCCTTCTTCTACCAATATTTCAGCCGCTTTGAGTGTTTCGATAGGATCAGGTAGCAGATAGCGAACGTCGGGATGTATTTCCAGTTTTATCCAGTGAGTACCAAGGGCTTCTCGCGCTAGTTTTGCGGCAAAAATGGCTTCTTCTGCCGTTTTTGCACCTGAGGTATTCGGAAGCAGGTTTGCGCCTAGCTGAAGCAGAGGCGCAAGAATGGCGTCATTGCCGCTTTTCAGATCGACACGTTTCATCGCCATAGTGATGAGCTGCGAACCCGACTCATGCAATGACGCTAGCATTTTATCCGCCGAGGAAAACTTTCCTGTTCCAGTAAACAGACGTGATGAAAAAGTTTTATCTGCAATTTGTAGCATCTTAACCTCCGGCAATTGCTTGGAATACCACCACTTCATCTCCTTCGGCTAGCTGTTGCGTCGCCCAATTTTCGCGCGGGAGAATGGTTTGATTGAGTGCTAGAGCAGTGCCCTGTTGATGGCGACCTAACTGGAGCAACAACGATTCAACGCTGGTAGCTGCGCTGAGGGTGACATATTCATCGTTAACCATAATCTTCATGCGGCGATGCCTCCGCAGACGGGGCAGGTTGGAGAGCGTTTTAAGCTGAAGGTGCGCCAGCTTTGTTGGCGGCCATCGAATAAACGTAGTTTCCCTGACAGGGCCGAGGGTATTCCTGCCAGCATTTTGATGGCTTCAAGAGCCTGTAGCGTACCGATAACGCCAACGACGGGGCCAAGGACACCGGCATTGCGGCAGTTGCGCTGTGGTTCAATGTCGTCTGGCCACAGACACCGATAGCAGCCCTGATCGTATGGTGGTTCAATCACCATCAGTTGGCCGCCGAATCCCACTGCACTGCCACTAATCAATGGTTTAGCCTGCGCAACGCAAGCGGCGTTCACCGCCTGACGTGTGGGCATGTTATCGCTACAATCGAGGATTAAATCTGCATGCGCTATGGCTTTGGCTAGGGAAGCGCATTCTAAATGCTCGGGCAGTGTTATCAATTCAACCTGAGGATTAAGTTCTCGTAAGTGATGCTTGGCCGTTTCTGCCTTTGACCGTCCAAGATCGTCGGTTCGATATAGGATCTGACGCTGAAGATTGCTGATGTGCAGGCGATCACCATCAGCAAGTATGATCTTACCGATGCCAGCCGCGGCAAGATACATTGCTGCCGGCGTTCCTAATCCGCCAAGCCCCACGATGAGTACGCTGCTGGTACTGAGTTTTTCTTGTCCTTGAGGGCCAATTTCTTCCAGTAGAAGTTGGCGACTATAGCGCATGAAGTCTTGATCGCTAAGCATCGTTGGCTCTCCTGTTTTCTATCAGCTGCAATAGCGTATCGGTTGCTGCCAGCCAGTCTTGCGCCTGAGTGATCGCGCTAACCACGGCAACGCTGCCGACACCACACTCAAGCACTGCTGGTACGCGATCGATGTTGATACCGCCAATGGCAACGGTAGAGTAATCAGGAATACGCGCGACTTGACGTTTGAGGTCAACCAGCCCCTGAGGGGCTGAAGGCATCAGCTTGGTTTGGGTCGGAAATATATGCCCCAGTGCAATGTAGGAGGGACGATAGGATAGAGCGCGATCCATTTCGATATCATCGTGGGTTGAGAGACCGAGTCTGAGATGAGCGGCGCTGATTGCGGATAAATCTGCGGTATCTAGGTCTTCTTGTCCGAGGTGAACGCCATAGGCACGGTGTTTGATAGCGAGCTGCCAGTAGTCGTTGATAAACAAACGCGCCTGATAGTGTCGACCCAGTGCGATAGCCTGCGCGATATCGGTTTCCACCGCATTTTCTCTTTGGTCTTTGATGCGTAGCTGGATAGTGCGCACCCCCGCCTTTAGCAGACGTTCGATCCACTCAACGCTATCAACGACGGGGTAAAGACCAAGGCGTTGTTCGGTAGAAGGAAAGGGGGCGGTGCGAGAATGAGTTAACGGAGCCATCAGTTTTTCTCCGTCTGCAGATCGCTGGTGGTGTGGTAAATCTCACTGCCTTTAGCACGAAAAGCCTCTGACATCTGCGCCATGCCTATTTCTACGGGCTGCGGCGCCGAAGCTTCTTGTTTGGCAGCATAGTCGCGCACTTCCTGAGAGATTTTCATCGAACAGAATTTTGGCCCGCACATTGAACAGAAATGTGCCACTTTGCCTGATTCTTGTGGCAGGGTTTCGTCGTGATAAGCTCGAGCGGTGTGAGGATCAAGTGCCAGATTGAATTGATCTTCCCAGCGAAATTCGAAGCGAGCTTTAGACATGGCATTATCACGGATCTGAGCTCCAGGATGCCCTTTGGCAAGATCGGCTGCGTGGGCTGCGATCTTGTATGTGATCAGCCCCTGTTTTACGTCTTCTTTATTGGGTAAACCTAAATGCTCTTTTGGTGTGACGTAGCACAGCATGGCACAGCCAAACCAACCAATCATGGCGGCACCAATACCTGAAGTGAAATGGTCATAGCCGGGAGCAATATCTGTCGTTAACGGACCTAATGTATAGAATGGCGCCTCGTGGCAATGCTCCAACTCTTCGGTCATGTTACGGCGGATCATTTGCATCGGCACATGCCCTGGTCCTTCAATCATGACTTGTACGTCATATTCCCAAGCAATTTTAGTCAGTTCACCAAGTGTGTGTAGTTCAGCAAATTGTGCTTCGTCATTGGCGTCTTGAATTGAACCCGGACGCAGGCCGTCACCCAAGGATAATGCAACGTCATAGGCTGCGCAGATTTGGCAGATTTCTCGGAATCGCTCGTACAGGAAATTCTCTTTATGATGTGAAAGGCACCATTTCGCCATGATAGAGCCACCGCGTGAAACGATACCGGTTAGACGTTTAGCGGTCATTGGGACGTAGCGCAACAGCACTCCCGCATGAATGGTGAAATAGTCTACGCCTTGTTCAGCTTGTTCTAAGAGTGTATCGCGGAATATTTCCCAGTTTAGGTTCTCGGCAATGCCGTTAACTTTCTCTAACGCTTGATAGATTGGAACGGTGCCGATAGGAACCGGGCTGTTGCGTAAGATCCATTCGCGAGTTTCATGAATATAGCGGCCAGTGGACAGGTCCATAACGGTGTCTGCTCCCCAGCGCGTTGACCAAACCAGTTTTTCGACCTCTTCTTCTATCGAGGAAGTGACCGCTGAGTTACCAATGTTGGCATTGACCTTCACCAGAAAGTTACGGCCAATAATCATCGGCTCAGACTCAGGGTGATTGATATTGGAAGGGATAATGGCGCGGCCAGCAGCCACTTCGCTCCGGACAAATTCGGCGGTGATATCTTTTGGCAGCAGTGCCCCAAAATTTTGTCCTGGATGCTGCTGCCGCAGCACTTCACCACGGATACGTTCGCGCCCCATATTTTCGCGAATGGCAATGAACTCCATTTCGGGCGTGATGATACCTTGTCGAGCGTAGTGGAGCTGTGTAACGCATTTACCTGATTTCGCGCGTCGTGGCTGTGGCAGGTTCTCGAAGCGTAAATGATCTAAACCTTCATCGGCTAAGCGTTGCTGTGTGTAGGCGGAGCTGAGCTGTTCCAGCGATTCGGTATCATCGCGTTCTGCGATCCAGCGATCACGGAGTGGTTTTAACCCGCTGCGCACGTCAAGTTCAGCATGGGGGTCGCCATAAGGCCCCGCAGTGTCATAGACAGGGATTGGTTCGTTGGGTTCGTATTGCGGGTTATCTTTGCTGCCGCCAAGCAACGTTGGACTGAGCTGAATTTCGCGCATCGGTACGCGAATATCACTACGCGAACCCGTTAGATAAATACGTTGCGAGTTTGGATAGGCCTCACCGCGCAGATGATCGATAAAACTCTGTGCTTCTGCGCGTTGCTCGCGACGAGAAAGCGGAGTACGAATTGTTTCATTGTTATTCATAGACATAGCAAATTCCTACCAGTGTTCTGGTTTAACAGTGATTAAAAAATCAAGTTGGAGAATTGCTTGTCTGGAGCTCGGAGGGAGTAATGGATAGCCGTCACCCAGTCAGATCTCGATAGATTGCTGGTAGGTGATAATAGATTACTCTTGTTCCCTTCGCGGGTATTAACCCGATCAGGTTCCGCGGATCCCGAATTAACGGTCTCAGCCTGTAGGGGAAAACTTTTCCCGCTCACTAGGCACTCCGACAAGAGCGCCCAGTGTAGGAGCGGGAAGACAAAACTGCAAGCTGTTAACTAAGCTGTAATGTCTATGCTACTTTCAAAAAATTATGCTGGGCGAGCTAATGAATCGTCATTATCAACGGCAGGCGTGTTTGCTTGCCAGATGTCATAGGCGATTTGAATTAGGTTATCTTCTAAGGCAAAACGAGCCGCTAGTGTTTCACCAATATGTGATAGTGCGTCGTGGAGTGCTAGGCACTCTTCTTCGTTTAGCTCATCATCGGTAAAGCGGTCGTGAAAGGCCATAATGAGCTTGGTATTATCGTGCAGTGCTGGATAGATTTTTTTTGTTACCGCCATGTGCGGGCTATCATCACCTCCAACGAGTTCTACGATACGATCGTAAACATGGAAGTGGCCAGCAGAGAGATAATCCACCAAATTGTGACAAAAGTTCTCCAACGCTTTTTCATTAAGCGGGGTATGCTTTTCTTTGTTTGGTTTTATTCCGACCAGTGCGCAGTAGGCTACGAGCAGTTCCTTTCGGGCTTGTAGCCATTGGTCGATTAATTCATGACTACCACCTACGCGTTGAGTCAGATGTTCGAGACGGTTGAGCATATATTCAACTCCATGAGGTAAATGTTACAAATTAGCAACAATCGAATGCCAGATTAGCAGAGGTTTAATGTCAAAGATATGGAACAACAGTTAAAAGATGATGACACCGGCTGGTGGGTTATCAGCCGTGAGGGCAAGGTCTGGTTACCTCGTGGGGAGCTGCCTTTTGGCACTGCACAACAATGGCAATTAAGCACCAAAAAAGCGCACCAAATCGGTGAGTGGGAAGGGCATCCAATGTGGTTGCTGGAAGAGTCACGTAGTCAGGATATGACGTCTGTTCGCCAGCTTATCGACGTGGATCGTGGTCTTTTCCAGCTTGTTGGCCGCGGAGTTCAGCTAGCGGAATTCTTTCGCTCCCATACCTTCTGCGGCTATTGTGGGCATGAGATGTACACCAGCCGCTCTGAGTGGGCATGTATGTGTCCTCACTGCCGTCAGCGCTATTACCCACAAATTGCGCCCTGCATTATTGTGGCGATTCGCCGCGGAGATGAAATCTTGCTGGCTCAGCATAAACGGCATCGTAACGGTATTCATACGGTGCTCGCCGGTTTTGTCGAAGTGGGAGAGACTCTGGAAGAGGCCGCGGCGCGTGAAATCATGGAAGAGAGTAACGTTCGAATTAAGAATTTGCGCTATGTCGCCTCACAGCCTTGGCCATTCCCACATTCGCTGATGATGGCGTTTATGGCTGATTATGCAGGCGGTGAGCTCAAGCACGATCCAAAAGAGTTATTGAATGCAAACTGGTATCGCTATGACAATCTGCCACAACTACCGCCGCCTGGAACCGTGGCGCGTCGTTTGATTGAAGATACCGTAGCACAGTGCCGAGATGAGGCTGAAAGCGAATAACGCATGGGTCATGCTACAATGCGATGAGATTAATTAGGGAGCCAAAGGATGACTGAACTGAAGAACGACCGCTACCTGCGCGCACTGCTGCGCCAGCCGGTAGACATGACTCCGGTATGGATGATGCGTCAGGCCGGACGTTATTTGCCAGAATATAAAGCGACTCGCGTACAGGCCGGCGATTTTATGTCGTTGTGCAAAAATGCTGAATTGGCCTGTGAGGTAACGCTACAGCCGTTGCGTCGTTATGCGCTGGATGCGGCAATTCTGTTCTCAGACATTCTGACCATTCCTGATGCCATGGGGCTTGGACTCTATTTTGAAACGGGTGAAGGACCGCGCTTCTCATCGCCAATTACCTGTAAAGCGGATGTTGAAAAGCTTCCTGTGCCCGACCCAGAAGATGAACTGGGTTACGTGATGAATGCTGTGCGTACCATCCGTAAAAATCTGGCTGGACAGGTACCTTTAATCGGTTTCTCTGGTAGCCCGTGGACGCTGGCAACCTACATGGTTGAAGGCGGCAGCAGTAAAGCTTTCACCAAAATTAAAAAAATGATGTATGCCGAACCAGCGACCATGCATCTGTTGCTAGATAAAATCGCCGATAGCGTGATCCTTTATCTTAATGCGCAGATCAAAGCGGGTGCTCAGTCGGTGATGATCTTTGATACGTGGGGCGGTGTGTTAACGCCGCGTGATTACCGCGAATTCTCCCTGAACTACATGCATAAAATTGTCGATGGCCTGATCCGTGAGAACGAAGGACGCCGCGTGCCAGTCACGCTGTTTACCAAAGGTGGAGGTCAGTGGCTAGAAGCAATGGCTGAAACCGGCTGCGACGCACTAGGCTTAGATTGGAGTACGGATATTGCCGATGCTCGCCGCCGTGTCGGTGACAAAGTTGCGCTGCAAGGAAACATGGATCCATCCATGCTGTATGCGCCTGCTGCTCGAATTGAGCAGGAAGTTTCGACTATCCTTGAGGGATTTGGTCACGGCACCGGACATGTCTTTAACCTTGGGCATGGTATTCATCAGGATGTACCACCGGAGCATGCGGGTACGTTTGTAGAGGCTGTTCATCGGTTGTCAGGTAAATACCATCGGTAATTAAGGCATTAAGTCATGGATATGAAAGCACTGCGTGAAGAGCAGTTGGAGAAGGCGAGCCAGATTATCCGTACGGACGATCTCGGTTTTGAACAACCGACGCTTATTGCCGGTGCTGATGTGGGCTTTGAACAGGGAGGGGACGTCACACGTGCGGCGATAGCCGTGTTGCGTTATCCCTCACTTGAGCTGGTGGAGTATCAGATTGCCCGCATTGAAACCCAGATGCCTTATATTCCTGGTTTTCTCTCTTTCCGAGAGTACCCAGCGCTGATCAAAGCGTGGGAGATGCTTCAGCACCGCCCACAGTTGGTGGTTGTCGATGGTCAAGGGATCTCTCATCCCCGCCGTCTGGGCGTGGCGAGCCATTTCGGCTTGTTAGCCGATGTTCCGACCATTGGCGTTGCCAAAAGCCGTTTATGTGGTCAGTTTGCTCCGTTGAGTGATTCGGTTGGTGCAATACAACCACTGAATGACAAACAAGAGCAGATTGGTTGGGTATGGCGCAGTAAAGCGCGCTGTAACCCGTTATTTATTTCTACGGGGCACCGCATTAGTTTGCCTACGGCGCTGCATTTTATCCAAAGTTGTATGCGTGGCTACCGTTTGCCTGAACCCACGCGCTGGGCGGATGCAATCGCCTCTAATCGGCCAGCTTTTCAACGCTGGTTACTCCAACATTCTGATAATAACGCGCAGATATAGGGATCTCTTGATTTTTCAGTTACACTGCGCCGGAATTATTTTTCAGAGACTTATTTTTCTCTAAGAGACTTAGCATGCTGCGTAACCCGATCCACAAACGGCTGGAAAAGCTGGAAAGCTGGCAACATCTGACGTTCATCGCCAGCTTGTGTGAGCGTATGTACCCAAATTATCAGGCATTTTGTCTGCAAACCGGATTTGGCGATCCTATGGTTTACCGCCGAATTTTGGATTTGATTTGGGAAACGTTGACGGTAAAAGACGCTAAAGTGAATTTCGATAACCAGTTAGAAAAACTGGAAGAGGCAATTCCTTCCGCTGACGACTATGATATTTATGGCGTTTACCCTGCTATTGACGCTTGTATTGCATTGGGTGAAGCTGTGCATTCCCGTTTAAGCGGTGAAATGTTAGAACATGCAATCACGGTGAGTGAGACATCATTACGTACCGTTGGCATGCTGGAGATGACTCAGGCCGGTCGTGAAATGACTGATGAAGAGCTCAAAGAATTGCCAGCAATGCAAGATGAGTTAGATATCCAATGGGAGATTTTCCGCTTGCTTGTTGAGTGTGAAGAGCGCGATCTGGAACTCATCAAAGGATTAAGATCTGACCTGCGTGAAGCAGGTGTTAGTAATATCGGTGTAAATTTAGCGCAATAAGACGGCAAAACGTGATTTAACACCTGATTTGTCGTCCCTTAAGGCTTCACATTCGTACCCCGGTTGTTCTACATTTGGGGGGCGTAAAAAAAGTGGCTATCGGTGCGTGTATGCAGGAGAGTGCTGTCAATCGGCATATCCGTCGCACTCGATGCTTTGCAAACGATAAACACACTGTAAGGATAACTTATGAACAAGACTCAACTGATTGATGTAATCGCGGAAAAAGCTGACCTGTCTAAAACTCAGGCTAAAGCAGCTCTGGAATCTACTCTGGCGGCGATTACCGAGTCTCTGAAAGAAGGTGATGCTGTACAATTGGTTGGTTTCGGTACTTTTAAAGTGAATCATCGTAACGAGCGCACTGGCCGCAACCCACAGACCGGTATGGAAATCAAAATTGCAGCAGCAAACGTACCAGCGTTCGTTTCTGGTAAAGCTCTGAAAGACGCAGTTAAATAAGACCGCGTGATTCACAGCCTGTTTGTGAAAGATATAAGCAGGGGGGCGTTAACGCCCCTTTTGTCTATTTGTAAGCCTGTGGCGGCATTACTGTTCGCGGCAGGGCTTGCTGTAACCCTCTCAGGTTGCAGCTCTGATACTTCCTCTCCTCGTTTCACTGCAACAGGTTATATTGCCGATCAAGGCATGATGCGTATTTGGCGTAAGGATGATGCTAAGCATCAACCGCTGGCCATTATGAGCGTCTACAGCCCACTAAAAGGCAAAGGTACGATAATCAGCTATTACGCTTATCAAGACGGTAATCTGAATCTTGTGCGCCAGACTATACAAGGCGGCGAGAAAGACGTACTCGAACTGCGTCTGGATGAAAAGGGTGAACTCAGCTACATGCAGCGCCAAATTGGCGATCAGCGGCAGCTACTCACGCCGGATGATATCGCTCGCAGTCAGTACCAGTCGCGCCATATGGTTGAGATTTCTGAAGCGCTACGCGTGGGCAATGTGCGCCTGATTCAAGGTCGTTGGGAAAATAGCCGATTTACAAACTGTGCTGGCGAGACTCAATCGCTGAAGCTAGAGGACTGGCAATTGAAATGGATCGAGAGTCGTGCATCGCACTCATCTCTACCGCTGGGTATTGCGTGGCTAGATGCTCCTGAGGGGCAACAGCTTTTGCTGGTTGCCAATGAAGATTTTTGCAGTTGGGAGCCTACAGTCGATACGCTGTAAAAGTAGCCGAGAACCACAGTCATGCTCCTCGGCCTGATGGGTTTTACTGGGTACGTTGTATCGCGCGATAGCCAATATCTTTACGGTAGAAACTGCCTTCCCAACTAATCTGTTCTGCTAATTGATAGGCATTTTGTTGTGCCTGTTTGATTCCGTGTCCTAGAGCTGTTGCACACAATACGCGCCCGCCCTGTGTCACGACATCGCTACCAACCAGTTGGGTTCCCGCGTGGAAAACCTTTTCACCTTCTGGCGAGTTAATGGGTAAGCCATGAATAACATCACCGGTTCGGTAAGATTCTGGATAGCCGCCCGCAGCTAATACCACGCCCAGTGCATCACGTTCATCCCACAGAGACTCTTTCTCGTTTAGTTTCCCTTCGGCACCCGCTAAGCACAGTTCTACCAGATCAGATCTCATGCGTAGCATGATTGGCTGAGTTTCAGGATCGCCAAATCGGCAGTTGAACTCTATAACTTTTGGATGACCCTGCGCTGAAATCATGAGTCCTGCGTAGAGGAAGCCAGAGTAAGGGTTACCCTCTTTTGCCATGCCGTGCACGGTTGGCCAAATGACTTCATCCATAACCCGCTGGTGGATCTCGTCAGTAACGACAGGTGCCGGAGAGTAAGCTCCCATACCGCCGGTGTTAGGGCCAGTATCGCCATCTCCCACGCGCTTATGATCCTGACTGGTTGCCATCGGCAACACATTTTTGCCATCGACCATCACGATGAAACTGGCTTCTTCTCCCTCTAAAAACTCTTCTACGACAATTCTATGTCCCGCATCGCCAAATGCATTACCTGCCAACATATCGTGAACTGCTGCCTCAGCCTCTTCCAGTGTCATAGCGACAATCACGCCTTTGCCAGCGGCTAATCCATCGGCTTTAATCACGATTGGGGCGCCTTGGCTACGAATGTAGCTGATAGCAGGTTCAATATCGGTGAAGTTACGATATTCAGCCGTTGGGATGCGATGACGAGCTAAAAAGTCTTTGGTGAAAGCCTTTGAGCCTTCTAGCTGAGCAGCCGCTTGGGAGGGGCCAAATATTTTTAGCCCCTCGGCTTGAAAGGCATCAACCACGCCAATAACCAAAGGTGCTTCAGGGCCAACAATCGTCAGACCAATATCGTGGCTCTTGGCGAAGGCTAATAGGCCACTGATATCCGTTGCCGAAATATCCACGTTTTCCAATGCGGGTTCCAGAGCTGTTCCGGCATTACCAGGAGCAACGTACACTTTATCTGCTAGCGGAGACTGCGCCGCTTTCCATGCCAGAGCGTGTTCACGCCCGCCGTTACCGATAATCAGGATATTCATGCGCTCACCTCAAAAGGTGCGCCCGCAGGCGCACAAAAATAGAAGATGTGATACAAAAAGAATTAATGACGGAAATGACGCATATCCGTGAAGATCATCGCGATGCCATGTTCATTTGCGGCGGCGATAACCTCATCGTCACGAATTGATCCACCAGGCTGAATGACGCAGGTGATTCCCACAGAGGCGGCTGCATCGATACCATCGCGGAATGGGAAGAATGCATCGGAGGCCATCACTGAGCCAGCAACCTCTAACCCTTCGTCGGCGGCTTTGATACCTGCGATTTTAGCGGAGTAGACTCGGCTCATCTGGCCTGCGCCAATACCGATGGTCATCTTGTCTCGTGCATATACGATTGCGTTGGATTTCACGAATTTTGCCACTTTCCAGCAGAACAGGGCATCACGCATTTCCTGCTCGCTAGGTTGGCGAGTGGTGACGACGCGCAGGTCAGATTCTTTGACCATGCCTAAATCGCGATCCTGAACCAGTAAGCCACCGTTAACACGTTTGAAATCCAATCCATTTTGGCGAGCATTCCATTCGCCACAGGCTAAGACACGCACGTTTTGTTTGGCTGCGAGTAACTCAAGCGCAGGTTCGCTGATATGTGGGGCAATGATAACTTCAACAAACTGACGACTAATAATCGCCTGAGCGGTTTCGGCGTCGAGCTCACGGTTAAAGGCAATGATGCCGCCAAAGGCAGACGTTGGATCCGTTTTATAAGCGCGCTCGTAGGCATCTAAAATAGAACCACCAACGGCAACGCCACACGGATTAGCATGCTTCACGATTACACAAGCAGGCTCACTAAACTCTTTCACACACTCTAGTGCGGCATCAGTATCTGCGATGTTGTTATAGGAAAGTGCTTTGCCCTGCAGCTGGTTAGCGGTGGCCACGGAGGCTTCTGTCACGTTCTCTTCTATATAGAAGGCAGCGTCTTGATGGCTATTCTCACCGTAGCGCATGTCTTGTTTCTTTATATAGCTAAGATTGAGTGTCCGTGGGAAGCGGCCAGAAGGTTCTTCGGTATTGCCATAATAAGGAGGAACCATCGTTCCAAAGTAATTCGCGATCATGCCATCGTAGGCAGCGGTGTGCTCGAATGCCTTGATGGCCAAATCGAAACGCGTTGCGTGGGTTAAAGAACCCTCATTGCTATCCATCTCATTAATGATGGCATCGAAGTCCCTATTGTTCACCACAATCGCAACGTCTTTATGATTCTTGGCTGCCGAGCGCACCATGGTTGGTCCACCGATATCGATATTCTCAACGGCGTCGGCTAAAGAGCAATCTGGGCGAGCTACGGTTTGAGCGAAGGGATAAAGATTCACAACAACCATATCGATAGGCTTAATATCGTGATGAGACATAATGTCATCGTCTTGGCCGCGACGACCAAGGATTCCGCCATGCACCTTAGGATGCAAAGTCTTCACTCGTCCATCCATCATTTCGGGGAATCCTGTGTAATCAGAAACCTCGGTCACGGGTAAACCTGCTTCCGCTAACAGGCGGGCAGTGCCGCCAGTTGAAAGCAGCTCAACGCCACGCGAACTGAGCGCCTGAGCGAACTCAACAATACCGGCTTTATCAGATACGCTGAGTAGCGCACGGCGAATCGGACGGTAAGCGGAAGCTGAGCTCGTGTTTTGTGAACTGGAATGCATGGTAGTTATATCCCTCGGCTATGGAATCGCAATATAAAGAGCGTTATGTGAATACGGCATGCCCGTTTTATTCAAATAACGCCCCTTCGTTGGAAGAGGTCGAAAGATTTTAGCGCATCCAGATTGTAACGAAAACGTTTGCGTGATGCTCGTCAAATTTGTCACCAATATCGTTCTGTGGATAAGTTTGTGCACAAACGGGTATAAGGCGGGGTTTTGCTGTGGAATG
>ERZ827496.1505-NODE-1505-length-27088-cov-3.775423_pt1 | contig 27088 bp, 20 predicted proteins | sample MGYA00519769_ERZ827496 | MGnify/ENA primary metagenome ERZ827496 (study PRJEB31778, sample SAMEA3449327) | human gut metagenome | biome: human gut; feature: human-associated habitat; material: faeces | place: United Kingdom | collected 2010/2012 ...
CTTACCATATTAAAATTGGTGATCAGAAACATATCCTGCGTTGGCTCATCCATCTGTTCCTTCATACCAAGTGCTCTTGCCAGATTCACCACTGTGATCGTCTCTCCACGGGTACTGAATGCTCCCTCCACGTTCGGATGACTGTTCGGGATCGGTGTCAGCTCCTGACAAGTAATGATCTCCCGGATCTTTGCCACATTGATTCCATAATAATTTCCGCCCACCATAAATTCCAGGATCTCAAGCTCATTTGTTCCGCTCTCTAATAAAATATTTGTATCCATTATCTTCCTCCATTATAGATTCCGTTCTATATATCTTTCTTTCCATTTTACAATAGCAACATTTCTTTTTCAAGACACTTTTGACTTCTCACCCGATATCGGATAAAATAGAGCAGAATTTGCACCATAGCAGATATCTTATTTTGATAAAATACCACAGGAGGATTTTCCTATGAATAATATTATCTTGATCGGCACGCCGGGCTGCGGCAAAAGCACGATCGGCCGGACACTGGCAAAACAACTCGGCGTCCGGTTTCTGGATATGGATACGCTGCTCGAACAGCGCTGCGGCAAAAGCGTTGCCGAAATCTTCACAGAAACAGGCGAAACCGGATTCCGGCAGTCCGAACGCGAAGTGCTGGCCGAGCTGACCTCCGAACGGGAGGCCATCGTGGCGACCGGCGGCGGCGCGCCGTGTTTCTTCGACAACATGGAAACGATGAACCGCGCGGGACTGACGGTCTATTTCAAAATGAGTCCCGAGAAACTGGCCGGGCGCCTCGAACACGGCAAGGCGAAACGGCCGCTGCTGCGCGACAAAAGCGAAGAAGAATTGATCGGTTTTATCCGCGAAAATGTCGCAAAACGCGAAAAGTACTACATGCAGGCAAAGCTGATCATCGACTGCGACGGAGTCCGGGACGACTACATCGCACATCACATCGCCGAATACATCGAAACGAAAAAAGAGCAGTAAATCCGATGAAAAACCTGTTTTACCTCCTGATTCTGGCCGCCGTGACGGGATGCTCCCCGTCGGGTTCGCAGCTTTCGTGGCGACAAGAGACTTTCGGACACAGCACTTTCACCGCAGACAGCGATTATGTCGAAGTGAGCTATCCGGTTGCGGCGGGAGGGCGAAGCGCCGATTCGATCAATCGGAAAATCGCCGACCGAATTAAAACCGGTTTCGGCCTGACGGACGAAGAATACGCCCGAATGACGCCGCAGCAGGCGACCGACTCGCTATTGGCGCGCAAAAACCGCGATCCGCAGACCGCCCGTCTTCCTTACGACTTGCGTTTCCACGGAGAGATCCGTCAATGCGGTAAGGTAACGTCGTTGCGGTGCACCGTCTATACCCTGACCGGCGGGGCGCACGGTTTGCTGACCAACCTGTTTTTCAATTTCGATACGGAAAGCGGAAAGCCGCTGGATAAAGCCGATCTGTTTTCCGATACCGCCGGACTGCAACGGCTGAACCGGCAATATTTCGCGAAGCACCTTTCGGACGCAGCTCTGAGCGAAGACGCTTTGTTTGTTGGAACGGATCAATTACCTTTGCCGGAAAATGTGGGCATCGACAGCAGCGGCGTGACCATGCTGTACAATCCGTACGAGGTGGCTCCTTACGCGATCGGAACGATCGAATACCGGATTCCGTACGAACAGGCCGAGCCGCTGCTGAAACGGATCGCCCGCCGGTAGCGACCGCGCGGCCGGACGACATAAAAACGAATAAACATTAAACCCTATAACGATGATCCTGTTTTTCAAGAAAGACGATACCGTATATGCCGTTCAGGCGACGACGGAATTTTCTGCGGAAGAGATATCCCGGCTGCAATGGCTTTTCGGCGGAGCCGAACACCTCGGGGCCGAAAGCCTCGAAGGTATTTTCATCGGCCCGCGCCGCGAAATGATTACGCCGTGGAGTACCAACGCCGTCGAAATCACGCAGAACATGGGCCTGCACGGCATCCTGCGGATCGAGGAATTCGACGAAGCGCAGGACGAAAACGCCGCGTTCGACCCGATGCTGAAGCGGAAATACCATACGATCGACCAGCAGGTATTCACGATCAGCAAGCAGCCCGATCCGGTAGTTTACATCGACGACATCGCCGCTTACAACAAACAGGAAGGGCTGGCGCTCAGCGAAGAAGAGATCGCCTACCTGGAGGACGTCAGCCGGCGCGTAGGGCGTAAGCTGACCGATAGCGAGGTATTCGGTTTCTCGCAGGTCAACTCGGAACACTGTCGCCACAAGATTTTCAACGGACAATTCGTCATCGACGGCGAGGAGAAGGACACGACCCTTTTCGGGCTGATCCGCAAAACCACGAACGAGCACCCCGGCCGCGTCGTTTCGGCCTACAAAGACAACTGCGCCTTCCTACAAGGCCCGAAGGCCGAACAGTTCGCCCCTGCGACCCACGACACGTCGGACTATTTCGAGATCAAGGAGTTCGAGAGCGTCATTTCGATCAAGGCCGAAACGCACAACTTCCCGACGACCGTCGAGCCGTTCAACGGCGCGGCGACGGGTACGGGCGGCGAGATACGCGACCGCATCGCCGGCGGCAAGGGCGCGTTCCCGGTGGCCGGCACGGCCGTTTATATGACCGCTTATCCGCGTCTGGACGGAGGGCGCGAGTGGGAGAAGGCGACCGAGCCGCGCGAGTGGCTCTACCAGACGCCCGAGGACATCCTGATCAAGGCGTCGAACGGGGCTTCCGATTTCGGAAACAAATTCGGGCAGCCGTTGATTACCGGTTCCGTACTGACTTTCGAGCATCAGGAGAATGGTGAACGTTACGGTTATGACAAGGTGATCATGCTGGCCGGAGGCGTGGGATACGGTACGAAGCGCGACTGCCTGAAAGGCACGCCGCAGAAAGGCAACAAGGTCGTAGTGGTAGGCGGCGATAACTACCGTATCGGTTTGGGCGGCGGTTCGGTTTCGTCGGTAGATACGGGACGTTATTCTTCCGGCATCGAACTGAATGCCGTGCAGCGTGCGAATCCCGAGATGCAGAAGCGTGCCAACAATTTGGTGCGTGCATTGTGCGAAGAGGACGTGAATCCGGTGGTTTCCATTCACGACCACGGTTCGGCCGGACATGTGAACTGTCTCTCCGAGTTGGTGGAAGAGTGCGGTGGATTGATAGATATGTCCAAATTGCCGATTGGCGACAAGACTTTGTCTTCTAAGGAAATCATAGCCAACGAATCGCAGGAACGCATGGGATTGCTGATTCAGGAAGAACATATCGAACACGTGCGTAAGATAGCCGAACGCGAGCGTGCACCGATGTACGTGGTCGGTGAAACGACCGGCGACGCGCACTTTGCTTTCCAGCAGGCCGATGGCGTGCGTCCGTTTGATTTGGATGTGTCGCAGATGTTCGGCCACAGTCCTAAGACGTACATGCGCGACAATACGGTGGAGCGTAAGTATGAGGACGTGACGTATGATGAAGCCAAGTTGAATGAATACGTGGCTCGTGTACTGCGTTTGGAGGCCGTGGCTTGTAAGGATTGGCTGACCAATAAAGTAGACCGTTCCGTGACGGGCAAAGTGGCACGCCAGCAATGCCAAGGTGAAATCCAGTTGCCGTTGAGCGACTGCGGTGTCGTGGCTTTGGATTACCGTGGCAAGGCCGGTATCGCTACCGCTATCGGGCATGCCCCCCAAGCCGGTTTGGCCGACCCGGCCGCAGGTTCCGTGCTTTCGGTGGCCGAATCGTTGACCAATATCGTATGGGCACCGCTGGCCGAAGGGTTGGACAGCGTGTCTCTCTCTGCCAACTGGATGTGGCCGTGCCGCTCTCAGGAAGGGGAAGATGCCCGTTTGTACCAAGGTGTACAGGCTTTGTCCGATTTCTGTTGTGCTTTGGAAATCAACGTGCCTACCGGAAAAGATTCCTTGTCCATGAGCCAACAGTATCCCGGCGGCGAGAAAATCATCTCTCCGGGTACGGTCATCGTGAGTGCCGGTGGTGAGGTAAGCGACGTGAAAAAGGTGGTTTCGCCGGTGATGGTCAATAAGGAAAAGAGCACGTTCTATCATATTGATTTCAGTTTCGATGACTTGCGTTTGGGTGGTTCGGCTTTTGCCCAATCTTTAAATAAGGTGGGTTCGGACGTGCCGACCTGTAAGAATCCTGAATATTTCCGTGATGCTTTCGATGCCGTGCAGACGTTGGTAAACAAAGGTTTGGTTTTGGCAGGTCATGACATTTCGGCCGGAGGTTTGATTACCACTTTGCTCGAAATGTGTTTCGCGAATATGGAAGGCGGTATGGAAATCTCTTTGGACAAATTCGGCCGCCATGACATCGTGAAGATTCTCTTGGCTGAGAATCCGGGTGTGGTGGTGCAAATTGCCGACAAACATAAGGCGGAGTTCAAGAAAATCATGGACGATGCCGGTGTGGGCTATCTCAAGTTGGGACATCCTACGGACGAACGCCTCATCCAAGTGACAAAGGACGGTGCGGAGTACCAGTTCGGCATAGATTATCTGCGTGACGTATGGTATAGCACTTCCTACTTGCTCGACCGGAAGCAGAGTATGAACGGACGCGCCAAGGCTCGTTTTGAGAACTACAAGATGCAGCCGCTCGAAATGGTGTTTAATAAGGATTTCACGGGCAAGTTGGCGCAGTATGGGTTGAACCCCGACCGTCGTATCCCGTCGGGCATCAAGGCCGCCATTATCCGTGAAAAGGGAACGAACGGTGAGCGCGAAATGGCTTATTCGCTTTATTTGGCGGGATTCGACGTGAAGGATGTCATGATGACCGACCTGATAAGCGGACGGGAGACGTTGGAAGATATCAATATGATTGTCTTCTGCGGCGGGTTCTCCAATTCGGATGTGTTGGGTTCTGCCAAAGGCTGGGCCGGTGCTTTCTTGTATAATCCGAAGGCCAAGGCGGCACTCGACAATTTCTATGCCCGTGAAGACACGTTGTCTTTGGGTATTTGCAACGGTTGCCAGTTGATGGTGGAACTGGATTTGATTAATCCGGAATTTACGAAGAAGGCGCACATGTTGCACAACGACTCTCATAAGTTTGAATCGGAGTTCGTAGGACTGACCATCCCGATGAACCGGAGTGTGATGTTCGGTTCGTTGAGCGGGAACAAGTTGGGCATCTGGGTGGCCCATGGCGAAGGCAAGTTCTCCTTGCCTTATCCGGAGGACAAATATAACGTGATAGCGAAGTACACCTACGACGAATACCCCGGAAATCCGAACGGGTCGGACTATAGTGTGGCCGGTATATGCAGTGCCGACGGGCGTCATTTGGCCATGATGCCCCACTTGGAGCGTGCCATCTTCCCGTGGCAGAACGCCTGGTATCCGGCAGACCGCCGTACGGATGAGATCACGCCTTGGATGGAAGCTTTTGTCAATGCCCGTAAGTGGGTGGAGGCTCATAAAAAATAATCATGTCCGGATAGCATGCAAGGGGGCTGTGTCTATGCAAGGGCACAGCCCCGTGTGCTGTCTGTACATTCCGTATAAGAGTTGAAATATGAATATTTATTGGAACAGTTTCCGTACGTTCTTCCGCATCGGTTTGTTTACCATAGGCGGAGGGTATGCCATGATACCCTTGATTGAAGCGGATGTGGTGGACAAAAACAAGTGGGTGGCTCGTGAAGACTTTCTGGACTTGATGGCCATAGCCCAAAGTTGTCCCGGGATTTTTGCGGTCAATATGAGCATTTTTATCGGCTATAAGCTGAAGGGCGTACCCGGTAGCGTGGTTTGTGCTTTGGGTACGATCTTGCCCTCTTTCCTGATTATTCTCGGCATAGCCTTGTTTTTCCAACAGTTTCGGGATAATGAGACCGTGCAGCGTATTTTCAAGGGTATTCGCCCGGCAGTGGTGGCACTGATAGCCGCTCCTACGTTTAAAATGGGGAAGAGTGCCAAAATCGGGATGACCAATGTGTGGATACCGGTGGTGAGTGCCTTGTTGATTTGGCTGTTGGGTGTTTCTCCTATATACATTATTATAATGGCCGGCTTGGGAGGTTACCTGTACGGGCGTTATATCAAACCGTCTGAAAGTAAATGATAAAGATATGTGGTGGTTATATGTAAAGCTTTTCTATAGTTTCTTCAAAATCGGCCTGTTCGGTTTTGGGGGAGGCTATGCCATGATTTCCCTGATTCAGGGAGAAGTGGTCAACCGTTATCATTGGTTGACGAGCGGGCAGTTTACGGATATCGTGGCTATCAGCCAGATGACACCGGGACCGATTGGTATCAACTCGGCTACGTATGTAGGCTATACCAGCGTGGTCAATGCCGGTTACGGTCATGGTTGGGCGGTATTGGGCAGTGTGACGGCTACTTTGGCCGTAGTGCTTCCATCGTTTGTCCTGATGTTGCTTATCAGCAAGTTCCTGATGAAGTTCAAGAACCATCCTGTGGTGGAACATGTGTTCCAGGGTTTGCGTCCGGCTGTGGTCGGGTTGTTGGCGGCGGCAGCCCTGTTGTTGCTCACACCGGAAAACTTCAGTACACCGGACAGTCCGTGGCAGTTCTATATCAGTATTTTTCTTTTTGCCTTTGCCTTTATCGGCAGCCTTGTGTATAAGATGAATCCCATTAAATTGATTTGCCTTTGCGGGTTGGCGGGCTGGATTTTGTTTTAACCGTTAAATGGATGTAAGTATGATGGAGACAATATTTCCTTTTGCTTTGTGGTGTTTCACTTCGCTTTTCACGATCACGAGTCCTTTGAGTACGATGCCCGTATTCCTGACCATGACGCAGTCTTTGGATGAAAAGGAGCGTCGTGCAGTAGCCATAAGATCCACTTTGGTGGCTTGCTGCGCTTTGTTACTGTTTGTATTGGCCGGTCAATTTCTGTTCAAGTTTTTCGGTATATCTACCAATGGTTTCCGTATCGTAGGCGGTATTATCATATTCCGTATCGGATTCGATATGTTGCAGGCCAAGTACACACCGATGAATCTGAGGAAAGAAGAAATCAAAGAGTATGCCAACGATGTTTCCGTGGCTCCTTTGGGAATCCCTTTACTATGCGGGCCGGGTGCGATTGCCAATGCGATTGTCCTGATGCAGGAAGCCCATTCGTTTGAAATGAAAACGGCCTTGATTGTGGCTATCGTATTGGTGTATGTCGTTACGTTTTGCCTTTTGCGATGGGCAGGCCAGTTGGTGAAATTTATCGGCGAGACGGGTAACAACGTCATGATGCGGCTGATGGGTCTGATTCTGATGGTGATTGCGGTGGAATGTTTTGTCAGCGGGGCACGTCCCATCCTGACGGAAATCCTGCATGGAAGTTAGAGGGCGTTTGAACTTCACCACCGGTTGTCTGTAAACCTTCTCCGACGGGATTTTGCGGATGTTATGAGGTCACGGAGCACGAAGCCGTTTACAGTAACAGGCAACGATAGCATTGCCATACGGAAAGTAAAAGAGGCGGAATGCCAACAAGCCATAGGACAAGCATATTAGGAATAAGGTTCGACTCAGAAGGAAAGCATAACTGTTTTAGAAAACGCAAAGCAAGAAGTAGAAAAAATGATAATGGAGTAGTTAGGTATGAAACGTATCAAAATATTCATAAGCAGTGTTCAACGTGAGTTTGCTGAAGAACGGGCAATGCTTTGCCATTATATCCGGACAGATGCATTGTTGGGGAAGTTCTTCGAGCCGTTCATTTTCGAGGAGGTTCCGGCAAATGAGTTCCCGACAAGCCATGTGTATCTGAGAGAGGTTGAAATGTGCGACATTTATCTGGGATTGTATGGCAATTTATATGGGTATGAAGATGAAGAAGGGATATCTCCGACAGAACGTGAATATGATTTGGCTGCAAGGTTACACAAAAGTCGGCTGATTTTCATAAAAAGCATAAACGAAGACAGACGTCATCCTAAAGAAACCCCAGAAATATTTCATAACATCCGAAGTTAAATGTGTACAGTTTTACGGAAATGTGGTAGAAAAACCGATGCCTGCTTACCAGATTTACAGAGGCGATGTCTTTGAGTTGGTGGATCAGGCAACAAGTTTCATCATGAGCCGTATAGACAACTGGACTGGGACTCGTGAGGAAGGAGAGCATGCAGCGGTGCCGACACATCCGGAATTGCCGATTGATGCTGTGAAGGAAGCCATAGTTAATGCTGTATGCCACAGGGACTATACAAGCAATGCCAGCGTACAGGTTATGCTATTCCGCAATCGTCTGGAAATATGGAATCCGGGAACGCTGCCGTATGGACTGACAGTACAGAAACTTCAAGGACCGCATAAATCTTTGCCGGCGAATCCGTTGCTTGCTGACCCGATGTATTGGAACGGTTATATTGAGAAAGTCGGGACCGGTACTGAGGACATCATTAGGAAGTGTCGCGAATATGGATTGAAAACTCCTGAATTCCATCAGGAAGAAGATTTCAGAGCTGTTATCTGGAGGACTGTTGAATCACAGAATGATCCAAAGGCGATCCAAGGCGATCCAAAGGCGATCCAAAGGCGATCCAAAACGATCCAAAGGAAGTTGAAGAACTGATAAGATTGATAAAAGGTAATCCTTCCATTTCAAGGGCTGAGTTAGCCAAGCAACTTGGGTTGAGTGAACGGCAGGTTCGCAAGATAATAGATCATCTGAGGGTAGAAGAAAGGCTTGTCAGAAAAGGAGGTACGACCGGAGAATGGATTATTATCAAATAAAAAACGGCAAAGGAATGTGGCGAATCGGACACAATCCTTTGCCGTTTTGGTAAACGGACGGGCGGGGGAGAAGGAATGTCCCCTATCTAAAGGTGTCGTGTTTGATGATTTTATGTATGTCTTTTATATTGAACTCACCTTTGAGGAGTACGAGTATGCCATCTTCTTCCGAGCCTTCCGTGGAACGGATGACGACTACGATTTGGTGAATGACTTCCTTGTCTTTTTTGAAAAATACCCGGATGTGTTCGTCGTCCTCCTTTACTTCTACCATTTTGGAATAGTCCTTAAAATCCAACATTTCCAAGTCAGCGAGGTAACGCTTGAGAAGAGCGGAATCGTTTTGCAGTTTCTCGGGCGTGAGCACTTTTATGCTTTTCACATTAATGCCCGCTTTGTGGAGTTTCTTTTTCACCAAAGGCATGAGTATGCTCGGCATACGTACGGATGCTTGGTCGTATTGGCTGACGAATGCGTCTATGCCGGTGGTCTGCCTGCTGCACGACATGGCGCAAAGGCAGGCAAGGATAAGGATGAAATACTTCATGATATTTGTTTTTTAGAGTTTTTTTAATAGCTTTTCCAAATCTTCTTTCCGCATGTCTCCTGTAATCCAAATCAACTGCGTGTCTTCTTTGCTTTGGACGGTTATAAGGAATGCGCTTGGACAGTCAGAGGATTTTTCTTTTTTTAAGATGCAGACTTTTTCATCGGAGTCTACCGTTTTGATGAGTTGCTTGTACTTTTCGTCCTTGATACATTGCTGCAAGTCCTTGTCTATGGACTGGAGAAGCTGGCGGTTGTCTATATCCAGGATGTTGATTTCCTTAATGGATATGTCCGACATATCAGGCAATAATGTCTTGATGATTTCGCCGTTTATGTTGACGTAAGTCACTCCTTGCTTTTCGGCATAACGGTCGAACAGCGTTTGTTGGGCTGCGGCCGGCATGATGTATGCCAGTCCGGCCAATAGTACTATAAGTCGTCTTTTCATAAGGCCATGTCTTTAAGTTCGTGAATATTCTTATGGATGTCTCTTTTGATATATTTTAGTCTTTCGTGAGTGCGCAGGACGCTTTGTTCGCTCGTTTCGATACATTTGAGCGTACTTCCCAATGCTTTTTTGGCAATGAGGGTTTCTTGGGGCGTGAGTCCGTTATGCTGTTGCGGGGCATGTGTGACGCCCACGTAGCAAAGCAAGGCGGCTGCCACCGCAGCGGCCCCCCAAAAAAGAAAGAGCCTTTTACGGGAGGGTACGGCCGGTTGCCGGTCTATCCAAGCTTCCAGACGTTGTTCCATTCCGTCAGGTGGGAGGGCTTGACTTTCTTCAGCCAAGATACGGAAAAGGGTAGCGTCGGCATGGTTCTCTTCCGTATGGGAAAGGAGGTGGGTCCGGAGCAGGTTCTCTTCTTCCAAAGTGGTTTTTCCTTCGTAATACCGCTTCAGTAGTTCCTGGTAATCAACTGTATTTTTTCTGTTCATGGTGGTCCATTGTTTTTATATATAGTTCTCGTAGTTTTCGACGGGCGCGGGAGAGTATCATCCGGATGTGGGCTTCTTTCAACTGTACGACGGACGCAATCTCTTCAAAACTGTATCCGCCGATGTCCCTCATGACGACGACGGTGTGTTGAGGCTCCTCCAGACTATCGATATATCGGTGCAGCAATGCGGCTTCTTCCGAGTGGATGGTTTCTGTGTAAGGAGTGGATGCTGCGGCTATGGTACGTTCTGTTTTTTCATAGTCTTCGTATGAGAGATGTTGTTTCCGTATGGTGTCGAGACACAGGTTCTTGACGCTTGTTACGGCGTATGCCCGGGCATCGAGGATTCCGTCCAGTGTATCCCGTTGCTTCCATAGTTTCATATAGGCTTCCTGTACCATGTCTTCAGCGTCTTCCGGATTTCCTAATATCCGGTAGGCCGTGCGATACATGGAGGCAGACAACGGTAAGTAGGTCTGTTTGAAGGTTTCTTTGTTCATGCGTGGGCTATGTTTTTATAAAGAAGACGCAGGGGAAGCGTTTTTGCAACAAAGAATATAAAAAAACTGCGGCTGTCTTTTTTAGAGAGACGAATGCCGCAGTTTTTGAAACGGATGCCGGAAATGTATCCGGTAAAAAGCGTCCGGCTATCCTTGCGTAATCAGTTGAAATAATAAATAAAGATAGCCGTGCCCTCCAATGCTTTCTTTCCGGTCTCTTTGATGTCCATCGTGAATCTGATTTCGGCCTTGACGGCACCGCGCAGGTTGGCCAAGGATTCGAGTTTTGTGCTCAGGCGCAGGCTTTGTCCGCTGAGGACGGCTTGGCCGAATTTCATCTTGTCAATACCGTAGTTAATCATCATCTTCAGGTTGTTGACCTCGATGATCTGGTTCCACAGATAGGGCAGGAGGGAGAGGGTCAGATAACCGTGTACGATGGTGCTCTTGAACGGGCTTTCCTTTTGGGCACGTTCCACGTCCGTGTGAATCCATTGATGATCCAAAGTGGCATCGGCAAAGAGGTTGATACGTTCCTGGTCCACCTGCAAATATTCCGATTCGCCCAAGGGCTGCCCTACATATTTTTCAAAATCTTCGAAAGAATTAATTACTAATTTACTCATGTTTCCTGAGATTTAAGTTCATGTAATTTGTTATTTGTAAGCAAATATACAGAATAATGTGTTTCCGGACAATAATCCGGCTGTTTTTTTGTCTTTTCCTCTCCGGAAATTTTAGAAAAAAGTCTTTCATCTTTCAGGATATGCTGTAAACGTCTTGCTTTAAGCATATTAGTATCCTGAAGGATGGAGGTGCCATCTTTCAGCCCACTTTCAGGTGATGGGCGGCTACCGTTGTGCGCCAAACGGAAAATCAATCTAAGGCGAGTGATTTCTCAATCTAAGCCGAATGATTTGCAGATCTGCGCCAAACGAAAAGCGGCGTTCGGCTCAGCTTGTAGCTGACATGGGCTGAAAGACGACAGGTTGAAAGTTCAGGATGTATCCGATTTGTATTGAGATAGTTACGGTGTATTCTGAAAGATGAAAGGCATTTTCCGGAAAAGTATGGAGGAAGGAAAGATGTGGGAAGTATCGAATCCGACGGCTATCCGGTTTCTTTGGAGAAGAGTGACACGGAGAAACGCAGAAATGTGCACAAACGTGCACTAATGTGCGGAAATGTGCACAAACGAGCAGAAACGTGTACTAATGCGCAGCTTCCGCCGTACGTCCCCTAACTTTGCCGTAAAAACCGAAGTACATGGAACTGAAACACATCGTAAGAAGGGCTGTACGCCGATGGGCGGAGAAAATCGCGAGTAAGCGAGCGCAGAGGCAAGCCCGCTTGGCTCTGCCGAGCGGGAGCGATTTATCAAAAAGGAAAGCCGGACGTTTGGAAGTTACCGGAGGCGTGGCCGGTCATATCGGAGAAACGACAGTCACCGAATCGCGACCGGAAGCCTCCACGAGGCCGGCCTCCCGGAAGGCGGAAGCCCATGACGCGAAAGACAACGCGCCTGCCCACCTCGACCACCAGTTGGCCGCTTTCGCGGAGGCACGTTACGACCTGCGCCACAACCTGCTGACGGGGCAGGCGGAATTCCGTCCCAAGGGACAGGACACGACAGTCTTCCTCCCCCTCACGGCACGCGACCTCAACTCCCTCTGCCTCGCCGCCCACGAGGCGGACATCCCGTGTTGGGACCGAGATGTGTCGCGCTTCGTGGCATCCGACCGTCTGCCCGACTATCATCCCTTCCGCGACTATTTCGACCGCCTGCCGCCGTGGGACGGAGAAGACCGCCTCGACGCACTGGCACGGCGCGTGTCGGACAGTGCGCTGTGGGTGAGCGGATTCCGCCGATGGATGCTGGCCGTGGCCGCGCAATGGATGGGGGTGGGGAACGGCCATGCCAACAGTATGGCCCCGGTATTGGTGAGCGGGCGGCAAGGATTGGGAAAATCCACATTCTGCCGCAACCTCCTGCCACCCGAACTGTCCGCCTATTACACCGACAGCGTGGACGTGACGAATACCGTCCGTATGGAACAGCTTTTAGTGGAAATGGGACTCATCAACTTAGACGAGTTCGACCGCATCCCCGTCCGCCGCCATCCGGCCTTGAAGAACGTGATGCAGCTCACCGACCTGCACGTGCGCAAGGCTTACCAACGCGACGCACGCCGCCTGCCGCGCATCGCCTCCTTCATCGCCACGTCCAACAGCCATGAACTGCTCTCCGACCCTTCGGGCAGCCGCCGCTTCCTCTGCGTGGAGGTGGAGCGTCCCATCGACAGCACGGACATCGAACATGCCCAAATCTACGCCCAACTGAAAGCCATGCTCCTCGGCGGCGAGCGTTACTGGTTCACGGCGGGGGAAGAAGCGGAAATCCAACGTGCCAACGTGGCCTTCTACCGTACTTGCCCGGCGGAAGAGGCTTTTGCCCGCCACTTCCGTGCCGCCCGTCCGGACGAAGAGGCCCTGTCCGTCTCCCTTCCCGAGCTCATCGCCCTGTTGCGCAAGCGTCAGCCGGGCACGCTCACAGGCATAAGCATGCAGGAGTTCAGCCGCGCCCTCGTGGCCGCAGGCGTGGAACGGAGGCACACGGAAAAGGGTAACCGTTACCGGATCGTGCCGTTGGAGACTTCCAATTTCCAAGACCTGCCTCTCTGCAAAAGGAGTTAAATGAAGTCCCAAACACCAAAGAAAAGGAAAGAAGCCCTCCGGCATTTCACCTTACCAACAGTACCAAAGAAATACCTCTTTGGAATTGCTTCATATAGCAAAAAAGATTACCTTTGCAACGTCACACCGACCCTTTAGCACGGAATACAACCATGGGAAAGAAGATATTCAATGAAGACCGTTACGTAAACCCTTACACCGACTTCGGGTTCAAGAAACTGTTCGGCACAGAAATGAACAAAGACTTGTTGCTCAGTTTCATCAACAGTTTACTGCATGGCAAAGAAAAAATAAAGTCCCTCACCTACCTCAACACCGAACACCTCGGAATCAGTGAGGCAGACCGGCGGGCCGTATTCGACGTGTACTGCGAAAACGAAAGGGAAGAAAAAATCTTAGTGGAAATGCAACGTGGAGAACAACAGTTCTTCAAGGACAGAAGCCTCTACTATTCCACGTTCCCCATACAGGAACAAGGAAAGAAAGGGAGTTGGGACTACCAACTCAAGGCCGTCTATGTCATTGGCATACTCAATTTCACCTTCGACCACAAGCATGACACATACTACCACCATGAGGTACAACTGACGGACAGGAAGACTCAGGAAGTGTTCTACGACAAGTTGACTTTCATCTATCTCGAGATGCCGAAATTCAACAAACAAGAAAATGAGCTAAGCAACATGTTCGACAAATGGCTCTTCGTGTTACGCAACCTGACGCGCCTCATGGAGAAGCCTGCGGCACTTCAAGAACGCGTCTTCACCAAACTGTTCAAAGCTGCCGAAATCGCCAAATTCACCAAAGAAGAATATGACCGCTACGAAGAAAGCCTGAAAGTGTATCGGGATTGGCAAAACACCATTGCCACAGCCGAACACAAAGCCCTAGAACGAGGACTGAAACGCGGATTGGAACAAGGTTTGGAACAAGGACTGAAACAAGGTTTGGAACGAGGACTGGAACAAGGACTGGAACAAGGATTTGAGCAAGGAGAGCAGCACAAAGCCAAAATGATTGCCCGTCAAATGAAATCCAACGGTATTCCCACAAATATCATTGCACAATGCACAGGATTGGATGCCAACGAAATAGAACAGTTATAATTAGAGAATATCTACCGACAGACAAAGAAGCTGTCATGAATCTAATCAAGTTGAACACGCCCGATTATTTCGCAGAAAAAGAAGCGGCTGATTTAAACAAATATTTGGACAAAGAAATAGAACTGTATTACGTCCTACTCGTCGATGGAACTGTCATCGGAAGTGGTGGAATAAATTTTGCAGAAAACAAAACGGTCGGGAAAATAAGTTGGGACATGATACATCCGAAATTCCAAGGCAAGTCATTAGGGACAAAGTTATTAAACTATAGACTTGAAATCCTGAAAACCATTCCCAGTATTCAAAGAATAACAGTGAGAACCTCACAAGCAGCTTATAAATTTTACGAAAAACAAGGGTTTGTCCTACATGAAATCAAAAAGGACTATTGGGCCGATGGCTTTGACATGTACAGTATGGTATATGGAAAAAGCTTCTAAATATCACCGAATTAAACGGTTTCAATATTTGTCGTAAGAAAACAACCGGTATCATACGGTACAGTTTTCGTATGAAGGAGAGCATAAGTATTTCCGTTACCTTTCGCCCGACTGGTCGCGCAGCAATATGGCCGAACTTTACACTTTCGATGCGGCAGGTGATACGCAAAAGTCCAAACGCTTGTTGGGAAATTTTCATGTAGGCCCGTAGTGTGGCGTGGATTTTTCTTAAGTGGTATTGTCCTTATGCTCTTTACTTTACATTTTTTCAGGCGTTTTATAACGGCTGAACTGCTTCAAATGATGTTTCAAGTGAAGTACGTTTGCATGGATTTTTCCCGTGTCTGTAGTCGTTATTTCTATTGTTTTCCGTTTTTCTGCCGAGAATGATTTTTCGCTTTCAACTAAATGATTTTTTATTCGGCTTGGATTTTCATGAAAATGTGCGCATGTCGTACGCTGACAAGCCCAAAACATTGCTTTTGCGGGCTTTGTTTAACATTGTTTAATCATACAGCAAAACAAACTGTGTATTAACGGGTTGCGAAAAACGCTCACGTTTCTGCTCACGCTAAAAATTTGGAGGAGATTTGGATTTATTTGTTACTTAGTGGATGAATTAAGAAAAGAAGAATCGGAATGAATATTTCTGCCGATAATTATTAACTTAAAAAGCAAAAACATGAAAAATATATTATTATTCTTTGTTGCTGTCTTTATCGCGTCAAGTTGTTCTACGGAAAGAAAAGGCAATTTTCGATTGCAACCTGATTCTAAACAGAATGTAACTATAACTTCATTGGAGATAGATAGTGTTTTATTGGATTCTGTAACAACTTCTTTTGTAGTAAGTTCCGGAAAGTGTGACAGTGGGGTTTATGTGATAGATAATTACTTTTGCACTTTGTACCGTTTTGATTTAAACGGTAAGTTTAAAGATAGAAAATTAGGAACAGGACGAGCTAGAAATGAAACGACCATAGGTCGTATTGCTACACATTCTTTTTTGGCTGACGGGAGATTGGTTTTATATGATTACAATGCCGGATATTATATTTATAACAAAGATTTTTTGTTAGAAGATTATTTCCGGGTTGTCTATGAACAAACTAATAATGATGGAAGTTACGATCGTGACAATTTGTATGAAGATCCATATTCCTATACTCCGGTTTATAATGATAATGTTTGTCGATCGTATGGTAATAATATCTATTTTAAGGTGCACTTGGCTTTTCCTAACTGTAATTATATACATACTACAGATGAACAATTAAGACAAGGAGCCAATATATTGGAGACTAATCTGGAAAAAAGAAGTTTAGGGAGGATACTTTCTGTGGGTTATCCAATGGGGTATTATACCAACAGCTTAGATAAGGCTATATTTTCAACTGTGAATTTTGACATCTCACAAAAAGGAAATTTCTACGTTACTTATGAAGCTGATACTTTAATCTATCAGTATGATAAAGATTATAATGAACAAGTGTGCTTTGGATTTGCAGGAAAGAACATGGATTTGGATTATGTTACTATAAATACACTGTCGGAATCTAGAAAAAACTGGAGAAATGAACGTCAAACCAAAGGGTATTATAATTGGTTGGAGTATGTGGACGAAACGGGGTTGTTGTTCCGTTCTTACCAAAAGGGAAAAACTCAATCAACTGACGGACTGCAAATATATAAAGATGGTGTACTCTTCGGAGATGTAAGTGTACCCAAAGGGTTAAGGGTAATGGGTTATGTTGCACCGTATTGCTATTCGTATGTCATTGCGGATGAAGAACGTGAAATCATGTATATGTACCGTTTTAAGTTATGAATAAGAAACTCATTTGCAATATTCAACCTAAAACTCCACCGTCACCCCCAACGTGGGCAACAGTGTCCCGCTTATTTGTTCTACACGCCGCATCACATAACGCTGCTCTTCCAAAGGAGCTTCGGGATTCGCCACAACACCGGTACTCATGAACACGTCCGGCTGACGTAGTTTGCTGACGGTCACATTCTGTAAGTCAAGATACAATCCCAGGCGCCAACGTTTGAAAAAGAATTCTTTGTCCACCCGCACATCCAGTTGGGCATACCCCGGTAGCCGCTCTGCATTATAACGGCTGTAATCGTAGGCAGACTTCCCATTCGCATCCCAATACGTCACATAGGACGAGGCTACCTCATCGTATGGCGTATAAGGAGAGCCGCCGATGCAACTCAACCGTAATCCTACGCTCCAACGGTGTGGGAAATCATACGTACCGCTCATGTTCAGAATCACTCGATTGTCCCACGCCGAAGGAACATAAGCGGCATGACGGTCGGCACGGTATTCGCTGCGGTACCAGGTGAAAGAACCGGTCAGGTTCAGACGGTCGGGTAAAGTCCAACGCATCAAGGCTTCCACTCCGTAGGCACGGCCTTGTGCCGTAGACACCAACGCCTCGTTACCTACCACACCATAATCCGTGCCCTTACAAGTTAACGGAACCCCGTCGGCCAACGAAAGCGGCACACGGTGATAAGACTTATAGAACCCTTCTACCGACACAGCCCAACGGTCATTGGCTTTCCATTCGCCACCCCAAGCTACCTGCGCCACATTCATATAACGTAAATCCCGGTTGACCAACCGGTCTGTCGCGTCTTTATAGCCCAACGCCGTGTAAGGCGGTAATTGGTGATACCAGCCTACCGAAGCTGCCGTCGACCAATGGGGCGAGAAAACATAACGGAAAGAAGCGCGCGGAGATAGCTGTTCCCACGGACGGGACATACGCGATGAATAATTATTGCCGTCTGCCCGCACCCCGACCGACGCACTCCATCGTTCTTCCGGAGCCGTATAAGCCGCAGAGAACGAGGCTCCATAGGCGACAAGCCCCAAATGGGTACGGTAGACAGACCAGTCCCCGACCGACAAAAGACGGCGTTCACGGTCGGTATAATCCATGTAGCTCAATTCCGCACCCTCTTTCAACGTCCAACCACCCGACAACGTCGTCATATTTTCTGCACGGAACGTGGTCTTCTGCTCTGTGGAACGCAATCGAAGCGTGAGATTCTCCTCAGTGCTCTCGTCATTATTCCGATATTTCAGATTCTTGTCGTTCAGGTAATTGTGGCTCAACACGTACGTCTGCACATGTCTTCCGGCATAATGCCGGTAAGAAACCCCTACCGTAAAAGTCTCTTGTTCTATCTTAGGCAGATAACTCAAAATATAATCCGAACCTTCGTCTTCTCCTGCCAAATCCGTATTCAGCTCCATCCGGTCTACTCCGGCCAATGCCATCACCGTCAGTTCGTCGTACGGCGTCAAGCGGGTCTTTACCTTAAACTGTCCGTCGATATAATTCGGAAGGAAAGGCAAACCTATCATTTTAAAAAGTAATTGCAAATAAGACTGGCGTAAGGAAAACAGGTAGGTCGTCTTTTCCCCGATATGGCCGCTCCCGCTCAAGGCGGCCTCGGAGGCTCCCAAAGTAGCCTTGAACGTCTGACGCTCCGAAGAGCCTTCGCGCAAACGGAAATCGAGCACGGAACTCATGGCTCCTGCACGGTCGGCCGGAAATGACCCCGTATAAAACTTAATCTCACGTACCAAATCGGCATTGACGATACTCACCGGGCCTCCCGTAGCCCCCTGCGTGGCAAAATGGTTGATGTTCGGAATCTCTATACCGTCCATATAAAAACGGTTCTCCGACGGACCGCCGCCTCGCACTATCAAATCATTACGGTATCCCACCGGCGAAAAAGCCACACCCGGATAACCGCGCACGATGCGCGAAATGTCCCGGTTGGCTCCGGGGCTTTTCTCTATCTCACGAAGTCCGATGACCTGTACGCTCACCGGAGCCTCAGCCGTCTTACCATACGACTTAGGACGTACGGTCAAAGTATGCAACGACTTGATGTCCTCCTCCAACTCGACGTTCACTTCGGGCGTGACAGCCGAAACGATATAATCCGGCGTCTCCTGCGGCACATACCCGGCCGCCGTCACCCGGAATGAAAAAATACCGGGCGGCACGTGGGGTAACACGAACACACCGGCCGTATCGGTCACCGCACGCACAGTATCTATCGAAGCAGGAGACACAAAAGCCCCTACCACCGGTTGACGGCTCGTCCGGTCTATTACTTTGCCCGTCACACGAAAAGAAGATTGTGCAACAGCCTGCACCACCAAGAGACTGCATAAAAGCCAGCCGCAGAAAAATTTCTTCATCCTCATCATTTCCATACTGCAAAAATAACATCTTATTTTCTCGTAAGCAAAAATAACCAAAGACGAAAGCAGAAACAAAATTTTCACTACCTTTGTCCATCATAGTTCGGATGGGATGCGAATGAAAAATACTTTCTACCTATTGCTGTTCTGGTTAGGACTTTCCCTGGAAGTTCCGGCACAAGCCATCTGGTCGGCGGACTTCCCGTTCGCCGGAGAACTCCCGTCCAACGAAATGACGGAACTCTATCAGGACGAAGACGGCTTTGTCTGGATAGGCACAACGAACGGTCTGTCGCGTTACGACGGTTATCGCCTGCAAACGTTCCAAACAGATTACCTTCACCCCAACCGGCTGACCCACAACCATATTACCTGCATTGCGGAAGACAGTGCATACCTTTGGATCGGGACGAGAAAAGGACTGAACCTCATTGACAAACGGACTTACCGGATTACCACACCGGGCGAAGCTCCGTTGCAGACAGCCCATATCCGCTCTCTTTGTTCCGACGGGAAAAGTCGTATATGGATAGCCTTGAACGACCGGCTATTAGAGTCCCATTTCCCATACCATGAATATACCTCCATCAACCTGCCTTCCCCAAACGGCAAACCGTCTTACATCAACTCTTTCTTTTATGAGAAAGGAAAAGAACGCCTGTGGATATGCACGTCGAATGGAGTTTTCGTCTATACGGACAGTACACAAGACCTGCGCCACCTGCCGCCGGTGGGACAGACCAACTCTCCTTTCACGCTTTTCCAAGACAGGGACGGGCGGTATTGGCTCACCACATGGGGAGAAGGACTATGGCAACTCCTGACCGATGAAACCTTGAAACATGTGGAATATATCCGTCAGGACATACAGTCACCACGAGGAAAAGTGGCAGACCGTAAATTTTTCAGTACAGCCCAAGACGACACGTTCGGTTACATTTGGGCTTTGTCCTATAACAACCTGTACGCATTCCGGTATGACGACCGTGCCGGGAAGTTGATGCCCGTGGCTTTGCCCGGACACATAGACACCGGCAAAATGTACACCAAAATCCTAAAAGACCACGATGGCAACCTGTGGCTCAGTTCTTACGATCGTGGCACGTTGCTCACGTTTCATACGGAAACCATACGAAGCTATCCGTTGGACGACCTGCGCAAGACCTTGGACTGGATGCCCAATCTGCTCACCTTGAACCGCGACACTCAGGGGCACTTCTGGTTCGTCCAAGACCGCTTCGGTCTCTGCCTCCATGAGCCGCAACACGGAAAAACCGTTTTCGCCACCCCCGAAATCCAGAACCTGACGGTAGATGCCCGCGTCACGGCATCCAGTCCTGTCAGCGGTGGCTTATGGGTAGCAGCTCCCCACCGCAACCAAGTGTACCTGTTGACGTACGACCAAGGAACATTTAAGGTAAACCGCCGCATCCGGTTGTCCGACGCTTCCGGTGATTATGTTCCCGCCAACCAGATGGAAGAAACATCGGACGGCAAACTTTGGTTGCGTAGCGGAGGGCGTATGCTCTGCCAGCCTGCCGACGGCACGTCCCTGCTCTCCACGCCCGACTGCCTGCACTTTACCGCCTTTGCCCATAGAGACGCTGTGTCCGTCTGGGCCTCCACTTCCCGACGTCTATATATAATAAAGGTGGAAGGGAAACACATGGCATGTATTCCGCACCCCCTTGCCTTTCAGAACCACGAGGACGAGGAGGTGCGCTTTCTCTGCCCCGATGACTCGGGCGGCTTTTGGATAGCCACCAGTATGGGGCGCATCCTGTACGGTCAACCGGAGGATTCAGTTTTCCAAGATTTCAGCGACCGTTTCGACACGCAAGGCATGACGATATTGAATCTGTTATGGCGGAACCACCACCTTTGGCTCGTCTCCCACAACCGTTTCATCCACTACGACACACAGCGCCACAGCCTGCAACAATACACTTCCTCGGACGGCAATATGTCCACTCCTATCTTCCGCGACCAAGCTGCATTCCTTTCGGCCGACGGTACACTCTACGCCGGAGGACGCGGCGGTTTCGTATCAGTCACTCCCCCTCCTTCATCCGCCCCTAAGGCTCTTTCACGTGCGGTGATGCTGACCGACTTCAAAAGCGGTATGCGCAGTATGCTGTTTAATCCTTCCGGACGGTACGTGTCCGGACAGCCCGACCGGAACACGCTTACCTTGCAACCTGAAGCGGCCAACCTTTCCGTCAGCTTTTCCACTTTAGATTATGCACGAAGCGGAAAAGTACGCTATGCTTACCGGTTGGAAGGCCTCGACACCGATTGGAACTACCTGCAAGAAGGGGAAAACACGGCTTACTACCAAAAACTGCCCAAGGGAAATTACCGGTTGGTCGTAAAAGCCACAGACCGTAACGGACAATGGCAGGCTCCCGTCACGCTGCTCAGCCTCACGCAACTGCCGGCTTGGTACGAAACCATTTGGGCTTACGCGGCCTACGTAACCGCAGCCTTGCTTCTCATTTACGTACTCCTTAGACTTTACTTGCAACGCTTGCGCAGCCGCAACCGGTTACAACTCCAAGAAGCCCTGACACAAGCCAAACTGGATTATTTCACCAACATCTCCCACGACTTGCTTACACCGCTCAGCGTGATATCCTGCGTAAGTGACTACTGGGAACGGCAATATCCGACCGAGGAACGCCAAACCACGGTGTTGCGCCACAACATTTACCGACTGAAACGCCTGTTGCAACAAGTTCTGGATTTCCGTAAGACCGAGAACGGCAACATGGTACTTCGCCCCGAAGAAGGCGACATCTTCGCTTTCGCCCGTCAACTGTGTACCCACCATTTCTTGCCTTTGGCTGAACAGAAAGGCGTACGGCTGAATCTCCGCATTCCGGAAGGCGAATGCCGAGGCACGTTGGATTTTGACAAAGTAGACAAGATACTCTATAACTTGCTTTCCAATGCCGTCAAGTACACGCCAAGTGGAAAAAATGTCGATTTCATCGTGGAAATCCGGCAAAACGGAACAGAAAAAGACGTGGTATTCACCGTGCAAGACGAGGGTGTCGGCATACCGGCCAAAGAACAACAAAGGATATTCGACCGCTTCTACACCGGAAGCAACGGACGTAGCGGACAATCGAACGGCATAGGACTGGCACTGGCCCGAGAGTTGACCGCCTTGCACCATGGTAGCCTCACGTTGGAAAGCGAACCGGGCAAAGGCAGCCGTTTCACCGTAACCCTTCCGTGGGTAGCTCCGTCAGCCGCCCCCGTGCAGAACCGCCCCGAGGCACAGCCGGTGGATGCCGAAATATCAGTACCGGACGTCACTGCCCCGGAAGCCTCCTCCCCAGTAGCGCAGAAGCCGTCTCCCGAAGCAGGAGAGGCCGAAAACGACCTCCCCTCCATCCTTCTCGTGGACGACAACACGCAACTGTTGGAAATGATGGAGAAGATATTGGCCACGAAGTACCGGGTGCTCACGGCAGAAAACGGGTTGGAGGCCCTGAAACAACTCAAGGCACACGCCGTAGACCTCATCATATCGGATGTCATGATGCCGGGCATGGACGGATTCACCCTGTGCAGGAAGCTCAAATCACAACTCGAAACCAGCCATATCCCCGTCATCATGCTGACAGCCAAACAGAGCGCGGACGACCGAGTAGATTGCTATGAAGCCGGTGCGGACGGTTATCTGGCCAAACCGTTCGAATTGAAAGTGCTGGCCGCCCGGATAGACAACCTGCTCCGCACCTACCGGAACCGCCAACAGGCTTTCAGGATGGAAGACCACGTCCGTCTGGCCGAACTGGAATATTCTTCCGGCGACACCCGCTTCCTTCAGGACATGGCAGACTGTATCCACACCCATTTGGCCGAAGAAGGATTCGATTTGGAACAACTGTCCGGCCATTTGAATGTATCCAAATCCACCCTCCACCGCAAAGTGAAGGCCATGACCGGACTTACGCCTTTGGAATTTATCCGGAACATCAAGCTGAAGTACGCCTGCGAGATGCTTTCACGCCGCGACCGGAACATCGCTGAAATAGCCTACGCCACGGGCTTCTCTTCACCTAAATATTTCACCAAGTGCTTTAAAGAAGAGTTCGGACTGACACCCCGCGAATACCAAGAGAAAGAAAAATAAAACCGTAACAGGCAGAGATCAGTCACAAAAGAGGGGTAAAAAACTGTCAGAATAGGATTTTACCCCCTTTCTGGCAGTTTTTTTATCCCTCCGTATCCTTCTTTTCATATAGCTTTGCAAGCGTTCGTTCGCAACTCCTTCATCTGACAGGCGAATGCGCAACGACACACCTACCGGCTGCCGACAGTATGACAACCGGCCTGAAACGACCACTGCAAAATCAATCAAAACACATAAAAATACAAATTCAAATGAAAACGAACTTACGTACACATCGGAGTATCCGGTTGAAGTGGATGGCCGCACTCTTTTTCGCATTCGGAATCGGAAACGCCCTCCCGGCTTCCGCCCGCTACTCCCGTGCAGACGAGCTTGCCATTCCGAACGGTGCACGTTCAAACCGGGAAGTGAACTTCAACGAAAACTGGAAATTCTTTTTAGGCGATACCGCCGTAGCCTCGCGTCCGGACTTCGCTGACAACCACTGGCGCACGTTGGACCTGCCCCATGACTGGAGCATTGAAGGCCGTCCTGAAGAGGCCAATCCGGCCGGTAACGACGGAGGGTATTATCCCACCGGCATCGGTTGGTACCGCAAGACATTCGATTTCGTACCGGACTCCCGACGTCCTGAAACCACCCTCTATTTCGAAGGGGTTTACATGAATGCGGAAGTATTCGTCAACGGACATAATCTCGGCATACGTCCCTACGGTTATTCGTCTTTCTACCACGACATCACGCCTTACCTCAAAGCGGGCAAGAATGTCATTGCCGTGCGTGTGGACAACTCGGGACAGAAGAACTGCCGTTGGTACACCGGTTCCGGCATTTACCGCAACGTGAAACTTATCCGTACCCCTAAAGCTCACTTTGAACCGTGGGGCATCGGCATCACCACCGAACAAGTGAACCGGAAAACGCAGGTGGAAGTGGAAGCCACGCTCGCCAACCGCGATAAAGACCTCCCGGCCACACTGCTTTGCACGGTCACCGACTTGGACGGTCACACCATTCTCACACAAAAAGAAACCGTCACCCTTGAAGCGAACCGGACAAGCAAAGTCAAACTGCAATTCCCTTTTGAAAACGCCAAGCTCTGGAGTCCTGAAACACCGAACCTCTACCGGATGGTATGTTGCCTCGTACCGGCCAACGGAGAACCGGCCGACACGGTCACCACTACGTTTGGGGTGCGCCACGTGGAATACAGTGCCGAAAAAGGCCTCGTCCTGAACGGTAAAGCCATAGAACTGAACGGCGGATGCGTGCATCACGACAACGGTCCGCTCGGTGCCGCCTCCTACCGCGACGCGGAATGGCGTAAGGCACGACTGATGAAAGAGGCCGGATTCAACGCCGTACGCACCTCGCATAATCCTCCCGCCGAGGCATTCCTCGATGCGTGCGACCACTTGGGGCTTCTGGTCATCGACGAATCGTTCGACGGATGGCGGTCGGCCAAACTGCCGAAAGACTACTCCATTCTGTTCGATCGCTGGTGGACGAAAGACATCGAATCCATGGTACTGCGTGACCGCAACCACCCGTCTATCTTCTGTTGGAGCATCGGGAACGAAATCATCGAGCGTAAAACGCCCGAGGCTGTCCTTACGGCATACGCGTTGGCAGGCCATGTACGCCGCCTCGACCCCAGCCGCCCGGTGACATCCGCCCTTGCGGCATGGGACAAAGATTGGGAAATCTACGACCCGTTGGCTGCCGCGCATGACATCGTGGGTTACAACTACATGATGCACAAAGGCCCGTCGGACCATGAACGCGTCCCTTCGCGCATCATGATGCAGACGGAATCTTACCCGCGCGACGCATTCGCCAACTGGGCACGGGTCAACGACCATTCCTATATCATCGGAGACTTCGTGTGGACGGCTATCGACTACCTCGGCGAATCGGGTATCGGACGCTTCTATTATAAAGGAGAGTCGGAGGGTGAACATTACCACCGCAACCAGTTTCCGTGGCATGGTGCCTATTGCGGCGACATCGACCTGACCGGATTGCGCAAACCGATTTCCTACTACCGGGAAATGCTATTCAACCCAGAGAAGAAACTCTACATGGCCGTAAAGGAACCTACGGGTTATTACGGTGAAATCAAAGAAACCTTGTGGTCGGTATGGCCGACGTGGGAAAGTTGGAACTGGCCGGGACATGAAGGAAAGAACATCGACGTGGAGGTCTATTCACACTATCCTTCCGTGCGCCTCTACCTGAACGACCGACTTATCGGTGAGAAGCCGACCACGAGAACGCAGGAATTCAAAGCCATCTTCACCTTGCCCTACGCACCGGGTACCTTGCGCATCGTCGGTGTGGAAAACGGCCAGGAAACGGAATCACGTACTTTGGAAACAGCCGGAAAACCGGCACGCATCCGGTTAACAGCCGACCGTACGGAAATCTCGGCCGACGGCGAGTCCTTGGTTTATGTCATAGCTGAAATCACGGACAAGCAAGGACGGGTAGTGCCTAATGCCGACAACCTGCTGACATTCGAACTCCAAGGCTCCGGCACACTGCTGGCTACATGCAGTGCCGATTTGAAAGACTGCACGGCTTACATCGCTCCGGAACGCAAGGCTTGGAAAGGCCGTGCCATGGCGGTCGTGAAAAGCGGGAAAGAAAAAGGCCGGCTCACATTGACCGTTAAAGGCAAGGGAGTGAAAAAGGCTTCCGTCAGCCTTGACGTAAAGTAAATCTGAAAAGAACAAAACCATATAATTAACCTGATTGCCTATCTTTTTGAGACCATGAAACATCTGTCAAAACTCTCAAAATTCGTTTGCACTGTCCTGCTTCTGGCAGGACAGGCAAACTTATTCACCGGTTGCAGCGATGACATGCCGGCGGAAAGCTATTACACCTTCACAGGTGAAATGATGAGTGATTTTCTAACCGAACATGAGAACTTCAGCCTGTTCAAACGCATTGCGGAACGGGCCGGAAAAATGGACTTTCTGGGAAGCCGTGGCTCACGCACCTTCTTTCCAGCAACCAATGCGGGCGTGGAAGCCTTTCTGAAAGAGAAAGGATATGCATCTGTGGAAGACATTCCCGCCTCATTCTGCGATACGCTGTTGAGAGCCTGCATCATAGAAAGAATCATGTACACTTACGACTTGCCCGAAACGCAACAGGAAAACAACGAACTGGACTTGCCACTCATTCTCGAAAGCAAGGGGGATACACTGGATGCCAATCAAATGGCCTTGACCATCGTCAACCGCCGGGCCGCCATCATCAACGAGCTGAAAAACGACTCCGTGGAAAACGGTGTGGTACATCCGGTCGACCGTGTCCTGGTGCCCAATACCAGCCTGGGGTCTACGCTGTTGGACGAATACCACGAGGATTTCCAGATTTATTATGAAGCCCTCCGGCGGACAGGACTGATAGACTCTTTGTACCGTTACCGCGACGAAGAATACGAACAGGAAAAAGGGAAGTATGCCCCTTTCACCCAAAGCATGCGCATCGGAAATGAAGATTACGTAGCCAAACTCCCGGACCACCGCTACAGTGGGTTTACTCTTCTCATCGTACCGGACAAAAACCTGTACGAGAAATACCCCGACCGCTTCAACGAAAGCATGACCATGGACGAAAAGATTGATGCCCTTTACGAGTTGGCCGTGGAGAAATACAGTGGAGCGGACGCGGAAGCCATTTTCGGCCTGAACCAGACAGCTCCGGGTTCTGATAAAACATACA
>ERZ827496.1507-NODE-1507-length-27074-cov-8.198268_pt1 | contig 27074 bp, 25 predicted proteins | sample MGYA00519769_ERZ827496 | MGnify/ENA primary metagenome ERZ827496 (study PRJEB31778, sample SAMEA3449327) | human gut metagenome | biome: human gut; feature: human-associated habitat; material: faeces | place: United Kingdom | collected 2010/2012 ...
GCAGGGTCTTGAAGCAGCCGCCGTCCGACAGGGCGATGAAGCCGATGTTCTTGGAATCACGGATGTTCTTGGCCCAGCCGCACACGGTGACCACCGTGCCGTCGGCGGGAGTGTTCTTGTACAGCGAGACGATCTCAGTACGTTCCATCTTTCTTTCCTCCGATATAAAAATAAAAAGACAGCTTTGCCCTGAATTTTCAGGGCGAACAAGCTGTCTTGTAATGTCCGCGGTGCCACCTGAATTACCGGAAGTGTCCGGTCGCTCGCGCGCTCCAATAAGCGCTGCCCTGGTAACGCTGGGCTTTGCGGCGCACCTACTGGCGGCGGAATGCCGTGTTCAGTTTGCAGCTCCCGGGTGTTCGTTCGCGCACTGGCCCGCACGCGGCTCTCAGCTGCTGCCGCGCTCTCTGTAGCGTCCGGGATGCGTTACTTTTCCCGATCTTTGCTTTTCGGTAATTCTAAAAATAGCACAGCAGCACCGGTTTGTCAATCGGCTTTTTGTGGAAAAACGGTTGAATTCTGACGGAAAGGATGCTATTATTTATCCTGTTATAGTATGTGCATTGCACAAAACGGAACAAACATGAAGATTGGCTTTGTCCTGAGGAGTAGAGCATGAACGAAAACCAAACCACTTACCCCACCGGCGCACAGGATGAGGAAGAGATCGACCTCGTCGCGCTCATGGTGACCCTTCTGCACAAGCTCAAGCCCATCCTGCTGACCGCGGTTGTCTGTGCTGTGATCGCTGGCGGCCTTGCCGGGGTAAAGATCCTGTGCGGCGGCGCTGTTTCGGCAGAAGATCAGGTTGCTTATGAAGAGGCTCTGGCTGAGTATCAGCAGAAAGAGAAGGATTATGAGTTTGCTGTGCAGCAGTACGAGCTGACGGCGAAGAGCAACGAGGATGCGCAGTCTAGTGTGCAGGAAGCACTGAAACAGGCACAGGACTATGCAGAAAAGTCGCTGCTAAAAAATCTGGACGTTTATAATGTCTGGACGGCGCAGGCTGACCTTTATATTGACAGCGGCTACAAAATCCAGCCGGGTTCTGCGTATCAGAATGTTGACCCGACCGGTGCGTTGCTGGCTGCATATCAGAAACAGCTGGTCAGCGGTGACTCCATGAATGCTGCCGCTGATGCCGTAGGGGTAGATGTGCGCTACCTGAAGGGCGTGGTCACGGTAGAACTTTCCCAGAACGACAGTGGCGAGTATAACGGCGTGATGACCTTGCAGGCGTATGCCGCAGATCAGCAGACCGCAGAGAAAATTCTGAACGCGCTGCTGGGTCGTCTGGATCTGATCCATGATAAAGCGGCAGCTGCTGTGTGCAGCCACAGTGTACGCGTGATTGATCAGAGCGTGACACAGGGGGTCTCCACGGAACTGCGTGCGTTGCAGCAGACGAGCAATGAAGATGTTCAGAATCTGCAGAGCCAGCTGGTGGAACTGCAGAGTGCCCGTCAGGCGCTGGATGACAATCTGGCTTCTGCTAAGAGTACTTGGGAGAGTGCGGAGGAGCCCGCACTGGACGGCGGCGCTGCCTCCTCTGTGGCAAAGTACCTGCTCATTGGCTTCCTGCTGGGCGGTGTGCTTGCCTGCGGCGTGGTCGTGGTCAGGTTCCTGCTGGACGGCATGGTCTACTCGGCCAGCGAGCTGAACCGCTCCACCGGCCTGCCCGTGCTGGGCGCACTGGCCAGCGACCGCACCAAGAAAGCCGGAAAGCTGGATGCAAAGCTCTATCAGATGGAGGGCCGCCCCGATGGCAGCGCGGACGCTGAGATGCTCTGCCTGATGGCTCAGACCATCCGCAGCCGCGCCCCAGAGGCGAAGAATATTCTGGTTACCGGCGATCTGCCTGCGGACCAGCTGGAAGCACTGGCCGCTGCCCTGCAGGCCACGGAACCCCTGCGCGGCCAGAGCGTGACCGCCGCCGAGAGCATCCTCAAGGCCGCTGCCACCGTGCCCCATGTGGTGGCTGCCGATGCCATTGTGCTGGCTGCCGACTGCACGGTCACCCGCACCGATGCCGTGCGGGAGCAGAACGAGAAGATCGTTCGGCTGGGCAAGCAGATCCTGGGCTGCATCGTATACGAATAAGCAAAAATAAAATAAACCTCTCAGTCTCGCATTCGCTCGCCAGCTCCCCTGATAGGGGAGCCCTTGGCAAAGAGGGCAGGTCGTACTTGCCGAAGAAGCAGATGCGGACTGGGAGGTTTTACTGTTTTAATGCTGAAATCAACCCTTGGGCGGCAAGCTGCCCGGCATAGAGGGCCTCGTTCAGGTTGTTGCCGTGCCCGCCGATCTCAATGAGCAGACTGCCGGGGGTCAGATCCTGATTGTAGAACCGATAGCTGAACAGGACCGGGCGGGTGAAGCCGGGGTACAGGCCCTCCATGGCGGTTTCCCAGGCGGCGGCAAAACGGAGGTTGAGCCGGTAGTTGGGCAGGCTGACCGTGGTGCCGTTGTCGCACCCGCAGATGATCATCACCTGCGCTGCCTGCCGCCCGTTGACGGTGCACACCGGGGCCATGCGGGAGCCGTTCTCAGTCTCGATGGCATCCCGGTGGACATCCAGCACGATCTTGATGCTGGGATACTGCGATAAGTATTGCTGCACCACCGCGCGGCTGTTGGCGTAGCTGCCGGTGTAGCTGGGGTAGTCGTTCAGGGTCTCATCGTGCAGGGTGTTGAGTCCGGCGGCATTGAGGGTGTCTGCCATCACCCGGCCCACGGCGCACATGTTGAGGTCCCGGTCGGTGGTGCGGGAACCGTCCCCCGGGCGGTACCACAGCCCTGCCGAGAGCCGGTAATCCTCGGTGGCATGGGTGTGCATGATGAGGATCTGCGGGTCGGGGCTGTTCCACTCCACCGCAAAGGGGAGTGGGTTGGTGATCTCGGCGGCGACATCTGTGTTGGAGATGTTGGTGTTGTTCTTGATGCTGCCGCTGCCGCAGGGAATGTATTTTTCCCCGCTGCCCTGCGGATAGTTCTTTTCCAGGATGGCCCCGGCTCCCTCCGGGCGGGCATCGTCGCCTTCCAATGGGACAAGGTAGGCTCCGATGTCACCGGCAGGCAGGGCGGGAGCCTCCTGTGCGGGCTCTGCCTGTGTTTCCTGCGCGGGTTCGCTCACGGCCTGTGCGGCATTCTCGGAGAGGTCTTTCCGGCTCAGGGAAAGGGCGGTCTGCACGGCGGGCAGCGGCCCGATGACCACTGCTGCCAGCGTGAGGAGCAGCTGGTGCGCAAACAGTGCCAGCCCCAGCGCAAGGCCTGCCGCTGCCGCAAAAGGCAGGGAATGCCCGCACCCCGCCATTTCCCGCCTGCGCATGGAACCTCACCCCCTTCTGCAAAATAGATATGAGAGAACCGCTCCGTCAATGCGAACGGATTGCTGCCTCTCCCGGCAGGAGCGGCAAACCGGCAGCAGCATAAATCTGGCCCCTATCAGGGGAGCAGGCAAGCGAAGGCGAGACCGAGAGGGTTACCCCACCAGCCAGCACAACTGCGCCACACTCAGCTTTGGCTGCAGGGCCCGGTTGATGGCAGCCCCCAGCAGGGCCGCGCCGTGGGCGATGACTCCGTCCAGATCCCGGGGCGTGACGACCAGATCCCGGCCCTCTTCGGCCTGCATCAGGGTGGGAATGCCCGCCGCAAGGACAGGCACACCCAGCCGGGCGGCATCCAGATGCCGGGAGTGGTCGGGCTGGGCCGGGTGGAGCCCGGTGTCTGAAAACTGGAGCGTCCGGCCCAGCCGCTCCGGCTCGGCAGAGCAAAGGCTGTCCACACAGAGCAGGGCGGCAGGGCGCAGCTCCCGCACCAGCGCCCCGGCCAGCTGCTGTAAGCTCAGGCCGGTGGCCGCCGATACCCCCGGGGCCACAGCCGCCACCGGCCGGATGCCCTGCACCGGTACGGTGCGCGGCCCCATGGTCACGAACACCTTCTGCACCGTGCGGGGGCCCAGAGCATCCGCCGTGACCCGGCGGTTGCCCACCCCCAGCACCAGCACCGGGCCTTCGGGCGGCAGCAGGGGCCGCAGCTCTGCGGCGGCGGCTTCGATCACGGCGCTGTCCCGCTCGTCCAGCAGGCTCACGCTGGGGACCTCCAGCGTCACATACCGGCCCCGCGGCCGCGCCAGCCCCTCCCGCGCGATCTCTACCCGGGTGATCGTCACGCCGCCCTGACGGGCCGTTGCCACGCGCACCCCGGCGGGCAGGGCGGTCCCGCCCGGTTGGCCGAACAGTTCATCGGCAAGGTCAGTTTCCCGCATTTTGCATCCCCCATCCGGCTGAATTTCCGTATTTGGGCGCTTTTCCCGCCCAAACGGTACCAGAAGTATGGGAAAATGAAAAATTTCTAAACAAAAATTCAAAAAAGGCTTGCGCTGGTACGGCAAATATGGTATCATAAGGTGCGCTGTTATAGGTAGCCAAGGAGGTGGAACGAATGCCTAACATCAAATCTCAGAAGGACCGCGTCGTGCAGGCTGCTGCAGAGCAGGCTCACAACAAGGCCATTAAGACCAACCTGAAAACAGTCGTCAAGAAGGCAGACGCTGCCATCGATGCGAATGCCGCTGACAAGGACGCAACCGTCCTGGCTGCTGTTTCCGCGATCGACAAGGCTCGCGCTAAGGGTGTCATCAAGAAGAACACCGCTAGCCGCAAGATCAGCCGTATGGCAAAGCGTGCTAACAAGAACGCTTGATCGCAGTTTGATTGACGAACAAAACCCCTGTACCGGGACCCCGGTGCGGGGGTTTTTGTTTTTTATTTTTCGGGACGGTAAAGTGAGCTTGCGCGCTTTTGGCGCGGGGTGAGTTTTATTGTATGGCCAAATGGCTATGCGCTCCGCGCGGGCCAGAGGTAGAGCTGGTTTTTTCTTTAAGCTGGTTCTCGCGCTGGTGGCGCGGGGCTGGTTTTTTCTTTTGGTCAAGTGGCTTGCGCTCCGCGCGGGCCAGAGATAGGGAGGGGTGTTTCGAATCCCCCCTCCCTACCTCTGGACTCCACTCTCCCCGCAACGAGTTAAGGGCTACACGCCCTTAACAATTCCAAAGATGAGGTCGAAACGGAAAAAAGCTAGTCGCTGCGCTTAACGCTTTTTTCTCGTTTCTCCAATTTGCTGCTTCGCAGCAGACTTTACGCCCTTGCTGAACGTAAAGTTCTGCGAAAGCGTAACACCATCGGCGGAGCCGTAAACCGGAGAAGCCCAAAAAATGCGTTTAGCGAAGCGGCTAGCATTTTTGGGCTTCGACAACTCCTTCGGGATTATCAAGGGCGAGCAGCCCTTGATTCGTGCCTCCCGCGCTTCGAAAGTAGCGGGCGCTTTTCTGGTTCTCTTTTGGCGCGCAAAAGAGAACTTAGCCCCAATGCAAAAGCGCTCTGCCCCCGCGCCACCGGCGCGACAACCAGTTCAAAGTTCCTTCAAGAACCCATCCAGCTCCCGCTGGTTCCGAATCAATACATATTTCTCCGGGTACTTTTCCCCGATTCTCTCCATCTTCGCCCACTTTTGCTTCGTGCGCCCATCGTGGAGGATCCAGCGGACAAATTCGGCATCTATCTTCTCTTCGCACCCGGGCGCAGACGACTCCCTCACACGGCCTTTGTTCTGCTGCCAGCGCCGTATCGCCCGCCAAAGGCAGACCAGCGGTGAAAACCAGAGCACGATGATTTTATCCGCTTCTTTCAGCCGACGGGCATAGCAGGTCTTGCTATAATTGCCGTCGATGACCCAGCCGCCTGCGTTCTCGTCGAGAAACTGCCGGACAATGGCTTCTTCCTCGGCGAAGGGCCGCTCCACCCAGCCGGGCAGGAAATGCACGGTATCCATATGGAGCACCGGCAGGCTGTATCTCTCCCCCAGGCGCTTTGCCAGCGTGGATTTCCCGCTGCCGCTGGTACCAAGTATCGCTATTTTCATCTCTGCCTCCTTTTACCTTATATAAGATGTATCAGACAGTATACGCTGACCGTCTGATAACGTCAAGTTCCGGCTTGACATTTCGTCCACCTGCTCGTATGCTATAATCATAGAGTCTATGACAGGAGGTCTTGCAGATGGCATCTCCAAAAAAACGTATCAATCCGCTTTTTGTTGCTTTAGCGGTCGTGCTGGTGGCCGTAGTGGTCGCTGTGGGCGTGGTCTTTTTCCAGCTACACAGCAAAATCTCGGCTCTGCAAACCGGTGCATCCTTCACCTTCCGGTATGAGATAGCGCCCAACAGCCCGGATAAGCCGCCGCTGCTGAACATCCTCGAGCGGGTGAACGCTTCCAGCGGCAGTATCAGCGGCCAGTATGCGCCCGGAAAGCTGCAGCTCTCTTTCTACCAGCTCAACGAAGACGACTCCGTCAAGACGTCTCCCTTCACCCGGGTCTATATCGACTCGGAAGAGACGCTCTTCGACATCGGGCAGCTCTACACCGTTCTGCGTCAGGCTGTCACCGATAAACTCTCCATCGCAAGCGTTCTTCTGCCCGAGTGGAGCCTCGGAGACTACATCTCCCAGACGCAGGCTTCCGCCGTGCTGGGCGTCGAGACGAACAAGGTCGAGCTTCAGGAGCTTTCCGGCTTCACCCTCTCGCTCAAGGGGCTGAAAAAAGTCTCTCCTTCTGCCGCACGGGACGGCTACCGCTACTATCAGTTCCCCGCCGCAGCCGACGGCACGACCCTCGTGCTCGGCTTTTCGACAGACGCTCTCTTCTCGAAGACCACGCCCATCCATGTGTTGCTGACCATCCCGGACCACAACGTCCACATCCAGCTCACCGGCACGGTGACCTCTGCCAAGACGGTGCTCTCTCCCCCGGCTTCCCGGATGAGTGACGAGGACATCGCCACGCTGGCTCAGATACGCCAGAGCATCGAGTCTGTCTGGAAGATGATACAGTCTGCCGCCCAGACCACAACCTGAATGATACAAAAAAAGCAGACGCTTTGTGCAGCGTCTGCTTTTTTGTTTGCGATTATTTACCGGTCGAGGATACGGCCATCCACCGAGAAGGTGACGACATTCCAGGGGATGAACTTGCCGCTGTTCTTGAGGGCAGTGACGGCGGCGTGTTCGAGACCTCCGCAGCAAGGCACCTCCATCCGCAGGACGGTAACGCTCTTGATGTCGTTATTGCGGATGATCTCGGTCAGCTTCTCGCTGTAGTCCACGGCATCCAGCTTGGGGCAGCCGATGAGGGTAACATGGCCGCGCATGAACTCCTGATGGATGTTCGCGTAGGCGTAGGCGGTGCAGTCGGCGGCGATAAGCAGCTTGGCACCATCAAAATAGGGTGCATTCACCGGCACGAGCTTGATCTGGCAGGGCCACTGGGCCAGCTGCGAGGGCTGGGCGGCGGCAGGAGCTGCAGCCGGTGCGGCCTGCTGGCGGTCAAACTGGCGCATGGCGCTGCCCGGGCAGCCGTGGAAGACGGGCTTTTCGGCAGCGGCAGCAGCCTTTTTCTGTTTGTTTTCCAGCACAGCCTGCTCATCGTAGGCAGCGGCCTCCCGCTCCTCGAAGGTGATGGCACCGGTGGGGCAGCCGGGCAGGCAGTCGCCGAAGCCGTCGCAGTAGTCGTCGCGCATGAGCTTGGCCTTTCCGTTCACGAGGCCGATGGCACCCTCATGGCAGGCAGTGACACAGGCACCACAGCCATTGCATTTTTCTTCGTCTATATGAATGATTTTACGGATCATATCCACACTCTCCTTTTCTTGATGGGCCTATTATAACAGATGCTTCGTCCTATTTCTGTTGTCATGACCACAAAGAGAGAGGAAGTTTTTCTCAGTAATGCACGACATTGCCCGCATTGCGGATGCGTGCCAGCACCGGCTCTGCCTCCGGGCTGCGGAAATAGTCGAGGCTGGTCTTGGGCAGCAGCGTCCCGAGGGTATCCCAGTCGCCGCTCTGCAGGCACTGGCGGACGGTGGAAGCACTGATGGCCTTTCCGTTTGCTTCTTTGCGGGGTACAACGACACACTCGATACCCGCTTTGGGCAGCTGCTCGCACATAATCTGGTTGTAAAGCCCCGTCACCTGACTGGTAGGCTCCTCGCCCACATAGCGGGCAGTGATGTTCAGCGCCGCCGCGATTTTCGTAAAGACGGCGAGGTCCAGCCGGGCGTGGCCGTCGATGACAGCTGCCTCATCCTTCAGGAAGTAACTGGGGAAGGTGGCATTCGAGATGATGTAGGGGCCGCTGTCGTGGAGCACCACATTCGGCAGATGGGCCACGCCCGCCTCCACCAGCTTCCTGCGCACGGCAAAAGGCACGAGGCTGGCGTCCTCACTGACCACGAACAGGTGGAGCGTGTCGCAGGCGGCAGCAGCTTTTTCCACAAGATACTGATGACCGAGGGTAAAAGGGTTCGCGTTCATGACGAGGGCCGCACTTTTGCCCTCGGTCCTGGTCTTTTCCAGATCGCGCAGATAAGCCCCGAAGCCGTCGCGGCGGTTCTCCATGAAGACAAGGGTATCCTCCACCCGGGCGATCTCGTAGAAGCCGAGGTCGCCGAAAAACTTGGAGCTTTTTACCTTAGTGTAGAGAAACAGATGCATATTCCCCCGCGCGCACTGCACCTCGATGAGATGGGTGATGATCTGGTTCAGCAGACCCTCGCCCTGATGGGCACTGCTGACGGCGAAGCACCGCAGGGTGTTGCCGAAGCAGCTGCCGGTACCGATGACATTGTATTCCTCGTCGAACATGGCGCAGATGTAGTCCAGATTGCCGTCGCGGCGGATGCCCTCCTGACCCAGCAGTGTGTCGATTTGGGCCAGAACGGTTTTATCGGTCGGATAGACCTGCGAAATGGTATATTCACTCATTGATATTCCCCTCAGTAGTTGCAAAATGGAGCAGCCAGGTCAGCGCCAGCAGGTCGGCACTGCCGCCGGGCGAGAGATTTTCCGCAATGAACCGGTCATCCAGCGCCGCGAGCGCATCTTTATCCGGGTAAGGTGTCTGGGCGAGAAGGGCTTTCAGCTCTTCGGTGAGGGCCAGCTGACGCTCCCGGCTCGAGCGGGCAATGATGTTGGTATCGGTGCTGTTGGCCAGGATGGCCAACAGTGCGCCGCCGCTGGCGCGGTCGAAATCGTAACCCTTGGCAAGCCCGGCTTCCAGCACCGGCAGGCCGACATTCAGCACTGCGGGAAGTCCAGCTTCCACCTGCCCGCGCACACCGGTGATGCCGTACCGGATATAAAGCTTCTGGCCCACGGTAGCGGCGTTCTCGGCAGTGACGCCTGCAAAATCCTTCTCGGTCAGGCCCGCCGTCATTGCGGATACTTCCGCCAGAACGCGGGCTGCGTCGGCCCAGAGGGAGCGGTCGAGGCGTCCCAGCGCCGCGCAGACGATGCCCACCGAAAAGACCGCGCCCTTGTGGGTGTTGACGCCGCCGGTGGCGTCCAGCATCTCGCCCTCGGCCTCACAGCCCAGAGGCCGCAGGGCCGCGAATGTCTCGGGCGCGGGCTGTTCCGCCGTCTCGCGGCCCGTCCGGGCGCAGTCTTCAAAATAGGGGTAGAGCGCCGCGGCGCTGTCCATGAAGGTGAAGACGTCCATGTCTTTATGGCTTCCGCTGTTGCGCCGGTCCACAAGGCCGGGCTTCGGGGTGGTGGTCACTTCGTAGAGCAGGGCGCGGACGGCCAGACGGGCCGCGTCGGCAATGTCCTGCGCGTCCCGGGCCTCGGTCAAGATCTCCGTCGTCTTTTCCTGCAGTTCGGCCACGGTATGGACGCGGCGGCTGCTGCACACCTTAGCAGGCCCGCCGCAGATGAGACAGCGGCGGCCTTCGAGGTTTAGCTCTTCTCTGTCCACTTTGAGGCCGTCCGGACGGATGACGTCCATGTCGAACAGCCGCCCCAGCGGGGTGGCGTCCTCGATGTCGGTGGTAAATTTCTTGATGGTCAGCGGGTCGGCGTCCAGCACATAGAACGCCTCGCAGCCGGTCACTTCCCGGACGGCGTCCTGATACAGCGGCGTCAGCTTTGCCCGCAGAAACTGCTGGCGCAGCAGCTGACGCCCCCGCGCAAAGCCCCGCCGGATGAGGGGCGAATCCTTTATCGGGCCGCAGATATTCATGGTAAAGCAGATGAGCGGCTTGTGGTACTGGGCCAACAGCTCCTGCTGATGCTGCACCCGGCGCTCCCGTGCATCCAGCATCTGGACCAGCGAAACAGTCGTTTCCATGTTTTTCTCCTCTCAGCGGTGCTTTTTGAGCATGTCCATAAAGAGCTGCACCTGCGGCAGGGCGGCTGCATCTCTCTGGCAGAAAATATAGGTGCGCCGGACAAAGGGCTCGCCGTTCTCGAAGGTGCAGGGCTTGACATATCCCTTGAAGTTATCCAGCGCCACTTCCGGCATCAGCGCCCAGCCAAGGCCCCGCTCCACCATCTCGCGGCAGACCATGATGTTATCCACCACAAAATTGCCCGCATCGTTGGTCACGCCGTTCTCGTAGCGCCAGCGGGCCATCTGGGCGCTGATGGTGGCGTCGCTGCTGTGGTCGATATAAAGGTAATCGGAGATGGGCCTGTCCTTGTTCTCCTCGCTGCAGATCAGGCAGATATTCTCCTGCGAGAGCAGGAACTGGGTACCGTCCCACGGATACTCGCCCCGCAGCACTGCCACGTCCCGCGAAGAGTCCAGCATCTGCTGGTAGATGTTCCGGCTGTGGCCGGTAGCGATGTCGAGGCGTACCTTCGGGTAGGCTTTGTGGTACTCGGTCAGCACCTCGGGCAGACGGTAGTAGGAGAAGTTCACCGAGATGCCTGCCCGCAGGGTGCCGCAGGCTTCGCCCTGGATGGCAGCCAGCTGGCGGCGCATCTTTTCCATCTCGCGGGCGGCGGCGGCGCTGTGGAGCAGCACCTGTTCGCCTGCCGGCGTGAAGCGGATGCCCTGCCGTGAGCGCAGCACGATCTCCACCCCCAGCTCCTGTTCCAGCGCCTTGATGCGCTTGGAAAGTGCCGACTGGGTCATGTACAGTTTGTCCGCTGCGTGGGTGATATTGCGCGTCTCGTCCAGTGCGTGCAGCAGCTCGTAATCTTTTTCGTCCATCGTAGCTCTCCCCCTATTGCCCTTTATTTTTCTTATCATTTCTGTTTGCGCTTCATCGCAGCGCTTTTTTCTCTGATTCCATATCTGTTATTCATAATACAACAGATTTCAGCAAATGAAAAGGGGGATATTCGCCTTGATTTTTCCGAAAGTCCATTCCAAGATGGAATAACTCAGCACTTTTCTTGCGGCTTTCTTAACCCTGCCTTAATTCCATCTTAATGCGGTGTTGTTGTACACAACATCTTCATTTTTTCTTTGCTGATGGGCGGTCTTCCTCCCGCAGTACAGCAAACGCAGTTCTCTTTTCATTTCTGCCTGAAAAATCAGTAAAAGTCCAGTTTATTGGATATTATTTGTATTATTATAAAAACATGAAAATACTCGTTTCTTTCTTCTTTGGCACATTGCAGATTTTTCCGTCTGCTTTTTGTGCAAAGTCCCAGAATTTTTCGTCGAAAAGCGCGTTTTGTTGACAGCCGCTTTTTGAAAAGCGTATCCTTATTGCAAACCAGAGTCAGGAGGTCATTTTATGGAGCACTCCACACATCTTGCCCACATCAGCGAGGACGGCACCCGCACCCAGACCGTCTACGACCATCTCGCCGGCACTGCCAGACTGGCCGGTTCCTTCGCAGCCCCCTTCGGGGCGCAGAGCGAGGCCGAATTTGCCGCGTGGCTCCACGACGTCGGGAAGTACAGCGACGCCTTCCAGCTGCGGCTCAAAGGCGGCCCCAAGGTGGATCACTCCACCGCCGGGGCGCAGGAAGCCTGGGTTCGCCAACATCCCCACGCCGCCTTTGCCGTGGCCGGACACCACAGCGGCCTGCCCGACGGCGGGAGCCCCGCCGATGACCCGGGCGACGCCACCCTGTTTGGCCGGAGCAAGAAGCCGGTAGCCCCCTACGACGGCTGGCAGGAAGTAACGCTCCCCGCCTCGACGCCGCCCGCGTGGGCCTGCGCCGACCCGCTGAGCCTCGCGTTCTTTACCCGGATGCTCTACTCCTGCCTCGTGGACGCCGACTTCATCGACACCGAGACCTTCATGGACGGCAAGGCCGCACCCCGGGGCAGCGGCACGGACATCGCCGCGCTGCGGGACATCGTCTCGGCACAGGCGCAGCGCTATCTTAGGGCCGAATCGCCCTCGCCCGTCAGCGTCCAGCGCAACACCGTCCTCCGCGCCTGCCTCGAGAAAGGCGCACACGGCCCACAGGGGCTCTACACCCTCACCGTACCCACCGGCGGCGGCAAGACCTTCGCCTCCCTCGCCTTTGCGCTGGAGCACGCCGCCGCCCAGAAGATGAAGCGGGTCATCTACGTCATCCCTTATATGTCCATCATCGACCAGACCGCCGCCGTCTTCTCGGGCCTGCTGGGCGCAGAAAATGTTCTGGCCGACTTCTCCAACGCCGAGTACAAGACTGTTGAGCAGGACGACCTGACCCCTGCCCAGTACCGCCAGATGCTGGCCAGCGAAAACTGGGACGCCCCCGTCGTGGTGACGACGGCGGTGCAGTTCTTCGAGTCGCTCTACGCCAACCGCAGCAGCCGCTGCCGCAAGCTCCACAACATCGCCGACAGCGTCATCATCTTCGACGAGGCGCAGACCCTCCCGGGCGACTACCTTGCCCCCTGCGTCAGTGCCATCGCCCAGCTCATCCAGCACTACCACTCCACGGCCGTCCTCTGCACGGCCACCCAGCCTGCCCTTGAGCCGCTGTTCCGGCGCTTTGCGCCTGAGCTCCACCCGCAGGAGATCACGCCCGACGCGGCCCGCCTCTACGAAGTGCTCCGGCGCACCACACTGCAAGACCTCGGCACCCTGCCGCAGGAGGAGTTCGCCGCCCGGCTGGCCCGGCACCCGCAGGTGCTCTGCGTGGTCAACCGCCGCAAGACGGCCCAGCAGCTCTATGAGTCCCTGCCCGCCGAGGGCAGCTACTGCCTGACCACCCTGCTCTGCGCCGCCGACCGCCGCCGTCAGCTGGACGCCATCCGCCAGCGACTGAAAGAGGGGCTGCCCTGCCGGGTGGTGTCCACCTCTCTGATCGAGGCGGGCGTGGACGTGGATTTTCCCGTCGCTTACCGCGAGCAGTGCGGTCTTGACTCGCTCTTACAGACTGCCGGGCGCTGCAACCGCGAGGGGCGGCGGGGCGCAGAGGAAAGCATCGTCTACCGGTTCCGGCTGGACGAGTGTTCCACGCCCCAGATGCTCAGGCAGAACGTCAGCGCGCTGGACTACACCGCCCGGCATCAGGACACACTGGACACGCCCCGGGCCATTCAGCTCTACTTCAACGAGCTTTCCGACCTGCGCGGCCCCGACGCCGTGGACAAGCACGGCATTCTGGATGCCTTTCTCCGGGGCATCCGGGGCTGCCAGTTCCCCTTTGCACAGGTGGCGGAGGAATTCCGCCTCATCGAGAACGCTGCCCGCACGGTCTATCTGCCCGTCGGCGAGGGCGCAGCCCTCTGTGAACAGCTGCGCAGCGGTCATGTTACCCGGACGCTGCTGCGGAAGCTGGGCGTTTACAGTGTCTCCTGCTATAAGGATCAGTTCGACAAGCTTGACGCCGCCGGGGCGTTGGAACTGCGGCCCGATGGTTCCGCCATCCTCACCGACACCAGCTGCTACAGTGAAAAGACCGGCCTTGCCATGGATGTGGAGACGGGCATCGGCCTTTACTTCTAAAAAGAGAGAGGTGGTTTCAATGACCGATATTCATCTTAGTCTGAAAATTCAACTTCACCCGGAAAGGAGGCGATGCTGATGTCCATGCTCATTGAAGTATGGGGCGACTATGCCTGTTTCACTCGTCCGGAAATGAAGACCGAGCGCGTGAGCTACGACATGATCACTCCATCCGCTGCGCGGGGCCTTGTGGAAGCCATCTACTGGCACCCCGGGCTGCGTTATACGGTTGACCGCATCTATCTGCTCAAGCCCTTCGGCCTTGACCCCGAGGATGAAGCGTCCACCGAGGAATACACCCAGCGGCCCATCCGGTTCACCAACATCCGGCGCAACGAGGTCAAGTCCACCCTGCTGTCCTCCGCCGCCCTCAGTGCGGCCAAAGGCGGCACACCGCCGGTGCTCTACACCTCGGAGGACATCCAGCAGCGGGCCGCGATGGTCCTGCAGGACGTCCACTACGTCATCGAGTGTCACTTCGATTTGACGGACAAGGCTGCCCCCAGCGACAATCCCGGCAAGTTCCAGGACATCCTGCGCCGACGCCTGCACAAAGGTCAGTGCTATCACCAGCCCTGTTTCGGGTGCCGGGAGTTCCCGGCCAACTTCCGGGAGTGGCCGGGCGGCAGCATTCCGGCGCTGAAGGTCACGCAGGACCTTGGTTTCATGCTCCACAGCCTCGATTACTCTGACCCGGCCAACATCCGCAGCCAGTTCTTCCGCGCAAAGCTGGTGGACGGCGTGATGGAATGCCGGGACGTGGAGGTGTTTACATGATACTCCAAGCACTCACCGCCTATTATGAACAGCTCTTGAAGCAGGGCAAGGTGGAGGCCCCCGGCTGGGACAGCCGCTTCAAGGTCAGCTACGAACTGCGCCTCGGCCCCGACGGCCAGCTCCTCGCCCTCAACGACCTGCGGAAGGAAGGTTCCAAGGGCAAAAAGACCGTCATCGCCCCCCGTGAGCTCCCTGTCCCCCACCGGGTCAAGCGCGCCTCCGGCGTCGCCGCGAACTTTTTGTGCGACAATACGTCCTATCTGCTGGGCGCAGACGAGAAGGGCAAGCCCGAGCGTTCCCGCCAGTGCTTCGAAGCCTGTGCCGCCCTCCACCACAAGGTGCTCGACGGCGTGGACTCCCCTGCCGCCAAAGCCATCCTCGCCTTTTTTGACAGCTGGGAGCCGGATACAGCCCCCACCCACCCGCTGCTGGCAGAGCAGTGGGCCGACCTGAACAACAACGCGAACCTTATATTCGGCTACGAATCCCCCGACAGCGCCCACTGGCTGGCCACCACAGATGACGCCATCCGGACCGCATGGCAGTCCGCCTTTGACACCTCCGATGCGGACGCCGAGACGGCCCGCTGCCTCATCACCGGCAAAGAGGCCGCCATCGCCCGCATCCACCCCGCCATCAAAGGTGTGATGGGCGCACAGGCCGCCGGTGCGGCGCTGGTCTCCTTCAACGCGCCCGCTTTCTGCTCCTATGGCCATGAGCAGGGTGCCAACGCCCCTGTCAGCGAGTACGCGGCCTTCGCCTACACCACGGCCCTCAATCTGCTGCTGGCAGACCGGAACTGCTGTCAGCGCATCGGCGACACCACCATCGTATGCTGGGCCGAAAACGCCGCTCCCGCCTACTCAAACGCCATGCTGATGTTTTTCTGCGGCGGTGCCGAGGCGCGCGGCGTCTCGGAAAGCGACCTTGCAGCCGCACTGAAAGCCCTTTCTCAGGGACGCCCCGTCTCCTTCCTCGATGACAAGCTGGACCCGAACCAGAACTTCTATGTACTGGGCATCTCGCCCAACGCAGCCCGGCTCTCCGTCCGGTTCTTCCTGCACAGCAGTTTCGGACAGTTTGCCAAAAATCTGCAGGACCACGCCGACCGGCTCAGCATCACCCGCCCCGCCTTCGACAAGCGGGAAAACCTGTCGGTCTGGGCGCTGGCGCAGGAGACGGTCAACCAGAAATCCCGGGACAAAAATCCATCGCCCCAGCTGGTGGGCGATCTGCTCCGGGCCATCCTCACCGGCGGGCCGGACCCCGCCCCTCTGCTCAACGGCGTGACCCTCCGCATCCGGGCCGAACGGGAAGTCACCCGAGGCCGCGCCGCCATCCTGAAAGCCTACTATCTCCGCAACTACCCCACCGAGCTCAACAAGGAGGTATTTACCGTGAGCCTGAATGAAAGCAGCAATGTCCCCTATGTTCTGGGGCGTCTCTTCTCTGTGCTGGAGACAATCCAGAGCGTCGCCAATCCCGGCATCAACGCCACCATCAAAGACCGGTACTTCAACTCGGCCTGTGCCACCCCGGCAACGGCCTTCCCTACGCTGGTCAAGCTGGCTCAGAAGCATCTGCAGAAGATGAGCACCCCCAACGAGGTGCATTTCAGCAAACAGCTCACCGAGCTGATGGCCCAGCTGCCCGAGACAGGCTTCCCGGCGCGGCTCAGCCTGCCGGAGCAGGGTGCCTTTGAGATCGGCTACTACCACCAGACCCAGAAACGCTACGCCAAAAAGAATGAGGAGGAATAAACCATGTCTGAGCCCATCAAGAACCGCTATGATTTCGTCATCCTGTTCGACGTCGAGAACGGCAACCCCAACGGCGACCCCGATGCAGGCAATATGCCCCGCATCGACCCCGAGACGGGCTACGGTCTGGTGACTGATGTCTGCCTCAAGCGGAAGATCCGCAACTATGTCGAGACCCTGAAAGAGGACGAAAAAGGCTATCGTATCTACATCAAGGACGGCGTTCCCCTCAACCGCAGCGACGCCGAGGCCATCAGCACGCTGGGCATCGACCCCGACCTGAAAGCCGCCAAAAAGGCCGACCCCGACATCGATGCCAAGCTGCGGGACTATATGTGTGAGAACTACTTCGACATCCGCACCTTCGGTGCTGTCATGACCACCTTCGTCAAGGGTGCGCTGAACTGCGGTCAGGTGCGCGGCCCCGTCCAGCTGAGCTTTGCCCGGTCGGTAGACCCCATCGTCCCGCAGGAAGTCACCATCACCCGCGTGGCCATCACTACCGAGGCCGATGCCGAGAAGAAGGGTACTGAGATGGGCCGCAAGCACATCGTGCCTTACGCCCTCTACCGCGCCGAGGGCTATGTCTCGGCCAACCTCGCCCGAAAGACCACCGGCTTCTCCGAGGATGATTTGAAACTTCTGTGGACTGCCATTCTGAACATGTTCGAGAACGACCACAGCGCTGCCCGGGGCAAGATGGCCGTGCGGGAGCTCATCGTGTTCAAGCACGATTCTGAGCTGGGCAATGCCCCGGCCTATAAGCTCTTCGACTCCGTCGCCGTCCAGCGCAAGCCCGATGTGGACGCCGCCCGCAGCTACCGCGACTACACCGTCACGGTGGCAGACACTCTGCCGGAAGGAGTCACCTGCGAGAGGCTGTCCTGATGGGCGGCGCAGACGACTGGCTGCCCCTGTCGGGCATCCAGCACTTCTGCTTCTGCCGCCGCCAGTGGGCGCTCATCCATCTGGAGCAGCAGTGGGCGGAGAACCGCCGCACCGTCGAAGGCCAGCTCGACCACGCCCGCTGCCATGACGCAAACCAGACCGAACGGCGCGGCGGCCTGCTCATCACCCGAGGGATGCAGGTGGTCAGCCGTCGGCTGGGCCTGAGCGGAAACTGCGATGTCGTCGAGTTCCGGGCCGATCCGGAGGGCATCCCCCTGCAAAGCACGGAAGGGCTCTGGAAGCCCATGCCTGTCGAGTACAAGCATGGCCGCGCCAAGGCCAGCGACGCTGACCGGCTGCAGCTCTGCGCACAGGCCATGGCGCTGGAAGAGATGCTGGTGTGTGGCATCCCGGAGGGTGCGCTCTTCTACGAGGAAACGCGGCGGCGGGAGGTCGTGCCGCTGACCGAAGAACTCCGCCAGACCACCCAGAAGATGGCCGATGAGATGCACGCCTATTTTGTCCGGGGCTATACCCCCAAGTCGAAGCCCGGCACCCACTGCAACGCCTGCTCCCTCAAAGAGCTCTGCCTCCCCGTGCTGTATCAGCGTGCCGACCCGAAAGCCTATCTCCGCGCCCATCTGGACGAGATGCAGGAGGCCGCGCCATGAGAAAGTTTTTGAACACGCTCTACGTCCTCAACAAGGACGCCTACCTTTCCCTCGAGGGGGAGAACATCGTCCTGCTCTGCAACAAGGCTGAAATTGGCCGGGTCCCGCTCCACACGCTGGAAGGCATCGTCTGCTTCAGCTATCCCGGCGCAAGCCCTGCCTTGATGGGTAAATGCGCCAGCCTCGGGGTCGATTTGAGCTTTTTCAGCCCACAGGGCCGCTTTCTGGCCCGGGCCGTAGGCGAAGAGCGGGGCAACGTCCTGCTGCGGCAGACTCAGTACCGCATCGCAGACAGCGAGGCAGAGAGCTGTCTCTATGCGCGCAATTTCATCCTGGGCAAAGTCTATAACGCCCGCTGGGTGCTGGAACGGGCCACCCGCGACCACCCCCAGCGGGTGCCGGTGGAACAGCTCAAGCGCACCAGCGCCCAGCTGGCGGCGGCGCTGCCCCTCATCGAGCAGTGTGACGACCTCGACCAGCTTCGCGGTCTGGAGGGCGAGGCGGCACAGCGGTATTTCGACTGCTTTGATTCACTCATCCTGCAGCAGCACGATGATTTTTCTTTCGCAGGCCGGAGCCGCCGCCCGCCACTGGACAACACCAATGCCCTGCTCTCTTTTGCTTATTCGCTTCTGGCCTCCGACTGCACGGCGGCTCTTCAGAGTGTGGGCCTCGACCCCTACGTCGGCTTTCTCCACCGCGCCCGGCCCGGGCGCAGGAGCCTCGCCCTCGACCTCATGGAAGAGCTGCGTGCAGTTTATGCTGACCGCTTCGTGCTCTCCTGCATCAACCAGAAAATCATGACGCCGAAGCATTTCCAGAAGCAGGAGAACGGGGCCGTCCTTCTCACCGATGAGGGCCGCCGCGCCTTTCTGGGCGGGTGGCAGACCCGCAAGCAGGAGACTATCACCCACCCATTCCTGAACGAAAAGCTTCCGTGGGGCCTCGTGCCTTATGTGCAGGCTCTGCTTCTGGCCCGCACCCTGCGGAGCGATATGGAGCTTTACCCGCCATTTTTCTGGAAGTGAGGGATGTGTATGCTGGTCCTTATCACCTACGACGTCAATACCGAAACTCCTGCCGGGCGCAAACGTCTGCGCAAAGTCGCCAAGCGCTGTGTGGACCACGGCCAGCGGGTGCAGAACTCCGTGTTCGAGTGTCTGCTGGATGCCGCGCAGTATGCCGTTCTCAAGGCGGAGCTGACGTCTCTCATCGACCCTGCGCTGGACAGTCTGCGCTTCTACCAACTGGGCAACAACTATAAGAGCAAGGTGGAGCATATCGGCGTTCATCCGCCCTTCGAGCAGGACGGCCTGCTGTTGTTCTGAGTTTTCCTCCCCGGTGCGAAGGGCGAGTTCTCAGCATTTTTCCGGCACCTTCGCACCGGATTTTTGTGTCATTTTGCACGATTTGGATAGCTCTTTGACCCGTTGTAAATCAAGGCTCTTCTAAATTCGTGCAGAATGTTGTATAATTTGTTTGAAAATAGAGATTTTGTCTCTGTTTTTGCTGTCGCCCTCCTCGCGGAGGGCGTGGATAGAAATTTGTGCTGGGAGTTGAAACCGCGCACGAGCTGGAAGTCGCCCTCCTCGCGGAGGGCGTGGATAGAAATATGTACCCTTGGCTGCGCTGATGGTTGTACCAGCGTCGCCCTCCTCGCGGAGGGCGTGGATAGAAATAACAGATTTACCGGGACTGCACACACCCCTGAGGTCGCCCTCCTCGCGGAGGGCGTGGATAGAAATCTTGGCCATGAAGTAGATGTCCCGCAGCTCATCGTGTCGCCCTCCTCGCGGAGGGCGTGGATAGAAATTTCGATAAGCCCGGCACCTGGAGCTACATCGTCAGCGGTCGCCCTCCTCGCGGAGGGCGTGGATAGAAATCGATAGGTTGCCGGTGGCGGGTTCGTCCCGCCATGTCGCCCTCCTCGCGGAGGGCGTGGATAGAAATAGATCATTACCGTATGGGAGTGGATTCGTAAGAAGGTCGCCCTCCTCGCGGAGGGCGTGGATAGAAATTGTGCTGTCCGGCGTGGTCGTGCCGGTGCTGGACGTCGCCCTCCTCGCGGAGGGCGTGGATAGAAATAAGTTTACGGTGCCATTTGAGGACAGCGAAAAACGTCGCCCTCCTCGCGGAGGGCGTGGATAGAAATAGGTCGAGCAGCAACACCCCGCCCGCACGGCCATGTCGCCCTCCTCGCGGAGGGCGTGGATAGAAATCGAGCATATGCCATGATTTGGCAAGAATGGTTCAGAGGTCGCCCTCCTCGCGGAGGGCGTGGATAGAAATCAACGAAAGTTGTCAAAAATAAAGATAACAGAAGTCGCCCTCCTCGCGGAGGGCGTGGATAGAAATATCATGGACACCATCATTGACAACACAAGCGTCAGTCGCCCTCCTCGCGGAGGGCGTGGATAGAAATCTTGTGCTCCACCCGGTGTACTTGCTCCACCTTGGTCGCCCTCCTCGCGGAGGGCGTGGATAGAAATTCCAAACTCTCCGGCAGCCATCTTGCTGCGAATCGGTCGCCCTCCTCGCGGAGGGCGTGGATAGAAATACGGAAACGCTGCCCATGCCGACCTCAGAATTGGAGTCGCCCTCCTCGCGGAGGGCGTGGATAGAAATCTGCGTGCCGTCCGTCCAGACATACTTGCCGATGGTCGCCCTCCTCGCGGAGGGCGTGGATAGAAATTGGATCCTGTGCTCGAGCATCCAGAAGCAGAAGCCGGTCGCCCTCCTCGCGGAGGGCGTGGATAGAAATGGGGCGAAGATGACCGAGACGCCTGCCCCCATGAGTCGCCCTCCTCGCGGAGGGCGTGGATAGAAATAGGATCCCGATGGCGTCGTTGAGGTCGTCGGTCGTCGCCCTCCTCGCGGAGGGCGTGGATAGAAATAGGGCAAGACCTACGACGGCAGCAGCGCCCGCGTCACGTCGCCCTCCTCGCGGAGGGCGTGGATAGAAATACTACTACCGCCAACTTTGTTGAGGGCGCGGGCAACGTCGCCCTCCTCGCGGAGGGCGTGGATAGAAATAAGGATAAGCTGAACGGCATTGCGGCTGGCGCAAGTCGCCCTCCTCGCGGAGGGCGTGGATAGAAATCGAACGGACTTGACCTTTGCGCTGATCCGAGTGAGTCGCCCTCCTCGCGGAGGGCGTGGATAGAAATATCTTGACCGGGTAGTCCAGAAGCGGCTCAGGGCGTCGCCCTCCTCGCGGAGGGCGTGGATAGAAATTCGGCTACGAGGTGGATGTATGTGCAGGTGTTGCGGTCGCCCTCCTCGCGGAGGGCGTGGATAGAAATTTCGTCCTGACCATGCCGCTCCCTGAGCGGTAAGTCGCCCTCCTCGCGGAGGGCGTGGATAGAAATTTTTTCTATCCCTGCAACTGGCTGGAAAACTGACAGTCGCCCTCCTCGCGGAGGGCGTGGATAGAAATACGATGAACACCAGCAACACGAACTCTGGCGGCTGGTCGCCCTCCTCGCGGAGGGCGTGGATAGAAATATGGGGGAACTGTATACCTGCAAGGATGTAGCAGGTCGCCCTCCTCGCGGAGGGCGTGGATAGAAATAAGACCAACTACCTCGCAGACATCTGCCAGATCGTGTCGCCCTCCTCGCGGAGGGCGTGGATAGAAATTGAACAAGGAGGTCAACTAATATGGCTGATTCCGTCGCCCTCCTCGCGGAGGGCGTGGATAGAAATTTTTCGATGATGCGGGGGTAGTTGAAGGTAGTGGTCGCCCTCCTCGCGGAGGGCGTGGATAGAAATCGGCTGAGTGCCGGCTTCCGGCAGTTCGGACGGCTGTCGCCCTCCTCGCGGAGGGCGTGGATAGAAATAGTATGTCCTTCAGAAGGGTTAGAATACATTACCGTCGCCCTCCTCGCGGAGGGCGTGGATAGAAATTGGTCAACAAGATTGCCGCCGAAACTGGCGAATCGTCGCCCTCCTCGCGGAGGGCGTGGATAGAAATATATCATCAGCGAGGACACGAGAAGAAGCGCTGGGTCGCCCTCCTCGCGGAGGGCGTGGATAGAAATTCTGTATGGACATTGTCCACATTGTTGTCCTCGTTGTCGCCCTCCTCGCGGAGGGCGTGGATAGAAATACTCCCTTCTGGCCGAGCTCGGTCTGCACGGCCTTGGTCGCCCTCCTCGCGGAGGGCGTGGATAGAAATGCAAGTGGGCACACCGCCATTGTACAGCGTCAAGGTCGCCCTCCTCGCGGAGGGCGTGGATAGAAATGGAAATCTGGCCGGTTGTTGGGCAGACCGCTATGGTCGCCCTCCTCGCGGAGGGCGTGGATAGAAATAGGGTGGCGTCCTCGACGATCTCGATGGGGTAGCGTCGCCCTCCTCGCGGAGGGCGTGGATAGAAATCCGCCAGTTACGTCGTAAAATGTCCGCCCTCCAAGTCGCCCTCCTCGCGGAGGGCGTGGATAGAAATCCATTGGTGCGCAGGTGGAGTGCATGGCATACAAAGTCGCCCTCCTCGCGGAGGGCGTGGATAGAAATAGTTCGTCACTCATACATACTCCTTTAGGGTCAGGTCGCCCTCCTCGCGGAGGGCGTGGATAGAAATCTCTGCAATTTTGGTTTCCTCGGCCTCCGCTGCGGTCGCCCTCCTCGCGGAGGGCGTGGATAGAAATGGGATGGAAAGTGCGTTGACCTCTCTTGCAATCTGTCGCCCTCCTCGCGGAGGGCGTGGATAGAAATTTGCTGGCCATGATGGTCATGGTGCCATCCTTGTTGTCGCCCTCCTCGCGGAGGGCGTGGATAGAAATCGGGTTCTGGCCCGCTTGTGGTACATAAGGCTGAGTCGCCCTCCTCGCGGAGGGCGTGGATAGAAATGTGGTGGCCTTGCCCATATCCAGTGCCGCTTGCTGTCGCCCTCCTCGCGGAGGGCGTGGATAGAAATAAGGATGGCTTGATGCTGATTTTGGTAGATGCTGGTCGCCCTCCTCGCGGAGGGCGTGGATAGAAATACGCTGGCGTCTGCCGCGTTGTTGTAGGGGATCACCTGTCGCCCTCCTCGCGGAGGGCGTGGATAGAAATCATCCATCAGGCGGGCCAGGGAACTCGCAGCGGCGTCGCCCTCCTCGCGGAGGGCGTGGATAGAAATATCGAAAGGTCGCCCGGCGACCCGAGCTGGTGTGGTCGCCCTCCTCGCGGAGGGCGTGGATAGAAATGCTTTAAGGGCAACAGCACGCTGCTGGACTACCAGTCGCCCTCCTCGCGGAGGGCGTGGATAGAAATGGAGCTGTGCTTCGTTTTTGCCCTGAATCAGGTGTCGCCCTCCTCGCGGAGGGCGTGGATAGAAATTTGCGGATGATACGGGGGTAGTTGAGGGTGGTCACGTCGCCCTCCTCGCGGAGGGCGTGGATAGAAATGCAAAAAAGCGTTTGCGAATGACATCGAAATGGGTCGCCCTCCTCGCGGAGGGCGTGGATAGAAATTGGACGAGTTTTCGCATTACGAAACGGCGTTGGAATGTCGCCCTCCTCGCGGAGGGCGTGGATAGAAATTCTTGAAGGAGGTTTTCTACATGAGAGTCATCGGTCGCCCTCCTCGCGGAGGGCGTGGATAGAAATTTTGATCAGGTCGCCCAGGCCGTTGGTGCGGAGGGTCGCCCTCCTCGCGGAGGGCGTGGATAGAAATATTCGCTGCTTTCCTTTCGTTCCACGGCCTCCGGCTGTCGCCCTCCTCGCGGAGGGCGTGGATAGAAATCTGCCACTCGAAGCCCTTTTTGTTGCCGTCCTTGGTCGCCCTCCTCGCGGAGGGCGTGGATAGAAATTCCTATTGGGAAGAAGCACTCTACCAGAAGAAAACGTCGCCCTCCTCGCGGAGGGCGTGGATAGAAATTGCGCCACGCTGGGGCTGTTTCCAGCCACGGCGAGTCGCCCTCCTCGCGGAGGGCGTGGATAGAAATTGGACTTTCTCGAAAATATCCGGGTCGTCCACCGTCGCCCTCCTCGCGGAGGGCGTGGATAGAAATTTTACTCTACTCTACTTTGTCGATTGTTTCGCCGGGTCGCCCTCCTCGCGGAGGGCGTGGATAGAAATTTTATATAGTAGTTGATGAAATAGATTTGGCCCGTCGCCCTCCTCGCGGAGGGCGTGGATAGAAATCAGACCCGCAGCTATGAGCCTGACGGCGTGGGCGGTCGCCCTCCTCGCGGAGGGCGTGGATAGAAATAAGCCCCACAGGCGGCACCACACCGGCAGCACGTGTCGCCCTCCTCGCGGAGGGCGTGGATAGAAATACGGTGGTCTCGACCACAGAGACAGCGCAGCCCGGTCGCCCTCCTCACGGAGGGCGCAGGTAGAAATCGACACAAAAATATGGTAAACTCTTATTAAGTTGTTGCCATGCGTTCTCTAAGGAACCGAGTATTTTGACCTATAATTCCGTCTCTTAAAGACGTTGGTTGAAATCAGTTTGTGTTCCCCAGTGCATTTTTCGACTTGAAGTCGCTCCTATTTGAGGGGTGTGGATTTGAGGGGTGTGGATAGAATAACATAATAATCATATCGCGGTTCTCAAAGGCGTAACCAAGACGTCCTCTTCACCGAGGGCGCAGATAGAAATTGTCACAACCACGCCGGTCTTTTCAGCATCAAGGTTGCCCTCCCCGCAAAGGGTACGGATAGAAATCAGTTTCCTCCTCGAATCGGGCATCGCCACAATTTTTCCAAAAAGGAGTTTTCCATGCATACCGTTCCCCTTACCCATCAGCTCGTCACCATCCAGGACGACTTTGACCTCGACAAAATCATCGAAAGCGGCCAGTGCTTCCGGCCGCAGAAACTGGCCGACGGGCGCTACCGTTTTCTTTCCGGCGGCGCACTCCTTTATCTGACTCCGCTGGGCGCTGGGCAATACGACGCTGCATGGTATGGCTCAGATTGGGAGTGCTGGGCCAACTACTTTGATTTTGGCCGGAACTATGCCGCGCTGCGGTGCAGCTTGGCGGGACAGAGCATCTATCTGGACAAATCGCTCGATTTCGGGCAGGGCATCCGAATCCTGCATCAGGATCCATGGGAAATGCTCATCACCTTTCTTATCTCCCAGCGCAAAAGCATTCCGGCCATCCGCACCGCCGTAGAACGCCTTGCCCGGTGCTGCGGCGAACCGCTCAGTGCCGAAGGCGATGAAGTCTTCCTCTTCCCCACCCCGCAGCAGCTCTGCGGCCTCTCTGGGGCGCAGCTGATGGGCTGTGGTCTGGGCTACCGCACCCGTTACATCCAGAACGCTGCCGCACAGGCTTCCAGCGGCACACTCGACCTCGGTGCTCTGGCGGCGCTGCCCGACGACGCTCTCTTTTCCCGCCTCCTCGGGCTGGATGGCGTCGGCAAAAAGGTAGCAAACTGTGTCTGCCTCTTTGGCTATGGCCGTACCGCGATGGCTCCCATTGATGTTTGGATACAGCGACTCATTGATGAGGAATTCGGCGGCCGCGACCCTTTTCCTTCCTATGGTCAGCAGGCTGGCATCGTACAGCAGTACCTGTTCTACTACAAGCGCAGCACCCGCCGCAGCGTCGCTCACAAAAAATAAAAAAGTTATTGACAACTCTCCTTTTGGCTGGTATAATAATATGCGTCGTCAGGAATGACACGCCAGCTATGGGGGATTAGCTCAGCTGGGAGCGCGATGCACCCAGAAACACACCCCCACAGCGATGGTTGATGACGATTAAGTTCCCACTAAAGATTTTCCATTCCAGAGGCTTGCTTCTGGAATTTATGGGGGATTAGCTCAGCTGGGAGAGCGCTTGCATGGCATGCAAGAGGTCAGCGGTTCGATCCCGCTATTCTCCACCAAAAAAGCACTGTACTTCGTAGGAAGTATGGTGCTTTTCTTTTTGTTGAAGCCGATTTTTGGGGGCTGCATTGCTTCGCCTGCACCGTTTTCAGGCTTTTGCAGGCGGTTCCTATACAACCCCCAACTTTTGACTTTACACCATTTTCAAAAAGGAATGCTTTCCGCCCGTTTTTTCAGCAGGCTGCTGTATCATCCCCTTCAATGTACGGCGTAAGGTCGAAGTTGAAGGTAATGTTGAGCTGATACCCACGATAAACATCTACCCTGCGGATAAGCTGATTGACGATCATTTTCTTTGCTTCAAAACTGGCACTGTCGTAGAGATCAGAAAAAGAAATCAGTTCTTCGTACAGTTTTGATACGTTGTCCATCAGTTCGGCAGTTTTTTCTGTTTCTGCATATGGCATCTTTTCTAGACCGATTTCACATAGATAATGCTGCTCTTCTGAGATGTGCTTCTTCTTTTTCATACATTCTTTCGCTTGTATAATGCCGGGCAGATGTTCTTCGGCGGGGCTTCTTCCAAGAAAAATCACTCGTGAAGATTGAAACGGGAGTTTTACGGTATGCAGTTTGCGGATGTTACTTGTGCATAAAAACGTAAACCGCTGTAATTGGAAGTCGTCTGTTATAAAATATTTGCAACAAATTCTTCTATCAAACGATTCACCTGTTGGGGTTTGTCTGTATTGGAATTATGCCCTGCTCCTTCGATCCACGTCAAAGGAATTTTCGTATTGCGATGCCATGCTTTGTTGTACCGTATACACGAACCAGCGTGATCTTGTGTGCCGCACATCAATAATGCGGGACACTTGATCTCATACGGCAGATCCTTCTCCATAGCCGCTGCCAAAATACGAAAACCATGACCGGCAATTTGTGCATAGCGTTTCTGATTGCCGTCATAAGTCAGCATCATTTCACGCATGAGGTTTCTGCCGTAATCAGACGTGGCAACACCTTCTGACCCCGATTTCAGGAGCCATTTCCACGGATAATGCACGTATACCGGCTCCATTCGTTTCAAAAGCCAGAGCTCAACTGCGGTCACATAGCTTCGTTGCAGCGGTGCAGAGTCGATGGAGACAAAGCCTGTCATTTTGTCTGGATAAAGCTGTGCATAAGCCTGTCCCACATATCCACCCATGGACTGCCCAACAATGACAGGCTTTGTAATTCCTTCACAGTTCAAGATATCGTTCAGCCATTTTGCCTTATCGAACAGATCAAAATCAAACCGAAACGGCCATGAGGAAGCGTGTGCCGGTGCATCCCAGACGATAACATTATACCTGTTCTCGAAATACTGAATCTGCTTATCAAACAATCTATGGTCTGCCGTCAATCCCGGTAGAAGAACAAGCGTAATTGTATCCGGGTTTGACACGCTTGCCCAATAGTGAATCGTTCC
>ERZ827496.1516-NODE-1516-length-26993-cov-3.607952_pt1 | contig 26993 bp, 20 predicted proteins | sample MGYA00519769_ERZ827496 | MGnify/ENA primary metagenome ERZ827496 (study PRJEB31778, sample SAMEA3449327) | human gut metagenome | biome: human gut; feature: human-associated habitat; material: faeces | place: United Kingdom | collected 2010/2012 ...
CCTCAACCCCGCATAAATACTGGGTTTATTTCTCCAAGCTCTTCATCGTCGGGAACAGGATTACGTCTCGGATCGCCGGTGAATCGGTTAAAAGCATTACCAGACGGTCAATTCCGTAACCGATACCTCCTGTCGGCGGCATACCGATGGACAATGCATTTAAGAAGTCCTCGTCGGTGTGGTTTGCTTCCTCGTCTCCTGCGGCAAATGCCTCTTCCTGTGCTTTAAAACGCTCTCTCTGATCGATCGGGTCGTTCAACTCGGAGTACGCATTACACATTTCCCATCCGTTGATGAAAAGCTCGAAACGCTCTACCAACTCCGGATTGTCCGGTTTTTTCTTGGTAAGAGGTGAGATTTCAATTGGATGATCCATAACGAAAGTTGGCTGAACCAGTTTATCTTCGCAGAATTCTTCGAAGAACAAACTGATGATATCACCTTTTTTGTGGTGAGCCTCATATTCAATATGGTGCTCATCGGCAAGTTTCTTAGCTTCTTCGTCTGTCTTTATTTCATTAAAATCAATGTTTGCATATTTCTTTACGGCGTCGATCATTGTGATGCGCTCAAATGGCTTAGAAAGGTCAATCTCGATGCCATTGTAGGTAATTACGGCGCTGCCACATACTTTCTCTGCCAGATAGCGGTACATGCTCTCTGTGAGTTCCATCATGCCCTCATAGTCTGTATATGCCTGATACAGCTCCATCAATGTAAATTCCGGATTATGACGGGTATCTACACCTTCATTACGGAATACACGGCCGATTTCAAATACACGCTCCAAACCGCCGACGATCAATCGTTTCAAATACAATTCCAGAGAAATACGAAGCTTTACGTCTTCATCGAGTGCATTGTAATGTGTCTCAAATGGGCGGGCTGCTGCTCCACCGGCATTGGCTACAAGCATCGGAGTCTCCACTTCCATGAAATCTCTGTCTGCAAGGAAGTTACGGATCTCGCGAAGAATCTTAGAACGTTTGATAAATGTCTCTTTTACGTCCTGATTCATGATCAGATCCACATAACGCTGACGATAACGGATGTCCGTGTCCGTCAAACCGTGAAATTTTTCCGGAAGGATCTGAAGACTCTTTGACAAAAGAACTACATCTGTCGCATGAATGGAGATTTCTCCGGTCTTTGTCTTAAACACTTCACCTGTGACCGAAAGAAGATCACCGACATCATACTTTTTGAAATCTTTGTAAGAATCTTCTCCGATATTGTCACGCGCTACATATGCCTGAATGCTTCCTTTCAGGTCCTGCACGTTACAGAAAGAAGCTTTTCCCATCACACGTTTGAACATCATACGTCCGGCGATGGTTACTGTCTTTCCTTCCATTTCGTCATAATTATCTTTAATATCCATTGAGTGGTGTGTTACATCACACTTTGTGATCTCAAACGGATTCTTTCCTGCTTCGATCAAATTTGCCAGTTTTTCTCTTCTGACCTTTAACAACTGATTTATATCTTCTGCCACTTCTCTATCCTCCAATTAGTTCTTCGTAATCTCAAGAATTTTATATTTCAATAAGCCGGCTGGGGTCTCAACCATAACAGTATGTCCCTTTTTCGCACCGATCAATGCTTTTCCAACCGGTGACTCGTTGGAGATTTTTCCTTTCAGACTGTTTGCCTCTGTCGAACCAACCAGTTTGTACTCCATCTCTTCATCATATTCCAAATCTTTGATCTTTACGGTACATCCAATGCTGATTACGCTGGAATCAATGTCATCATCGGTAACCAGTTCCGCATTTTTCAAAATTTTATCTATCTCTTCGATTCGAAGTTCGATATCTCTCTGCTCTTCTTTTGCTGCATCATACTCGGCGTTCTCGGAAAGGTCTCCCTGTTCTCTCGCCTCTTTGATCTTCTGTGCAACTTCTTTACGACGATTTACTTTCAAATCCTGTAATTCTGACTCCAGTGCTTTCAATCCTTCTTCTGTCAGAATATTCTTTTTTACTTCAGCCATGACTTCCTCCATTCTTTGCTCCCTGCCGGAGCATCTTACCTGTGCCGCGTGCCACACACAACGGCACGATCTCTCATCGTTTCATTATAACGTACGAAAGTGGGATTGTCAATCGACAACCCCACTTTTTCGTTAAGTATTGATAATTTTATTCGGTTGCGTCTTCTTTTCCATCGTCCGGAATCGTTACGTTGTCTCCATCCGTAGCACTGTTTGAATCGTTAAACAGATTGTTTGGATTCTTTGTCACACCATCTTCCGTATACAGATCGTTAGTGCCATCCGCATACTTCGTAAGGAATCTCTTATAACACAAACCTTTTACCGTATTGTCACGAAGAGCCGCTCGGTTTTCTTCACTCAACACACTATAGGTATCGACATATCCGGCTGCAATCGCACCATCTGTTGCCGGCTGCGTCTTCTCATAAATGACAACTGCATAATTTTTCTTCATTCCCGCTTTTTCAAACGTATTTTTCGTAATCGTAGGATTTACAGCACCTTTCACAAGAATACAGGTATAGTTGTATCCTTTGTTGTCTTCCAATCCTTGAATACCTAAAAATTCATTGTTATTAATGACTGCATTCCGCCAGTTAAGCATTCGAATACCGGCATTGTAAGTCTGACTTACTTTACAGTTCTGAATCGTGATATTTTCATGATACACCTGTGTATTTACATCATTCATAGCTACGGAATACGTATGGCTTCCTACAGCTACACCTATATTGGTAAACATACAATTATTGATCATAACCGTATCACATGCGGTGCGGTCATGATTGGACCACTCATAATTAAACCCATTGTTGTTAGAGTCTGTCGTGTCAACGTTAATCGCCTCTTTATGACTCTTATTATTATAAATCTTAAAGTCCGTAAAGGAACAATTTTCAACTGTGACATTTTTTGACGAATTTAGTTCGATAAAATGCGAACCATTTTCGTTCGTAAATGCAATATTGCGGATGTTGATATTCTGAGCATGTCCCATAACAACTGCCATGGCGTTCAGCGTATAGGCACAATCAAAGATTGTACTTCCATTTCCCTGCAGTGTTACATTCTGGGAACCGTTGTATCCGCCCACTGAATTTTTCACGCCTTCTTTGGAAGGTGGCACCAGTTCAAACATCGTTTTGTTGGTTGCCAGGTTGGTATTTACCGCTTTTACTTTCTGAATCTTTACGCCATCTTCAAAGTTTACCGTTACATTGGATGGAATGCAGACAGAATGGCTCAATGTATACGTTCCGGCTGCTACCGTGATCGTACCGCCGCCGGTATACTCTAACTGCTCCATATACGAACGGAATACATAGTAAGTCTTTGCCTGTCCGCTGTTTGCCGTATATCCGGATGCCGTCTCGTAATGTCCACGATATGGTGTCGTCTCCGGTGTAATGCGAAAATCTCTTTCATTTTTGTCCTTAAAATACAACAATCTTGACTCTGCGTCGTTTTTCTGAATGACATAGTAAACCACAGCATTTGTTACCGTGTTATTTTCCATCGAAGAAATCTTTGCTTCCGAGATGGAATTGTCAATTTTCGAAGCTCTTCCAAAATAAATCGGTGTGCGGCACTTATCAATCTTGTTTTTGGAAATTTCCGGCTCAGTCATGCTGTACAACTGGAACGCAAATGCGGTCCCTTTACTGGCATCACTGCGATAAATCGTATTTCCGGTAATTGCTGCACCCGTCCACATTTTTCCGGTCACAGCACTAACCGTCATATTTTTGAATTTATTATTTTGAATGGAAACGCCCTCCGAATAGACCTGCTTTTTGTATTTGGTCGTACGGATACCATTTTCAAGATTTGTAAAAGTATTTCCGGTTACCTTTACCGTCTTACAAGGAGTTCTGCCATACGCATTGATCAGTACCGCTGCCTGATAACTTCCTCCGGTATAAGCGGCATTACCCTGGAATGTACAATTTGTCACTTTCACCGTACGGCTTCCGGCGATATTAATGTATGTTCCCGCATTTTTATTGCGGAATTTCAAATTCGATATCGAAACATTGTAATTATGTCCCATATCGATTGCAACTGCATTCTTTACTTTGCCAAGGTCGATCGTAGCCTTTTTATTACTTGTGATCACAACTTTTTTCGTACCTTTGTAATCTTTGGCTTTCGCACTTGTCAGTTTGAACATCACTTTTCCGGCCTTCAATGACTTGCTTCCTGTCTTGTCCGTCTTTTTCAGCACAACACCATTTTTTAACTGAATGGTTACATTGCTTGGCACCGTCAATGTCGAACATATTTTGTAAGTTCCTTTTTTCAAAACAAGGGTACCACCACCCTGCTTTTTCAATTTTTCAAGATACGATTTAATCGTAAAGTAGTTTTTGGATTTGGCATTGTATCCCTTGTTCCTTATGTATGCACTGGTGCATGGTTTCGTCGTTTTGCTGATGGTATATTTCTTCGCCGCCTGTGCCGCATCTGCATTGACAAACTGACATGCTGCCGCACACGCAATTACCGCACCAGCGATAACAATTTTTCGTTTCATAGAGTTCTCACCTTTCTTTAAATCTTCTACTATTTTTATGTTACTCTCAAAATATGTCATTTTCTTTTTATTCATAAAAATATTTTAAAGTTTTATCGGTCAGCTGTAAATCTTTGGTATACCGCACTGCTGCCTTAAATACGGCACCATAAATTACATTGGTACGCAGCAGATCTTCCCAGTTTTTATCGGTAATCTGGCATTCACTGATCGGATATCCGGCTTTTCGCTCCAATTCATACTGAATCTGCTGCCGTATCGTAACCGGCACATACACATTGGCGAAAGCATTTCTTGTGACAGTTGCATCAATAACTCCCCCCATAAAAATAGAGAAATTTTTCGCCCCATTTTGAATACCGATATCTCGGAATGAGTTGTCTGCGATTAACACATTTTTCCAATTCAGAGCCCGGATCGCACAGTTTGTCGAGCCGAAGAATACGTTATTGGTAATGCGAATGTTCGTATGGTAACACTGCTGTCCTTGATTGGCAACATATGTATGTGACCCGATGGCTGTCCCAAGATCTGTAAATTTACAGTTTGTAATTTCGATATTTTGGCACACCGTTTTATCATGCTTTGACCACACATGATTAAACCCATTAACCGCATAATCCGTTCCGTCAATATTGATGGCCTCTTTGTATGTATCGCCTTTATAATCGCGGAATTTCCAAAAATTACAATTTCTTACAATGACATTCTGTGATGAATTGAGTTCAATATAATGCGAGCCATATTGATTATGAAATGTCAGATTTTCTATGACAATATTCCGGCAGTGCCCCATATCCATACCGCGCCCCGGCAGTTTGTTATTGCAGTCGATCACGACATTTCCGATGCCTGTCATTGTCACATCATGCGTTCCGCCGTAACCGCTTACCGACTCTTTTTTCTTTTTCTTGGAAGGCGGCACAAAGATAAAGATAACTTTATGGTTATCGAGTTCTGTCTGGTAAATAGCTTTGGTCTTTTTGATCACAACACCGTCCTCAAACACAATTTTTACATTTGACGGAATGCACACCGCATTACTGATATAATATGTTCCTTTTTTCAAAGTCAATGTTCCGCCGCCGCAATATTCCAACTGTTCCATATAAGAACGCAGTTGATAATACCCTTTCGTATTTCCACGGTAGGTGTCTTCATCGGTATACCGCTCACGATAAGGACGCGTCTCCGGCCGCAGATACAGATTATTATCCGACTTATCCCGGTAATAAAACAGCCGCTTTTGTTTCTTTCCATCGTTGGAAAATGTCACATAATAATGCGTTACTTTTTTCACCGTATTCTTTTTCATCTGTGCGATGCGCTTTGCGGTGATACTGTTTTTTGTAATGACCGTCCGCTTAATAATGTGCCTCCCGGCTCTCTTTTTTACTGTCTTTTTGGAAATGGTAAACCGAATTGGCTGCCCCAGTTTGGTAAATGTATTGCTGCTTACAATCGGGCGGTAACAGCCTTCAAAGGAAACGCCATAATCTCCACCGGTAAACGAACAATCTGTAATCCGCATATTCCGGCTTCGGATGCCCTTAACTGCACTTCCTTTCTGCATTTTCGTAAAATGGATCCAACGTACATGGACTTCTTTCGAATCTTTTGTCACAAATGCCGTTCTGCCTTTTAACATCGAACCGTCAATCACTGTTTTCTTCCGGCCTCGTATAGTAACATTGGAGGGAATCATTATGCTCTTTTTCAAGCGGTATGTCCGATTTCCCAGCCATATGATTCCACCGGTTTTTTCCAATTTCTTCGTTGCCTGCTCCAAGGTACTGACACTATTTGCCTGCACACTTCTCCGCTTTGCCTGTGCCTGCACCGGCAGTAACAATAACATCAATACTCCCAGACCTGCTATGATCCCTAAAGGAACACACCGTCTTTTCACTTCATTTACTCCTTCTATCTCCGGCTGTGGATTGTAAACGTCTCTCCACTGTCGTACAATTCTCCACCAAAACGAACGTATACTTCATACGTATCGTCTGACAAATTGTATAACGGAATTGACACATAATATTCCATTTCGGCGGCAAGATCCTGCTCTCTCGGCGGATTACGGAAATCTTTTTGATACGTATTCCGCTTGCCCTTTACGACAACCTGCTCGATCAAATGATCTCTGGATTTTATCTGAAGATTCTGATCTTCTAAACGAAGTCGGATTCTCTCCTGCTTGCATTGTATCGGTGCCTCCGATGTCTTTTTCTCGGGACGGCTGACCGGTTCTTCCCATCTTTCAAATGGCTGCAGCCAGCCAACACAAGGCTCTTCATACAGATCCATCGCCTTCGACAGATCCTGCATATTCATCCGCAGTTCATATGCTCGGAAGAAATAATATCGCAGGGAATATTCATTCAATGCACAGCCGGTGTCATAATCAAATTCATATATATAGCCACCACGGTTGTCATAGTTCTCCGGATATGCCAAAAATCCGCCCATATAAAATAGTCGTCTCTTCTCAGCACACAAGATTCCATTGGATGTAATCTTTGACTTAATCCCGCCAAAACGTTTTTCAATCCACGCTTTTTTCTTTTTTTCATCTATCGTATATATTGTAACATAAGATTGCTCATCGTTGTCAAAAAACTTATTTTTTCTTCTCACATGCCAATGATTGTCAAAGATCATAATATGGATCGTGTCTTCTCTTCCATCCAGGTTTTCCCGGATCAATTTGGCTGAATGCTGCTGAAAATGCCATGGCATGTTTTCCGGCGTCGAAAGAAGTTTTTTCGAAAAAGGACGTTCTTTCCACATATTTTTCTCACCCAATATCCATTTAAGCTTGTCCTTTTTCCAATCAATGCAGCCAATCGTATGAATATTTCTCGCTGAGAAATAAACCTGCTTTTTACTGCTGTCATAATCCAGGGAATTGATATGCACCCAATTGGTCCGATCCCGGTACGCGGTGCCAAAAATCTCCCGCATATCCAGCACTTTCTCTATTTTCCCGGTTTCGCGGTTCACTTCTGCGATGCAATCCTCAACATGTCCGCACTGGGAATTACTAGCAACTAGTAGGTTGCCGCCCGGAGTCATTTCACACACATCGTGGTGTATGCCATTGGGAACATAATACGTCCGGTACACTCTTCCCAAATAATCCATCTCATACATCTGCGTCGAATGTGGAATCAACTGTGTAGGAAGAAGGGTCTGCCGCTCCATCACAATAAAACGGTCATTTGCTACCGGAAAAAATCCATAGCCACGCGGTCGGAACCGCATCATATAGCGAATGTCTCCCTGTTCATCAAAGGCAGCAGGATATGGCATACTTTTTCCTACTGCTAAAATTAGTTTCATCGCAGATTTCTCTGTCTTTTTCTTTACCTGCACCAGATCATTCATAGAGTCCGGTAACTTGTCTGTTAGTATCATAAGTTTCTTTTCCACAATGACCGTTTCGTTTTTGTCAATAATTTCCAGTTTTACTTCATTCTCCATCTCCGGATACAATCCATATACCGGCACTCTGTGCCAATTTTCAAGTGTGACAATCTTCTCGCAGATATCTGCCTCTTTTGTCTTTCCTTTTACCGTAAACTGTACTGCACAAGGTTCCTCCGTCCAAAACATCACATACGCACAAAGCGGAGTCCTTCCATACGGATTCAAAATCACACATGGCTCCTCAAACAAATATTTATTTTCTTTTAACTGCTTTGTCAATTCCTGATCTCGTTCGCGGCTCTCTACCGCTAAACCTTTCTCGTATGCAATATCGCTTTCTACCTCAATTTTTCTCTTTATGACAGACTGATACCTCTGATAGGAGTCTTTTTCCTTTTCATACCCCTGATCGAATTCATCACGATACCCCTTCTCGTACATAGAAGGTTTTCTATAGTTATTCCATTTTTTTTTCAGTTTTTCTTTACCCGGAAAATTCATCTCATCCTCCTGATCATATTTATTTTTCTATAATTTACCATACCTTTTTTTCAAAATTATGGCAAGCTTACTATTTTTGAGGAGGGGACTTTGTTGACGCCAGTCAACAACTCTAATGTCCCCGACGACTTGCCGCTGAGCGTATGCGAAGGGGCGCCTCCTTGTTGGGGAAGGGGACTTTGTTGACGCCAGTCAACAACTCTAATGTCCCCTCTCTGGCATCACCCAAACTCTCCCTCCTAACAACAAGTCGCAAAAAAAGCTTGCCATACACTATATGACAAGCTTTTTCTTATTTCCTATTTTTCGGCTTTTTTCGGATATTTGTTCAAGATCAAATCCATCATCTTTTCATTTGGCTCAAATTCAAGAACAAGTTTTTCTTCTTTTCCCTCCGAGCGAATCACAACACCATATGTTTTTGCATCCGGCTGTAGGGAATAAAACTTCTTCGTCTGCAAGTGACGATATCCTGCCATCCGCTCTGAATCCATCGGTGCGATCACATCGGCATTATCAAGATCAATCCGAAGAACCGTCTTCCTTTTATCTTCGCCTTGAATCATATCGAAATCAATCTGACCGTCACAATAAACATATTCCCACGTTACATGAAATCTCGGCCAGAACCACACCATGGCAAATACGGCTACTACGTCTAACAAAAACAGAAGACGGAATCGAAAGCCTATAATAAAGAGAAGTATTACACCAATGATCATCATAACCTTCAATGCAATATCTTTTCCGGTTGTTTTTTGTTTCACACTATATTCTGCGTATGCCTGCTCCATTTTGTCCTCCTGTTTTCGTTCTATAATCTACGCGCCACGCTTCGCGTGCCCGCGCTGACGCGCTCCTGCGCGTATCTCATCTTCTTAGCTCTACGCGCCACGCTCCGCGTGCCCGCGCTGACGCGCTCCTGCGCGTATCGCTAAACCATCCGTTCAAATCAAATGCCCACCTTTCGGTGGGCGCTTGATTTGCTTGCGGATGGTTTACATCATGCCCATGCCTGGGGCGCCGCCTGCCGGCATAGCCGGTGTATCTTCTTTAATATTAGCAACTACAGACTCTGTTGTCAAGAGGGTAGATGCTACACTGGTTGCATTCTGCAATGCACTTCTTGTAACCTTAGCAGGATCAAGAATTCCATTGTCAACCATGTTTACATATTGCTCTGTATATGCATTGAAACCGAATCCCGGTTTTCCTTCTTTTACTTTATCAATGATAACAGATCCTTCCAGACCTGCATTTTCAGCGATACGACGAAGTGGAGCTTCGAGCGCTTTCAGGATGATATTGGCACCTGTCTTCTCGTCGCCTTCCAGCTCTGCTGCCATCTTAGCAACTTCTTTGGATGCGTGGATGTAAGCAGAACCACCACCTGCGATAATTCCTTCTTCTACGGCTGCTCTTGTCGCTGCCAAAGCATCTTCCATACGAAGTTTTGCTTCCTGCATCTCGGTCTCTGTTGCGGCACCAACACGAACAACGGCAACACCGCCTGCCAGTTTAGCAAGTCTTTCCTGAAGTTTTTCTTTATCAAATTCAGAAGTTGTCTCTTCGATCTGGGTACGGATCTGGGATACACGAGCTTCGATCTCTGCTTTGTCGCCCTCGCCATCTACGATGATCGTATTTTCTTTCTGAACTTTAACGGATTTTGCACGTCCTAACTGATCCATTGTTGTGTCTTTCAGATCAAGACCAAGTTCTTCGGTAATTACCTGACCGCCGGTAAGAATTGCGATATCTTTGAGCATTTCTTTTCTACGGTCACCATAACCAGGAGCTTTTACAGCTACTACCTGGAATGTACCACGCAGTTTGTTCAATACCAATGTGCTGAGTGCTTCCCCCTCTACATCTTCTGCGATGATGAGAAGTTTTGCACTGGACTGTACAATCTGCTCCAAAAGTGGAAGGATTTCCTGAATATTAGAAATCTTCTTGTCTGTGATCAAAATGTATGGATTTTCAAGATTTGCTTCCATCTTATCCATATCCGTTGCCATATATGCTGACAAATAACCACGGTCAAACTGCATACCTTCAACAAGGTCAAGTTCTGTCTTCATGGTCTTGGACTCTTCAATTGTGATAACTCCGTCATTGGAAACTTTTTCCATTGCGTCAGCTACCATTTCACCGACCTGCTCGTCACCGGCGGAAATTGCTGCAACCTTAGCGATCTGCTCTTTTCCGGAAAGAGTCTCGCTCATGGATTTGATTGCCTCTACTGCGCAGTCTGTCGCTTTCTTCATACCTTTACGAAGAACGATTGGATTTGCGCCGGCTGCAAGGTTTTTCATACCTTCATTGATCATTGCCTGAGCAAGAACCGTAGCGGTTGTTGTACCATCTCCTGCTACATCATTTGTCTTGGTAGCAACTTCTTTTACAAGCTGTGCTCCCATGTTTTCGAAAGCATCTTCCAGCTCGATCTCTTTTGCAATTGTTACACCATCGTTTGTGATAAGTGGCGCGCCAAAAGATTTATCCAATACAACATTACGTCCTTTTGGTCCCAGTGTAACACGTACGGTATCTGCTAATTTATTTACACCTGTTTCCAGTGCTTTTCTGGCATCTACGCCAAACTTAATTTCTTTTGCCATTATAAAGACCTCCAATTAAAATATTTTAAACTTCTTTTATTCTTCCACAATAGCTGCGATATCGCTCTGGCGAACGATCACATACTCTTTCTCTTCCAATTTTACATCGGTTCCCGCATATTTTGAATAAATTACTTTATCGCCGACTTTTACTTCCATTTTTACTTCTTTCCCATCTACAAGACCACCCGGTCCAACAGCTACTACTTCTGCCTGCTGTGGTTTTTCCTGTGCCTGGCCCGGAAGAACGATACCGGATTTTGTAGTTTCTTCTGCTTCTAACTGTTGTAAAACAACTCTGTCACCTAAAGGTACTAATTTCATTTCTATTTCCTCCAATCATGATCTTTTCGCTTTGCTTGTTAGCACTCTCTTTTGCCGAGTGCTAACGATTGATTTAATAATAGTCATTTCTCTTGTTTTTTGCAAGTCGTACGCTTATGAATTTCCCTTCTATTTTATTGTTTTTCGCATTATATCTCTCTTATCCTCTTTTTTTCTAACTTTTTTGCTTTCTTTTTTCGTTTATGCTATACTATTTGCAAAAGAACACCCGGAGGTACCTATGAAAGAACAATTATACACGATTCCCGTAAATGACATCTTTGATAAACCTTGTGAATGTCCTGTGTGCGCGATGAAATTGAAACTGGAAAACGATGCTGTCGCCTTTGCGATGGGGCCCAGTTATATGGAAGATGATATTCGGCTTACCACAGACAAAATCGGCTTCTGCACCCGCCATATGCAGATGATGTACGATTTTGAAAACCGGCTTGGACTTGCTCTCATCATGGATACTCACATGAAGAATATGATAAAAGAGATTGAATTATTACAAAAAAAGGGAAGAAAAAGCGCCGGTGGATTATTTTCCAAAAAAGAAGAAACGTCCCTCTTTTCCTTTACCGACAAGATCAGTCATTCGTGCTATATCTGTGATCGGATCAAGGACGTATATGAGCGGTACATTGCAACCATTTTCTACTTATATGAAGAAGATTCTGCCTTTGTGACAAAATTCAAAAAATCAAAAGGATTCTGCTTAGAACACTACGGAATGCTTTTTGAAGAAGCGCCAAAATATCTCCACGGGAATGTACTGGAAGATTTCACCAGTGACTTAAACCGCGTATTTTTAGAAAATTATAAACGAATGGAAGAAGAACTGGCATGGTTTATCGACAAATTTGACTACCGCAATACCGATGCTCCGTGGAAAACGTCAAAAGATGCCGTTCCCCGTGCTATGACAAAGGTAAACGGCATCCTCTCAATGGATGAGTAAATTCACAATAACACCCCAAAACACACCGGCAACCCATACAATTCCAAGGATGGAAAGATTTTCTTTCCATCTTTTGTTTGTACGGAATAAAACCAAAAGTCCAACCCCCGCGCCGACAAGCAGTCCTGAGATCATCGAACCAAAATCGAGAATTCCTCCCAGATACATCTGAGTGATAAGAACCGATGCCGCACAGTTCGGAATCAATCCGACAATTGCCGCAAATACCGGTCCGAACATCGCATGGCTCGATAAAAATTCAGAAATCCGCTCTTCGCCTCCTATTTCAATCAAAAAGTTCAAAACAAGAGAACACAGGAAAATGAACAATAATATTTTAAATGTGTGTATAAAAGCAGATTTTCCAATGCTTTTTTCGCAATGGCAGTGTTCGCTTTCACACATCGTATGAAAATCTTTATATTGAATGGCATTTGGTCGAAAACGCATGACAAAATCTACGATAAACCCGGTAAATACTGCTGTCACAAGTTTAATTCCGAGGACTTTCAAAATGATCCTCCCGTTTACCGCTTCCGATAAAAAGATTGGAAGCATCTCATCCGAGGTCGATAAAAACACTGCCACCAGCGTTCCCATCGTAATGATTCCACCGGAGTACAGATTTGAAGCGGCTACCGAAAATCCACATTGTGGAAAAATTCCTGCGACACCGCCTGCGATAGGTCCCAGCCTGCCGGCTTTCCGAATCCACGCCCTCGTCTTTGTGCTGGTCTTATGCTCCAGATACTCCATGAGCAGATAGGTCAGCAGCAAAAAAGGGAATAGTTTAATGCTGTCAATCAACGCATCCATTAAAATATCAAGCCATAATTCCATCGATCATACTCTCCATTCTGCCAGCATCTGCTGTCTACTCTTCCTGCTGCAGCATTTCTTTCAATGCCAGCGCTTTATCTTTAATGCGGCGGTTTGCATCTTTTGCCACAAGCACTTTGGATATCCAGCGTTTTGCCTCTTCTTTGTTTCCGATCCTGCGTGCCAGTTCTGCCACCATATACATCACAGTGTATTCGTCCATACCACACATTGGGAAATCTTCTTTGGAAAATGCTGCCACAAATCCTTCATGTGCATTTTTCAAAAATTCTTTCTCTTCGGCCAGAAGCGCTACTGCCTCTTCTTTCTTATAATCACCTTTCATCAGTTCTTCGCGTTTTCCGCGGAACAGCCAGGCAATCTTAAGACAGGTATAGGCTCTCTCACTCGTTTTTCCATGTTTTACGATTGTGTTAAGAAGCGCCATCTTATGACGGGTAATTGCCTCATCATAGGTATACACTTTCTCGCCTTCCGGTACATAATGATACGTAGCTGAAATTTTCTCGCGGATCATCTTCGCCTGAGAAGACATCACAAAATTAAAATAACGGTTCAATGATGCATATCCGCATTTTGGGCAGAGGATCGCATCGTATTTCAATGGATCGATCCCCTGATATTTCGGGCGAAGATCCGTGTCTGCAGACACTAATTTTGCCTTTCCGGTACGAACCATCTTACTCTTAAATTCATGGTCACAGACCGGACAGGTATAGGTTTTATCAAACAAAAGATCTTCTTCCTGAATCTCCTTTACCTGTGCTTTTTTGACACCTGCACTTTGATTTTCTTTCTTTTCTTTTTCATAAACATCAACGTTATCCTTGATGTTCAACCCAAGACTTTCCAGTCCTGCGAACAAATTACCCATAACTGCCTCCATTCTCTCCGGATTATTTTCCCGGGCGATAAGAACTCTTCATTGACACAATGCGATTAAATACCTGATGTCCTTCGGTCGTATCTTTCGTATCTACACAAAAATATCCGGTTCTCATAAACTGAAAACGGTCTCCCGGTTTTGCCTCCGCAAGTGCCGGCTCCACATAACAATTCTCTAATACTTTCAAAGAGTCCGGGTTAATGTTGACAGAACCGTCTTCATTGTAAACCCCTTTCTCTTCATCTACAAGGTTTTCATACAAACGCACTTCCGCTGTCGCTGCCGTCGGTGCAGCTACCCAGTGGATCGTTCCTTTTACTTTTCTTCCGGTAAATCCGGAACCACTCTTTGTCTCCGGATCGTACGTACAATGAATCTCCGTTACCTTTCCGTTTTCATCGGTTACATAATCCTGGCATGTTACAAAATAAGCACTCATCAGACGTACTTCATTTCCAGGGAACAAACGGAAATATTTACGAGGAGGCTCGATCATAAAGTCGTCTCTCTCGATGTAAAGTTCTCTGGCAAATGGCACTTTTCTTGTACCCATCTCCGGATTTTCCTGATTGTTTGGTACATCCAGATATTCTACTTGGCCTTCCGGATAATTGGTGATCACCAATTTGATCGGATCCAAGATCGCCATCATACGAGGCTGCGTCATCTTCAGATCTTCACGGATACAATATTCAAGCATCGCATAATCTACAGAACTATTGCTCTTTGATACACCGGCAAGTTCCATAAACTTACGGATGGATGAAGCCGTAAATCCACGGCGGCGAAGTGCTGTGATGGAGACAAGACGCGGATCATCCCATCCGTCTACCACGCCATCTTCTACCAGTTTCTTAATATATCGTTTTCCGGTAATTACATTGGTCAAATACATCTTTGCAAATTCGATCTGCCGAGGAGGTACTTCAAATTCACACTCGCGTACAACCCAGTCATACAATGGGCGGTGGTCCTCAAATTCCAGTGTACAGATGGAATGACTGATTCCTTCTACCGCATCCTCGATCGGATGCGCAAAGTCGTACATCGGATAAATGCACCATTTGTCGCCCGTATTATGGTGCATAATGTGTGCCACACGATACAAGATTGGATCACGCATATTGATATTTGGCGAACTCATATCAATTTTCGCACGGAGAACTTTTTCGCCATCTTTAAATTCTCCATTTTTCATTTTGGTAAATAATTCCAGATTTTCTTCTACGGAACGGTCACGGTATGGACTGTTCTTTCCAGGTTCTGTTAAAGTTCCTCGGTATTCTCTGATCTGTTCAGCATTCAGATCACAGACATATGCTTTCCCTTTCTTGATCAGGAATTCTGCACATTCATACATCTTGTCAAAGTAGTTAGAAGCATAATAGATATGTTCGTGATAATCTGCTCCTAACCATTCTACGTCCTCTTTAATAGAATTTACATATTCTTCCTTCTCTTTTGTTGGGTTTGTATCATCAAAACGGAAATGGAAATCTCCTCCATATTCCTGAGCCAGTCCATAGTTTAATAAGATGGATTTTGCGTGTCCGATATGAAGATATCCGTTTGGTTCTGGTGGAAATCTTGTAACTACCTTCTTGCAATGCCCTTCTTCTATATCTTTTTCTATGATCTGTTCGATAAAATTCTTAGAAATCGTTTCTTCCATGTCTTCCTCCATATAGTTCTTTCTATTCTGATTATAATGTATCTTCTATACACTTGCAATCATATAATTTCTGTATCATTGTGAAATACAGATAATCCTTCTATATAAGATCTAATGCCTCCATAACATTTGAAACTCCTACAAGTCTCATGTCTGTCTGGACCTTGATCTGATCTACATTCGCCTGAGGCAGAATGCATCGTTTAAATCCTAGTTTCTGTGCTTCTTTGATCCTTGCTTCTCCACCTGATACGGCTCTTACTTCTCCTACCAGACCAACTTCTCCAAAAATGATCGTATCTTCTAAGATCGGCCGGTTCTTATAACTCGATGCGATTGCCATAATAATACCAAGATCGATCGCTGGTTCGCCAAGTTTCATACCTCCAGCCAGATTCACATACGCATCACAGCCGCCAAGCTGCAGTCCAACTCTCTTCTCAAGCACTGCCATCAAAAGATTCACCCTGTTATAATCAATTCCAACTGCTGTTCTTCTCGGCATCTGAAAGCTTGTTGGTGATACCAATGCCTGAATCTCGATCAGGATCGGTCTGGTCCCTTCCATGGAACATACAACAACAGATCCTGACGCATCAAGGGGTCTTCCATTAAGCATCGTCTTTGACGGATTCTCCACTTCTACAAGTCCATTGTTACACATCTCAAACACACCGATCTCGTTCGTGGATCCAAAACGGTTTTTGACACCTCTTAAGATTCTGTATGCCGCTTCTCTTTCCCCTTCAAAATAAAGGACCGTATCTACCATATGCTCAAGTGTTCTTGGTCCTGCAACCACTCCTTCTTTGGTCACATGTCCTACGATAAAAACTGCGATATTATTCTCTTTCGCAACTCTCATCATCACTGCAGTCACTTCTCTTACCTGATACACACTGCCTGCTGCCGAGGAAAGATCCTCGCTGTACATTGTCTGAATCGAATCAATCACCGCAAATTCTGGTTTCGTCTTTAAGATTGCATTCGTGATCGCATCAAGATCTGTCTCACAATACAGAAGCATCTCTTCTTCAAATGTTCCGATCCTCTCTGCTCTCATCTTGATCTGATGCATAGATTCTTCCCCAGAAATATACAAAACCTTACGTTTGCTGTTCGCAAGATTCCTGCATACCTGTAATAATAACGTGGATTTCCCGATTCCCGGATCTCCTCCGACCAACGATAGGGAACCTTTGACGATCCCGCCGCCTAACACACGGTCCAGTTCATGAATCCCTGTTGGAATCCGCTCTTCATTCTCTACTGTTACCTCGGATATATTCATAGGAGAGGCAGAAGTCTTTAAAGACTTCGCCCCTCCTTTTTTCGTTTCTGTAACTTTCTCTTCTGTAAAAGTATTCCACTGCTTACAGGCAGGACACTGCCCCATCCACTTGGAAGACTCATGACCACACTGGCTGCAAAAATAAACTGTCTTTTGTTTTGCCATTGGTGCTCCTTTATGTTACTACTGTTTCTTTACACGAACAGCTGCTGCTGTTCCCTCGCTTAACTCAACACTCAGAGTTAATTTTCCTCCAAGATTTGCTTTCATCATTCCTACATTCGTATTATCAATAAAAACTTTATATTCCTGTCCGGCTTCTACTTCTAAAGTAACCTGGACATCAGATGAAGATTCAATCTCAAATGCAACTCCATCTGTTGTTGCAACAAAGTTATGTACTGCTGAACCTGGAACTGATTCAAAGATCAGCTGTCCGTTCTTGTCCAGTTTTGTCATTGTCTTGAAAGTCTTGATCTTATAGATATCTCCTTCAAACTGGATATCTCCTTTCTTCGCTTTCTGTGCTAATGTATAGTCACCAAAGCTAAGTGTTCCATTGTCTTCGCTGCGGAATAATTCAGTTACCACTGCCATTGTCTTTTCCTCCTAATATATGTTTCGGTCGTCGTATGTATATTATAATATATTTCAGTATTATTTACTAGTTTTCCTTTACCGAAAAAGTAAGTTTTTTATCTTTTTTACCAATCGTCATCGTCTGTCCATTCGTAATGGTTCCTTCTAAGATCTTATCTGCCAGTACATCTTCAATCTCATTCTGGATGATCCTTCTTAATGGTCTTGCCCCATAATTCTCATCATATCCCTTATCTGCTAACAGATCCATCGCACCAGATGTGATCTTTAATGTGATCTGATGTTCGCTTAATAAACGGGCTCTCAATTCATCCATAAATAATTTTGCGATCTTCTTAACTTCTTCCTTTGTAAGGACGGCAAATACGATCGTCTCATCAATTCGATTTAAAAACTCTGGGCGGAAGATCTGTTTCACTTCTTCCATAACACCCTTTTTCATACGTTCATGGGTCTTGGCTTTATCTGTATCATCCATAGAAAATCCTAAATGTTTTGGTGCGATGATACGGTTTGCACCTGCATTGGAAGTCATAATGATAACAGTATTCTTAAAGTCGACTTTTCTTCCATTGGAATCTGTGATATGTCCATCATCTAATACCTGAAGAAGGATATTAAATACATCAGGATGAGCCTTTTCAATCTCATCAAAAAGAATGACAGAGTAAGGATGTCTTCGAATCTGTTCACTCAGCTGTCCGCCTTCTCCAAATCCAACATATCCTGGAGGAGATCCGATGATCTTTGATACACTGTGCTTCTCCATATATTCAGACATATCCACACGGATCAGATCTTCTTCTCTTCCAAATAAAGCTTTTGCTAATGTCTTTGACAACTCTGTCTTACCAACTCCTGTTGGCCCTAAAAATAAGAATGATCCGATCGGACGGTTTGGACTCTTAAGACCGACTCTGCTTCTCTTCACAGCTTTGGCAACTGCATTGACCGCTTCATCTTGCCCGATCACATGTTTGTGAAGTTCTTTCTCTAAATGTCTTAATCGTTCCATATCTCCCTTTGTAAGCTGTGTTACTGGAATCTGTGTCCATAAAGAAACGACTTCTGCGGCATCCTCTGTTGTCAATTCTGGAATCTCATTTTGCTTCTTCTGATTTCTCTTCATCTTACGTTCCAGAGATTTCTCAAGTTTGTTCTTCTCTTTCTTAAGCTCTCTTGCTTCTGTAATATCTCCATCAGAAAGCGCTGCTTCGATCTTCTCTATGATCTCCCTGATCTCCTTGCGTTCTTTCTTAAAACCTGCATGACTTCCAAGCTGTTCCATTCGTTTCCTTGCACAGGCTTCATCTAACAGATCGATGGCTTTATCTGGCAGAAAACGATCACTGATATATCGATCAGAAAGAGAGGCGATCGCCTCTGCCACATCTTCTGATACCAGGATCCTATGATAATCTTCAAAACGATGTTTGATCCCTTTTAAGATCGTGATCGTTTCTTCTACGGTTGGTTCTTTCACTCTGACTGGTTGGAATCTTCGAACTAATGCTGCATCTTTTTCAAAATATTTTGTATATTCTTCACTCGTTGTCGCACCGATCAGCTGAAAATCTCCTCTTGCCAATGCTGGTTTTAAGATATTAGATGCATCCATAGCTCCCTCAGAACCTCCAGCTCCAATAATCGTATGAATCTCATCGATAAACAAAATAATAGAATCATCCTGTGTTGCTTCGGTTACGATGCGTTTCATTCGTTCTTCAAATTCTCCACGGAATTTCGTTCCAGCGATCACTTTCGTAAGGTCTAAGGACAAAATCCTCTTATTCTTAAGAATTCTTGGCATATTGCCTTCGGCGATCCTTTGTGCAAGGCCTTCAACGATCGCTGTTTTACCAACCCCTGGATCACCGATCAGACATGGATTATTCTTTGTCCTTCTGCAAAGGATCTGCATCAGACGTTCCATCTCACTTTCACGTCCGATCATCGGATCAAGCTTCCCAAGCATTGCTTTCTCTGTCAGATCTGTACTATACTGAAGCAGCATATATTCTCCCGCTCCATCTTCCATATCACCGCCATCAGAGATTGCTTCATTATATTCATTCTTCGCACTTCTGAAATCAATTCCTGCAGTAACTAAAATATCTGTATAGATTCCTTCGGATGAAATCTTATGATCTTCCAGAAAACGGAATGCTTCATTATCTCCATCTTTGATCATCGCCATCAAGATATGTTCTGATCCGATCGCTTCACACCCGTATTTCATTGCAAGTTCTCCTGCAATTTCTAACAGGTATTCTGTCTTCGGAGTATCCATTACCGTTCTTCTTCGGTCTTTTGGCATCTTTGACTTCTCTTTGATTGCTTCTTCTATTAATTCTCTTGTCACTCCGTGCATCTTGAGCACTTCACTTGCAAGAGATCCGTCTGCCCCATAAAGTCCTAGCAGAACAAAAATACTGCTGACATCTTTAAATCCAAGATATCCAGCAATCTCTCGTCCTTCATTCAATGCTTTGGAGGCATATTTTGTAAATGGTAATCGGTTCATAATTCCTCCTGTTATTACTTTCTGTCTAATTTCTGGTACATATCATGAATCAACCGGTTCATCTCGTCTTCTGTAACTCCTTTACAGACAGCTTCTGCAACTAACATCCTTAAATTCTCCTGAATGCTTGCTAATTCCTGCTGTTTTTCCAAAGTTTCAACACTTATGACTGCACCTTTTCTTCGGTCTAGTTTCAGGTATCCTTCTTCTCTTAAGATCGCATAGGCTTTGTTCACCGTGTGCATGTTCACTCCAAGCACCTGTGCTAACTGCCGGACAGATGGAAGTGATTCTCCATCAGCAAATTCTGCACATGCGATTCCCATAATGATCTGATTTCTTAACTGTACATAGATTGCCTCGTCACTATTGAAATCAATCTCCAGTATCATTGTGCAACCCTTCTTTCCTCTTTCGAAATTTACAACTTATCTATGATATTTTGTTATACATAGACTATAATATAAAGCACAGTCTGTCAAGAGCTTCTCTTCCAGATGATAAAGAAAAAGATGCAGTGTAAAAAACTACATCTTTCTCGTCTATTTTTCATTCAGATCTAAAATTCTTTGATTTGCACTTCCTCGGAATTTTAATGTGATATCTTTCTGGGATTCGATAAACTGTCCATCAACCAGCGTATCAATATAAGATAACATCTCTTCCGTAAACTGTGTGTATACTTTACCACCTTCGAGCAAATCCTTGTCATAAGTATATCCTGTATAGCACCAGATATTCTTCTTTGGATAATTTTCTTTGATCTCTTTTAATAATCTAACCAGTTCTTCCTGATTCTCCGGTTCAAAGGGTTCCCCTCCAAGAAGCGAAAAACCTTCAATATAATCTGGCTTTAACAATTCCATGATATGATCTTTTGTCTCCGTCGTAAATGGCTTTCCATAACAAAAGTCCCATGTCTCCTTATTAAAGCATCCTGGACAATGATTTCGGCAGCCTGATACGAATAAGCTGACTCTGACTCCTGGTCCATTCGCAATATCACATTTTTTAATTTCTCCGTAGTGCATATGATCTCCTCTGTCATCGTGTTTTATAAATGAAGGACTCGATCCTTGATCTCCTGTGTACGTCCCTGATTCCAGAACTGTGTTCCGATATATCCACAAGTACGTCTTGCAACAAACATATGATCCTGATCTGTATTTCCACAGTTTGGACATTCCCAGATCAGTTTTCCTGATTCATCTTCTTTGATCTGAATCTCTCCGTCGTATCCACAGCATTCACAGTAATCACTCTTTGTATTTAACTCTGCATACATGATGTTATCGTAAATAAATTTCATCACGGATAAGACGGCTGGAATATTATCCTGCATGTTTGGTACTTCAATATAGCTGATCGCTCCGCCTGGAGATAATTTCTGGAATTCTGACTCAAATGCCAGTTTGCTGAATGCATCGATCTCTTCTGTTACATGAACATGATAGCTGTTTGTGATGTAGTTCTTATCTGTAACTCCCGGAATGATACCAAAACGTTTCTGTAAGCATTTTGCAAACTTGTAAGTTGTTGATTCCATTGGTGTTCCGTATACAGAATAGCTGATGTTCTCTGCTGCCTTCCATTCATTACATTTATCATTTAATTTCTGCATAACTTTTAATGCAAATTTTTTCCCTTCATCGGATGTATGAGACTTGCCTGTCATACGGACACACATCTCATAAAGTCCTGCATATCCAAGGGAAATCGTGGAATATCCATCGTATAATAACTTATCGATCTTCTCGCCTTTCTTCAGTCTCGCAAGCGCTCCATGTTGCCAAAGGATCGGCGCAACATCAGATACCGCTCCCTTTAATCTCTCATGGCGACATCTTAATGCTCTGTGGCACAATTCCAGTCTCTCTTCTAAGATGTCCCAGAATTTATCCATATCTCCATTAGAACTGCATGCGACATCAACCAAGTTGATCGTTACAACACCCTGATTAAATCTTCCATAGAACTTATGACTTCCATCTGCATTTCTCTGGGAATCTTCAACCGTTAAGAAGGATCTGCATCCCATGCAAGGATATACTTCACCATTCTTCAGTTCTCTCATCACTTTCGCTGAGATATAGTCTGGAACCATGCGTTTTGCTGTACATTTTGCAGCTAATTCTGTCAGATGCCAATACTTGGAATCTGGTGTGATGTTATCATCATCTAATGCATAAATAAGTTTTGGGAAGGCTGGAGTGATCCAGACTCCTTTTTCATTCTTAACACCCTGAATTCTCTGTTTCAGGACTTCTTCGATCACAAGAGCCAGATCGTCTCTTGTCTGTCCTTCTGGTACTTCGTCAAGATACATAAAGACTGTGACAAATGGCGCCTGTCCATTACATGTCATTAAAGTTACCAGCTGATACTGGATCGTCTGGATTCCCTGTTTGATCTCATCATACAGACGCATCTCTGTAATCTTGTCGATGATCGCATCATCCATAGATTCTCCGATCACTTTACGTTCCTTCACGACATTCTTACGCAGCTTCTTTCGACTGATGTCTACAAATGGTGCTAAATGTGCTAATGTAAAAGACTGTCCTCCATACTGGTTGCTTGCAACCTGAGCAACGATCTGTGTTGTCACATTACATGCTGTAAAAAATGAATGTGGTTTCTCGATCAATGTCTCACTGATCACCGTTCCATTCTGAAGCATATCTTCCAAGTTGATCAGATCACAGTTATGTTCTCTCTGTGCAAAATAGTCAGAATCATGAAAATGGATGATTCCTTCTTCATGAGCACGAATGATCTCATTTGGCAGAAGGACACGTTTACTTAAGTCTTTGCTGACTTCTCCTGCCATATAATCTCTCTGCGTGGAATTGATCACTGGGTTCTTATTCGAATTCTCCTGATTTACTTCCTCATTAATATTATCAAGTAAAGAAAGAATTCCATCATCGGTCGTATTTGATTTTCTTCTCAGTTCTCTCTTAAAACGGTATCTTACATACTTCTGGGCAACTTCATATCCTCTCATCTCCATGATCCCTGTCTCGACCATATTCTGGATATCTTCTACATTCACCGCATGAGAAGAGTTTGCTACCTGATCTGCAACCTTCTCTGCGATCGCCATGATCTGATACTGATTCATCTGATGGATCTTTGTTACCTCTTCATTCGCCTTCGTGATCGCATTGATGATCTTATCGAGATCAAAGGTTACCTCCTCACCGTTTCTCTTGATAATCTTTGTTTTTACATCACCATTCATAGTTTCTCCCTCATTTATATAAAATTACAAGATTCTGTGTGTTTCCATTTTCTGGCACAAAATCTTGTTGTCGTTCTACCAATCAGCACTATATCTTGTGCCATTGCCTTTATTATATTACACTCTTTTTCATAAAAAAGAAAGAGCTAATTTTTCATTTTAGAGAATATGAAGATGCTCAAACAGAATCTTAAATCCCAAAAGTATCAGTATTATGCCACCTGCGAGCTCTGCCTTGGATTTATATTTTGTTCCAAAAATATTTCCGATCTTTACTCCTACAAATGAAATCAAGAAAGTACAGACTCCAATCATCGACGCTGCGGATACAATATGCACATTTAAAAAGGCAAATGTGATCCCAACTGCTAATGCATCGATACTTGTCGCAACAGCAAGCATGAACATTTCTTTCACTGCGTTCGAATCATCTGCCTGTTCTTCATCATTTGATAATGCTTCTTTGACCATATTGATTCCGATCAGCCCAAGAAGCACAAATGCGATCCAATGGTCGATCGATGTGATCTGGTCTTTAAACTGTGTTCCAAGGAAAAATCCGATTGTTGGCATCAGTGCCTGAAATCCTCCAAACCATAAACCAACAATAACCCCTTTTTTCAAAACTTTTTCTCTCATCGCCAGTCCTTTGCAGATAGAAACAGCAAATGCATCCATCGCCAATCCAACAGCCAGTGTTAATAACGTAAGTAAATCCATAAAAACGTCCTCCATATCGTAAGTTTTTCATATCATAGGGGATTCCATCGGAATTTCCTATGATATGAAAAAGACCCACAGACGAAAGCCTTGTTATAAACAAAAGCTTATCGTCTGTGAGTCTCGTTAATTAAGACAGCACCAGATGTCGTTCATCATTATGTTGATACTGTCACAGATTCTCTGCTAACTACTCCCTCACGGAAATATCTATAAGATCATACCGGATGTGCTTCCGGCAAAATGTGCCTATGTATCATATCTCAACTGAGAATCTTTGTCAATATCTTTCCTTTAATTTTTGATTACGCTTTTCAAGATCTAACAGGTATTCTTTCATTTCCAGACCACCTGCATATCCTGTCAGTGAACCGTTCATTCCGATCACTCTGTGACATGGAACAACGATCACGATCGGATTCCTGTTATTCGCCATGCCAACAGCTCGACATCCTTTTGGAATCCCTACTGATTCCGCAATGTCTTTGTAAGTACAAGTTTCCCCATATGGAATCTTCTCCAATGCTTTCCATACTTTGATCTGAAATTCTGTTCCATGATAAGAAAGTTTCAGGTCAAACTTCTTTCTCCGTCCATCAAAATACTGTGATAATTGCAGTGCTGCTTCCCTGATCAATTCTGTATTCTTCTTCTCGCCTTCTAATATCTTCGTCCCAAAATATATCCCGCAAATGCCATGCCCATCTTCCTCAATCGTTAAATTACCGATTGGAAAACTATAATCATAATAGTACCTCATATGACAATCCTCCTAAAAATAGGTATACCATATTCTTCCATGGTTGGCAAGGACTAACTTGACATGTACATATTTCTTGCGTACAATGAAAAGAACTGTATAAAAATGAACAGATATTTATTTTAGGAGGAATTTTCATTGGACCCCAGTATGATATTACAGATAATCGCAATTATCATTTTATTACTGCTTTCTGCTTATTTTTCATCTGCAGAAACAGCGCTTACAACCGTCAATCCACATAGTATGCGTGCCATGGCAGAAGATGGCAATAAAAAAGCTGCTATTGTTTTAAAATTGATCGAGAATCCAAGCCAGATGCTTTCCAGCGTCTTAGTCGGAAATAACCTTGTGAATATTTCATTAACATCCCTTACTACAACGATCGCTATTCGTATCTTTGGAAGCATGGGAGCCGGAATCGCAACTGCTGTGATCACAGTACTTGTATTGATCTTTGGTGAGATCACACCAAAGACTTTTGCAACGATCAATAATACAAAACTTGCTCTAAGCTATGCTTCCAGCATTTATCTGATCACAAAATTACTGACACCGGTTGTTTACATTATCAACAAACTTTCTACAGCGATCCTTATCATCTTGCGGATCGACTCGAAACAATCCAAACGTATCATGACTGAACGTGAACTTCGTACGATCGTTGATGTCAGCCACGAAGAAGGCGTTATCGAAGAATCTGAGAAAGATATGTTAAACAACGTTTTTGATTTTAAGGAATCTCTTGCCAAGGATATTATGATCCCGCGAATTGATGTAACTTTTGTGTCTGTAGATGCTTCTTATGATGAAGTTCTTGATATTTTCCGCGAGGCCGGTTATTCTAGACTTCCTGTTTATGAAGGAAGTAAAGATCATGTTGTTGGTATTGTTTATTTTAAGGATGTTTATTTCTACCGCAGCCAGCACAGAGGCGAGATCTTTCATTTGAAAGATGTTCTGCGTAAGCCGTTCTTTACGTATGAAACTCAGAAAGTATCAAGCCTTCTTGCACAGATGCGTGAAAAATCTGTTAGTTTCTCCATTGTTTTGGATGAATATGGAGTGACTGCAGGTCTTATTACTCTAGAAGATATCGTTGAAGAGATTTTTGGAGAACTGCGTGATGAATATGATGATTCTGAGGAAGAAACTTTCAAAAAATTATCCGATGGATCTTATATGGTATCCGCTTCTTTAAAGCTTGATGATCTTGATGATCTGCTTGACGTAGACCTTGATTCTGAGGATTATGATTCTCTTGGCGGATATATCATCGAACTGCTTGATCATCTGCCTTCAGAGGGCGAAACTGCAGAAGATGAACATTTTCTTTTTAAAGTTGTTTCCGTTGACAAAAACCGTATGGAAACAATTCATATCATTCCAAAAGAGCAGTAAAAAAAGAACCTTGCTTTTTCTTGCAAGGTTTTTTTTTGTACTCTTATTTGAAATATTCTACTCCGGATTCGAAGATCTTCTGATCTTTCTGTCCGTAAATATTGATTCCTACATAGCTGTCACGACGTTCTGAATGTCCCATCTTACCAAGGACTCTTCCGTCTGGACTTGTGATACCTTCAATCGCATGGTAAGAACCATTTGGATTGAATTCTTCATTCATTGTAGGATCACCATTGAGGTCAACATACTGTGTTGCTACCTGTCCATTTTCAAACAGTTTCTGGATCACATCTTCATCTGCTACGAATCGTCCTTCTCCATGAGATACTGGTATACTGAAGATATCATCTACATGTACATTGTTAAACCATGGTGACAGATTAGAAGCAATTCTTGTATAAGCAACCTTAGAAATATGACGACCAATGCGGTTTGTTGTCAGTGTAGGTGATTTCGCGTTCTGTTCTACGATCTTACCTTCTGGAACAAGTCCTAATTTGATCAGAGCCTGGAATCCGTTACAGATACCAAGTGCCAGTCCATCACGGTTATTTAACAGATCCATGACTGCTTCTTTTAATTTTTCATTTCTAAATGCTGTTGCAAAGAATTTTGCAGATCCATCTGGTTCATCACCGGCACTGAATCCACCTGGGAACATGATGATCTGGGATTCTTTGA
>ERZ827496.1520-NODE-1520-length-26968-cov-13.982128_pt1 | contig 26968 bp, 17 predicted proteins | sample MGYA00519769_ERZ827496 | MGnify/ENA primary metagenome ERZ827496 (study PRJEB31778, sample SAMEA3449327) | human gut metagenome | biome: human gut; feature: human-associated habitat; material: faeces | place: United Kingdom | collected 2010/2012 ...
CGGCGTGTGCTTCGGCACACTGATTCTGGTATTCGGCCGCAAGGTGCCGCCGAAGAACCTCATCATATTGTTTATGGCGATTGCGCTTATCGGTAATCTGGCCTCCGCGTTCTCGGTCAATGCCGCCACGCTGATTGTCGCGCGCTTCATTGCCGGCCTGCCGCACGGCGCATTTTTCGGCACCGCCACACTCATCGCCAAAACCTTGGCCGACAAGGGCAAAGAAGCACAAGCCGTATCGGTAATGGTCACCGGCCAAACCGTAGCCAATATGCTCGGCGTACCGGCGGGCACCTTGATGGCCGAGTTCCTATCCTGGCGCCTCGCATTCGGTATTCTGGCTGCATGGGCGGCAATGACCATCGTGCTAGTTCTGGCATGGATCCCCTTCGTTGCGCCGATTAAGGACGCCGGCATCGCCGGTCAGTTCAAATTCCTTACTCGTCGTGGGCCGTGGGTGATTCTGGCCGCCGTATTCACCGGCAACGCAGGCGTGTTCTGCTGGTGGAGCTACGTCTCCCCTTGGCTGCAGAAGACCGGTGGCTGGTCGTCTAACCTGGTACCGCTATTGATGATGCTTGCCGGCTTCGGCATGGTGATAGGCGGTCTTATCGGCGGTCGCATCACAGATAAATGGCGCCACGCCGGCACTGCCGCGCTGGGTCAGACGATTTCCTGCATCGGCTTGCTGATGGTTTTGCTACTGCCGGGAAACCAGGGCACTACTGCTTTGCTGACCTTCTGGATCGCCTTCGGACTGTTCTTCATCTCCGCTCCGCAACAGCTGTTGATGACCGAAGCCGGCCAAGGCGGCGGCGAGCTCATCGCCGGCGCAGCCGTGCAGGTGGCCTTCAACTTCGGCAATGCCATCGGCTCGATTGTCGGCGGCGCGATGCTCACCACTTTCTCGATGAACTATCGCTATACCGGTCTGGGCGGTATGCCACTGGCTCTGCTTGCCGTAGGGCTGCTGGCCTTCTACTCGTGGCGCTGCGAAACCGATACCGACGCCATTCACCGCATGCGCGAAATCAAGGTGGACTGAGACCAAGCTCACAGCAAACTCCCTGACGCGTTTGTTCACAGTATTAATAGACTGAAATCAGACACGATTCAGGGAGGTCTGGCGGTATGGATGAGGAAGCACTGCTCAAACAATTCGCCGCGCAATTCGCGCATGGTCCAGACGATGCCGACGACACCGATGCGGCGGCCGCAGCACAAGGTGCCGATTCCACGGCGAACCAGGTTGCGGACGATGCCGATCAATCGCCCGCAACCTTTGATACCCAACAATTCCTGAACGGACTGGACGCGATTTTCGATCGCCACACGGCCGCCACCGAAGCCGGCCCGTACTTGGAACAGGCGATGGTGGACGCGGAAAACGCCGGCGACGAGGCCGGACTGCTCACCGTGCTCAACGAAACGATGGGCTTCTATCGCTCGCAAGGTCGGCACAAGGAGAATCAGTGGATTGTGCAGCGAGCGCTGGAACTGGCCGCTCGTATGGGCTTGACCACCGGCACATCCGAGGCGTGGGCCATCACGCTAATCAATTGCGCCACCTCGATGCGCGCGGCCAAACAATACGATCAGGCCGAGGATTTGTATCATCAGGCGCAGAGTGTCTGCCGGCATTCGCTGGCGCCCACCGACCGTAGGCTCGCAGCACTGCACAACAATCTGTCGATGCTCTACAGCGAGACGAATCGGCCCGACAAGGCGGAACTGGAGTTGCGTGAAGCGCTGCGCATTATCGAAGCCTCGAGCGTGAACCCGGACGCGGATATCGACGTGTCCAGCTCGCACACGAATCTGGCGTTGACCCTGCTGACCGAACACAAGTTGGAGGACGCGCATTGGCATGCAGCCAAGGCGCTGGAAATCTATCGCACCGGCCATCTGGAACATTCCGCGCATTATGCCTCCGCACTGGCGGGCTTCGCGCAGGTGTGCTTTGCCGAGAGACGGTATGCGGATGCGGTTACTGGATACCGGCATGCGCTGGCCGTGATCGAGGAATGTTACGGCAAGGACACCGATTACTGGCGTATCACCGCCGACAATCTGCGGCAGGCCGAGGAAGCGGCGGCGCAGGCCGGGGTGACGGTTGACAATGCGGGTGTTGCCGGCGGTGCAGGCACGCCACCCCAGTCCGGATCGCGGCTGTCGAACAGCCCGGCACAGGGCAAGACCGGTGCGAACGCGGCATCTTCCCCATCCACCGTTTCGGTGTCGACCGGTTCTGCGGGCGCGGCCGAGGCCGTTTCCGCATGCCCGGTGTCCGGACTGAAGCTGGCCCGCGCGTTCTGGACGCAGATGGGCAAGCCGATGATTGCGGCGAAGTATCCGCAGTATGCCGGGCGTATCGCCGCCGGTCTGGTGGGCCATGGCTCGGAATGCTACGGATTCGATGATACGTATTCGCAGGACCACGATTTCGGCCCGCGCTTCTGCCTGTGGCTTACGGATGAGGATTACGCGGCGATCGGCGAGCAACTTGAGGTCGATTACGAGGCACTGCCGCGCAAGTTCAGCGTGGATGCGCAAGGCCGCGTGACGTTCGAGGCGCATGCCAGGTCCGATGCTTCCGGAGCATTCCCCTCCGCAGGTGCAGGCTCCACCGTCATACCCGATGCGGCAAACGCACCCACCCCCGGCACCGCTACGCACGATACCGCCACTGCCGAGTCAGGCGCGGCGTCCTCTGATGTGGCGGAAGCGATGACGACTCCGATTGATGCACCGCTCTCCCCCGTCACGCCGCGCGCACAGGGCGCGAATCGCCGTGACGGCGTGTTCCGCATCGGTGACTTCTTTGAGTCGATCACCGGGTATCACACTGCGCCGGCGCAGACCGCGCCGCATGAGTGGCTAATGCTTCAGGAATCGACCTTGGCCGCCGCCACCAATGGCGAGGTGTTCGCCGATCCCACCGGTCTGTTTTCCAAGACGCGCCAAGGGTTCAAGAACATGCCCGACGATGTGCGGCTCGCGCTGATCTCCAAGCGACTCGGCATGATCGCCCAGGCCGGTCAATATAATCTGCCGCGTTCGTTGAAGCGCGGCGACGGCGCGGCCGCATGGCTGTCCATCCACGAGTTCGTGCAGGCCACCGCCTCGTTGGTGTTCCTGGTTAACGTGCCGATGGTGGTGGGCTATATGCCGTATTACAAGTGGCAGTTCGCAGCATTGCGCAAGCTGTCTGGCTCGATGTTCGCGCTGTTGCCGAACGTGGGCGAACAGTTGGAAACCGTGATGCGATTGAGTTCGGCAGCCTGCTATGGCGGGGCCGGATTTGGCGAAGGCGGCAAGGGCGCGGCTCCAGCAATCGAGAAAATCAACGATATTGTGGAGCAGATTGCGGTGGATATCGTCAAGGAACTCAAACGCGAACACCTGACCACGTCCGGCGAGACCTTCCTCGAATGGCAGCGCCCGTATGTCGAGGACCACATCGCCTCTGATGATCCGGTGCTTAAAAGTTTGTAGATTCAAGCTCCCTCTGCCACGGCTTCGCCGTGCCACCTCCCTCATCAGAGGGAGGTATCAGTGAAAGGAACGTCGATGACCAACGAACTGACTGATGATGAACTGCGCGAGGCTATTGTGCGTCATGAATGGGATCAGTTCCAGCGCACCAACAATGAGGGTGGACGCGCGGCATGCCAAGGCAACTGGCCGGTGTTCCACCAGATGCGGCTGGCCCAGTTCCTCACATGGGAGCGGCCATTACTCACCAGCTATGCCGCTGATCTTGACGCGGCCGACCACGTGGGCCGCAACCTCGTGACCGAAAAATACGGCCGCATGATGGCCTCCACCGCACCGGAAAATTTCACGAAGAACATAGAGCCGTATATTCCGCGTCTCTCTGAAGAGCGCGCGGCCCGTCAGGAACAGGTCATCGCCCAGCAGGTCGCCTGGGCCAAGGATTTCCGCGAGCGCTACCCCAAGCTCGGCGAGGCGATGCGCGCACTCACCACCACCGAAGACACACCATCTGCCACCTCATTCGAAACCTATCTGCGCGGCGAGCTTGGTACGTATTCCGACCAGACCTTCGAACGTTACGAAGCGATGATTGGCGAGCGCGCCGCAGCCAGCCCGCAACGCAATATCACTGAGGAAACCTTGTTGCACACAGTCCAGCTCGGCGGTTTCGACACCTTAGAGGAGGCCGAAGCCTCCCAAGCGTAATACTCAGCCATTCACTGTGTACCGGACACCCCGACTGATGTACGTCGGCCGGCCACACCCAGGCCAACGCAATCTGCCGATCGCCCCACACCCAGACCACCAACGCAGCTTGCCCGCCAGCCCCCATTGACCGGCGCACATCGGAAGAATTACAGCGAGAATAGGCCCCAGAATGCCAGTGTCATCAGTGTGGTGAGAGTGCCGAGCGCTACCATCACGCATATGACGCGCCGTACACCGACGATATCGGCGCGGCAATACCAGACACGTTCCATTTCCCAAGCAAACAGCACCACCAACAGCATGGTCGCTATTCGCAGCACCACCCATCCGACGGCAAACAGCCGCGGTTGAGGCATAACCAATACAGCCGATACGCCTACGGCGCTCATATAGCCATACAACAGCACGGTAATCACCATCACCGCTGTGCCGATACCGGCAGATAAGCCGGCAATGCCGTGCAACATGCGCCGCTGGGCGGCCCCCAGCTCACTCGGCGTCGCATGCACGGCCCGCACAGTCGCCACACTACGTCGCCCGGCCAGCAACGTCTGTAGCCAAGAAAACACAGTCAAGCCAATACCTAATATCGCCGCCATCACGATCAGCACGGGCCCTGCCACCATCAGACCGGCCAGCACGCCAAGCGAGCCGACGATACCGGATCTGGTACGTTGCGACGCGGCGAAGCGCTGGTGAGGTGTTGCACCGGCGACTTGGGGCGTTGCCCATCCATCGGCTTTGGTTCCGGCAGTCACACCGTTCACCCAATTTTCCAGCGCTTGCGTATAGCCTTCGGCCAATGGCAGGTTCGGGGTGAATAAGCCCTCACCAGCCCGCATCTGATGGTTGCCGGCAAAATAGCGTACGGTGACGTTCTCGTTGCCGGACTTGTTGGCCGTGGCGATGATCCGCTGCGCCCCCTGTTCGATGGGCATGGCCGTATCGTAGGTGCCGTAGTTCACCAGCACCGGCATGGTGAGGGATTTCAGATACCGGTCGGCATCAAAGTCGGCATAGGCTAGATCAAATGGCGCGTAGTCCAGCGACATCAATTTGGCCATGTCTTTGACCACGGGCTTGGGCGCGCCGGCCTCATGCGTATAGGCGCTGACAGCCATGGCCATTTGCTCACGTCCATTGAACACCGGTGCGGATGTAAGTACGGCAAAGGCAATGTCTTGCCGTTTCGAGGTTAGAATCGTGGCGATCCAGGTGCCTTCGGATTCGGCGTAGATGCCGGTTTTGGCGGGGTCCACGCCGATTCTGCCACGCAACACGTCGAGCGAACGCCCGTATTCGCGAGCAAAACGCGGGTAGTCGCGATGCAGCACGGTGTAGTTGTCGTTGCGCTTGGCCGGCACCAAGGTCACGATGCCGGCAGCGGCCATGGCGTTGGCGATATCGCCGAAATCCTCGGCACCACTGGTACCGGACCCGTGAATGAACAGACAAGCCGGGCGTGGCCCGGGAGCGCCGACCGGTTCACGTAGTACGGCGGGTAGCGTGACGCCGTCGCCGGTCTTGATGGATAGTCGGGTTTCACGCGTACGATATCGCCCCTCGTGGGGAATGTTCGCATGGGCAGGGGTGATGGTGGTGTCGGCAGAAGCGATAACGATGTGCTTGGTGTAGGGCCGTGTGTTCCATTGCGGCATCATCGCCCAGCCAAGTGTGGCGAATACCAGCGTCATCGCCATCGCGGTGGCGATGACGCTCGCTACCCGCCGCGCCGAAATCCGTTTCATAGTTACTATGCCTCCCCCCCCCATCAGCATAGAACGGTCGGCTCTTATCGGTCGGCTCCCGTCATAATGTGCTTCTACTGGGACCGTAATGCAATGGTTTGTAACGCTATTTTCTCTTCTTGACGGCACCGACTATGGCCCATACAACGGCCACTATTACCAGAATCAGTCCCACTACGGCGCAAATAATAGCCGTCAGCAATTGCGGATTCGGCGAGAACAACGAAATCATCCGATCCGGAGATATGTACCCGAAAACCAGCGCGATCACGCCGATAATCACGCCTAATAGTCCGAATACCACAGTAGGCGCGCTGGTGCTCTGTTTCTGGATGTTCTTGGCACTCTTGACATCCTTAGCATTCTGGACGTTCTTGGCGCTCTGGACGTTCTTGGCGCTCCCCCCAGGCTGGCATGGTTTGCCGGCGGTCTGAGACTGCCCATAGGGAGGTCGTGCTGAAGATGCTGCGTACATCGGCACATCATCGGCAGATGGAATCGGCCCACCATCTCCCTCCACGGCATCGGCAACTGTTTCCAGGGCAATCCGATCTGTGGTTGGTTCGATGGGCGATGGAGAGGCAGCTGTTGCCTGCGTATCCACATCCGAGACCGACGCATCCGCATGATTGTCGGGGACGGGCAGCACAGCCGTTTCGTCATCATCCGCTGCGGATGGCAGCACCGTGGTATCGGTTCGGTCATCGACGGTCACCATGGTTGTGGTCGCGGTGGTCGCGTCGGTTTCGGAAGGTATGGCCGTGGTCGGTGTCGCATCCTCGATGGAGGCGAATTCCTTGGTTTCATCAGTCATGATTCCATCTCCTGGTTGCAACGGCTTGATCATTCCGATTGTTCGGTTGTGTTCTTGCTTGTACTGTTGCCGTCGTATATATCGGCAAGCGGCTGGAACGTAGAGCCTTCCCAATCGGAGGCGTACACCACGTTGACACGTGCTTCCACCACATAGGGAATATTGATTTTTAATTCTGGGCCGTTGTCCGGCATGGCGGATTCCTTATACAACCATTCGTGATCAGGCCCATTGGTGGCACTTTCAGCTTCGAAGAAAACAAAGCTTGGACCCATGTAGTTGTTGTATACCATCTCGTATTTGCCGCCAACGTCACTCGAAGTGGAGTAGTAGGAGTCGGCGGTGCCGAAGGCGTAAGTGCAGGAATCCGGCAGAACGATATGCACTTGCGCCTGTGTTGCGGCTATGGTGATGGTACCGACCGGGCAATTACTGATGGAAGTTTTGCCATCCAGCATCTTCACCGTGTGCGGTCCATGTGTCTTGTCCCAATCGGACCAATCAATGATTGCCTGATCGGTGTTGTAGTTTTCACCGCTGAACGCCACACCTTGCTGCAATGTTTCAAACGTGGCATCGCTGGCATCGGCAACGAAGATGCCATCCTTTTGCACATCGTTCATGCCGTCGCTGTTTCTCGCACTGACAGATTGGCTCAGTGAAACAACAGTATTGATGCCGCTGGCACCAAGATCACGGTAGTACACGCCATACGTGCCTGAAATGATGGTCATGCAGAGCGCGCATCCACCGGCAACCAGTCCGAGAGGAATCAGACCACCGGTACGCCGTCCTCTGAATCCGAGAATGATGACCACCAGCCCCATCACTATGCATACTGCGGCAATCCAGATGGTGCCCAGACGCATAATGCCGATAATGCCCATGTCGTTTACCCAAATCAGTCCCATCAGACCGGCAAAGGAGAGGAAGGTAAGGCCCAGTATGCTCAAGACCACGATTGGGCCCGCCGGCTTGCGGCGCTTGGACTCGGTGGGGGCATAGGCCGTCGCATTCATACGGTCGGGGGCAAACGGCCCGTTGGGTACTGTGCCGGGCATCGCGCTGGGCACTGTGCCCGGCATCACGCTGGGCATCGACTGATAGACAGGCTGTGAAACAGGTTGTGAAACACTAGGCGCGGTTTGTGAAACAGGTTGTGAAACAGGTTGTGAAAAAGGTTGCGGAGCTGAATACAAAGGAGATTGAGGTACTGGTTGCGCGGCTGGATATGAGGCAGGCTGTGGAGCTGGATATGACACAGGCTGTGAAACCGGTCGCGGCGCAGATGCCCCGAATCCGTACCCTTCCTGCTGGCGAATGCCGCTTTTGGCCAACAGCCATAGCGCTAAGGCGGCGAGCGCAATACAACCCCACCCCGCACCTGGAATCACGATTGCCACGGCGAGGAACAGGAAGCATCCCAGACAATTCCAGTCCCATTGGCCGGCAATGAGGTCCTCGGCCAAGATGTGTCCATCGCGTACATCCGGCATCAGAAACCAGCCGAGTGCGTACAGAGCTGCGCCAAAACCGAAGAACAATGTACATACAATCACCAACGCACGTACTAATGTGGGGCTCCAGCCAAGCCGTAAAGCGATGCCGCTGCATACGCCGCCGATCCACCGGTCGTCGCCGCGAACCAGTCCACTGGATCGCACCCAAGTGAAGAAGCGTCGCGATGTCTTGTTTTTTTGCGGACCAGGCTGCGGCTGTGGCTGATATGGATTCGCGTTTGGATTGCTCATGATTCCATTACACCGCCCGATCACTGCCACAACGCTCGGGGAACACCCTGATTGTTCCCTGAACACCGGGTAAAACCCCGGCCGCAACGCCCTGAGCGCGGCACAATAGGAGTATGACGTCATCTCCCGAACCATTGCTGCCCGCGCGCATGCCGTTGATGCGCCCCCGGCAGGGCCGTTGGCTCACCGGCGTGTGCAAGGGCATCGCCCTGCACTTGGGCATCGGCGTGGCATGGGTTCGGATTGCGTTCATCGCACTGACCGTCCTCTACGGCGCAGGCATCATCGCTTATGTATTCCTGTGGGTGTTCATGCCTGCCGGAGACCCGGTGGCGGCTGCGGCTCGCACAGTGCCCGTTAATCAGGCGCCGCTTGCGCGAGGCAATCAGCCACTTGCCGCTCATGACGACGAATCGGCTGCCGCACCGGAATCATTGTCCGAGGCCATCCAACGTGCTCCGAAACCGGCCGTCGTGGCATTGGCCGGTTTCGCGTTGATGGCCACTGGACTGTTGCTCACCAGCACCGGTGCGGATGTCCAGATTGTGTTTCCGCTGCTGGTAGGGTTGGGCGGCATCGCACTGGCATGGATGAATCTTAGTCCGCGAGGCACGCAGCTGTTGTCTATGTTGGGCGGCATCGCACTGATTTTCATGGGATGGGCATTGTATGTGCATAATGTCAGCATTCCTGGGTGGGGCACCTCTCCTCGACGCATTGTTGCCAGCGGATTCGTGATGATCGTCGGTATCGTGGTGGCGGTGATGCCGTGGGCGAACGCGATGCTGCAACGACTCACCCACGAGCAGGCATTGAAGGAGCGCGAAGAGGAGCGCGCGGACATGACCGCCCATCTGCATGATGGCGTGCTGCAAACGTTGGCGCTGATTCAGCTGAACTCCGAGGAACCGACCACCGTATTCGCCCTGTCGCGTAGCCAAGAGCGCGAGCTGCGCGAATGGCTGTATCAGGAACGTTCCACATCGGATCGTTCGGTGGGAGCCGGATTGAAGCAGATCGCCGCCGAGGTGGAGGACGAGCACGGCAAGCCGATTGAGGTGGTCACCGTGGGCGACGCGCGGCCGAGCGCCCAGACCGATGCGCTGCTGGACGCCACCCGTCAGGCGTTGGTCAATGCGGTCACGCATGGCGGCGAGCCGGTGTCTTTGTATTGCGAGGCCAGCGACACGATGGTTGAAGTGTTCGTGCGCGACCATGGCGAAGGCTTCGATATGGACGCCATTCCGCCCGACCGGCTGGGCATCCGCGAATCGATTATCGGCCGCATCAAACGGCGCGGCGGTACAGTGGAGATAGTGTCCAGGGCCGGCTGGGGCACCGAGGTCAGAATGCATATGCCGATCGCGCTGAAAGCGGCGCAGGGAGAACATCGATGAGCGAGAACGAGACAGCCAAGATTCGTGTGGCCATGGTCGATGACCATGAGATGTTCCGTGCGGGCGTAATCGCCACGTTGCGCGATTCCTTCGATATCGTCGGCCAAGCGGCGGACGTGCCCGGTTCGGTGGCGATGATCGCACAGACCAAGCCGCAGGTGGTGTTGCTGGATGTGCATGTGCCCGGCGGCGAGGGTGGCGGCGGTGCCGAGATCCTCGCCAAATCGCGGCCCTACTCCCCCACTACCGTGTTTCTGGCATTGTCGGTTTCGGATGCGCCGCAGGATGTGGGGTCGGTGATTCGCGCCGGCGCCCAGGGCTATGTAACCAAGACGATTACCGGCGCTGATTTGATTTCATCCATCAAGCAGGTGCATGAGGGCTATGCCGTGTTCTCGCCAAAACTGGCCGGTTTTGTACTTTCGACCTTCCAGGGTGTGCCGGCGGCGGGGTCTGATGGCGGCGCTGATGGTGCGGCACGGGCTCATGATGAGGAGCTGGACCGGCTGTCCGCCCGCGAGCAGGAGGTCATGCGGCTGATCGCGCGTGGTTACACATATAAAGAGGTGGCGGCCGAACTGTTCATTTCGATCAAGACGGTCGAAACGCACGTGAGCTCGGTGTTGCGAAAGCTTCAGCTTTCGAATCGCACCGAGCTCACCCGCTGGGCCGCCGATAGGCGCATTGTGTGATGAAACGACAATGAGCTCCCTCATCAGAGGGAGCTCATCTGCTCATATCACTCCGCGTCGCGGAAACCGTTGGGGTTCTTGGTCTGCCAGTTGAGGGAGGAGGCGGCCATGTCGTCGATGGTCAGCTCGGCCTTCCAGCCAAGCTCCTTCTCCGCCTTGGAAGCGTCGGCGTAGCAGGCGGCGATGTCACCGGGGCGACGCGGCTTGATCGCGTACGGAATCGGATGACCGGCGGCCTTCTCGTAAGCCTTGATAACCTCAAGCACGGAGTAGCCGTGGCCAGTACCCAGGTTGTAGACGAACACGCCTTCCTTGTCGATGTGGTCAATGACGGCCACGTGGCCCTTGGCCAGGTCGACCACGTGGATGTAGTCACGCACACCAGTGCCGTCGGGCGTGTCGTAGTCGTCGCCGTAGACCTGGACTTCCTTGAGCTCGCCGACCGCGACCTTGGCCACGTACGGGGTGAGGTTCGCCGGAATACCCTTCGGGTCTTCGCCCAGCAGGCCGGACTCGTGCGCGCCGACCGGGTTGAAGTAGCGCAGCAGCACGATGGTCCAGGACGAATCAGCCACATGTACGTCGCGCAGAATCTGCTCCTGGAACAGCTTGGAGGTGCCGTACGGGTTGGTGGTGCCGCCGGTCGGCGTCTCCTCGGTAATCGGCAATTCCTTCGGCGTGCCGTACACGGTGGCGGAGGAGGAGAAGATGATCTTCTTGACGTTGTGCTTCTTCATCACCTTGAGCAGCACAAGCGTGGAGTACAGGTTGTTGTCGTAGTATTCGATCGGCTTGGCCACGGACTCGCCCACGGCCTTGAGACCGGCGAAGTGAATGACCCAATCGATGTTGTTTTCGGTGAAGACGCGTTCCATAAGCGCCTCATCGCGCACGTCACCGTCGTAACGCTTGACCGGCTTGCCGGTGATCTGCTCGACGCGCTCAAGCGCCACGGGCGACGAGTTGCCGTAGTTATCTACGGAAATAACGTCGTAGCCCTTGTCGAGCAGTTCGATGTCGGTGTGGGTGGCGATGAATCCAGCACCGCCCGTAACCAGAACAGTAGTCATATCTCCTCCTTTGGAAGGACTTGCCTTCGGTTTTCCTTCAGTATTGAGCTTACTTCACTTGACCTGTTTCACCTAGCGGCAAAACCAAGACTTTCGAGGAATGTTTGCGTGGTGGCTTTCTGCTTGAAGACGGCCGTGTTGCCGAGGATGCGGTAGCAGACGCTGCCGAGCTCGTCACGTACGGCTTGGTGGATGGCCTCGCGGTCGCGGTTTCCGGCCAATGTTTCAGCGAGTTCGCCCCATTCGAGACTGAATTCGCTGACTTCATCGGGCAAATCGCGGCCTTCGGCGAGCGCCTCCTCGACGATGCCGAGCTGGTCGACGAGCCGTCCGGGCAGGATGAACAGGCCTTGGGCTTCGATCAGTCCAATCGGCTCCTGCTTGACCGGCCAGTATTCGGGGTGTGCATGGAAAATACCTTCCGGGTACTCGTCGCTGATCGCATTGTTGCGGAAGATGAGACTCATCTCATAGCCACGTTCGGTGATGATCGCGCTGGGCGAGAGGGCGGATTGGCGGTTGCCATCCGCGTCATGGCTGGCGATGCCGTTCGCCGCGTCGTCATAACCGACCCATGCCTCGCGGATGATGTCGGATACGTCGATGATGCTCTGGCGGTTTTTCGACACCACACGCACGGCGGTACCGGGCCAGTCGAGGATTTCGACCACGGCGTCCGGATAGTCGGCGAGCGTGAAGGCGGCCCAAGTGGCGGCCTTGTGCATCGGCAGCAGTTCGCCGCCGCCCTGGTAATGGTCATGGGCGAGTACCGAGCCGCCGATGCGAGGCAGCGCGGCGTTGCATCCGAGGAAGTATCCGGGGAAACGGTCCACGAAGTCGAGCAGATGGCCGAAGGTGTCGCGGTCCACATGCATCGGCGTGTGGTCGGTGTTCACGCAGATGCCGTGCTGGTCGAAGTAGCCGTAGGGCGAGAACTGCCAGAACCATGACTCGCCGCCGAGCGTGACCGGCAAGGTGCGCAGCGTGCGCTTGTCACGTCCGGCGAAGCCCTCGTTCTCATGGCAGATCGTGCACTTCGGGTAGCCGCCGGACACGGCGTTGCCGGCCGCCGCCTTCTTCATGTTCTTGAATTCGGGTTTGGCGAGGTTGATGGTCACCGTCAGCCCGTGCGAGTCGAAGCGCGGGTTCCGGTCGAGCTGGGCACGCTTGACATAATTGTTGGCCACACAGTAGTCGTAGAACCATTGCATGGCGGCCATGCCGCCGTCCCTGTGCTCGATGAGCAGGAACCGGTCGTCGAGATCGGCGGGGTTGGCGGAGAGGATGCCCATGATGGTGTCGGCGTAGGCCGGGCCTTCCTCCGGATCGAAGAGGCCGGCGGTTGTGGCGGCGGCGCGGAAGGCGGCGAGTAGGGGGTCGGGGGTCTTTTCGCCATAGGGGGCCTGGCTTCGGCTGCCAACAATGTCTTGGACTACGTCTGACACTGACGCCGCCGACGTTGTGGTTTTGGGTCCGGGGTAGGAATCCAGGTGGAAGAGGGTGAAGATTTGGTTGCGGGTCCAGTCTGCGTTGCGTGGGTCAAGGTCAAGATGGGCCAAGGCATAATCGATCAGGGCGTCGATGCTGGCGTATACCTCGGTCAGCTGATCGCTCATTGCTCGGCCCCCATCATGCTGGTTCGGGTATGGTTCGACTGACGGCTCACTTGGCAGCCTCCATGATGTCGGCTACGATGGCGTGGGTTTCACTGGCCTTCTGCTCCATCTCCTGCACGAGTTTGATCTGGGTGCGGGTGCGCACCAGATTGTGCTCGGGGTACTTGGTGGCAAAGTAGATATCGCCTTCCAAGTAGTCGGCGAGAAAGCGCATGCCGCATTCCATGGTGAGCAGGTTGCCGCTGAACGGCAGCAGTTCGGCCTCGCGCGCGGTGATGCTGCCACGTAGTTCGCCCACGAATCCTTCCGTGTAGGCACGGAACAGCTCGGTGCTGAAATGCACCTTGCTGAGGTCCTTTTCGTCTTCCAGAGCAGTGGACGCACCAAAGCGTATGGAATCGCCGAAGTCGAACAGCATGGAGCCGGGCATGATGGTGTCGAGATCGATGATCGCACGCGCCTTGCCGGTGGTGGCGTCCATGAGGATGTTGTTGAGCTTGGTGTCATTGTGGGTCACGCGCAGCGGAATCGAACCGTCCCTGAGCCCATCCATCACGACGGCATACTGGTCGGCGTGGCTCAGATAGAAGTCGATTTCCGGCTGGCATGCGGCGGCGCGGCCGAGCTTGTCCGCGGCGAGGGCGGCCTTGAAGTCCTCGAAACGATGCGGGGTGTCGTGGAAGCGGGCGATGGTTTCGGTCAGCTGGCTGGCGTCGAATTCGGACAGGAAGTTCTGGAAGTCGCCGAATGCGCTGCCGGCTTCGCGGAACACGTCCGGGTTCGGCACGAGGTTGTACGACACGGTGTGTTCGATGAACTTGTAGACGCGCCATGCGCCGCCATCGATCTCGGCCCAGGTGGCGCCTGAGGTGGTGGGCACAATGTCCAGCGTCTCTTTGCCCTGAGCCTTGAGAGTGGAGGTGACCAGTTCGACATTGCGCATCAGATTCACCGTATCGGGGAAGATGCTGGTGTTCATCTGCTGGAGGATGTAGCGGGGGCCGTCCGTGGTCACCAGATAGGTGGTGTTGATATGGCCGTCTCCGTAAGGTTCGATGCCGGTCACGGCACCTTCCAGCGCAAAATGCGAGGCGATGCCGAATAAAATTTCATTGCTTTCGGTCATGATGGGTCCGTTCTCCAAAACGCGGGAATCAGGCTTCACGCCATGCGATGCCGCTGTCGGGCAGGTCGAAGTCCTCGGTGGTGCCATCGGCCAGAGTCACCGTGGTCCGCTGCGGCTGATCGGTGTTGTTGATTACGCAGTACAACCCTTGCTCGGGGAAGTGCGCCACCTCGCACTCCGGGTTGGACGAGCTCCAAGCCGCATACTTGTCTTCGTTGTGGGAGGCGTAGAACAGCACGCGTTCCAGCAGTCGGGCGTTGGCCGCCGAATAGGGCAGACCGGAGATGTACACACCGCGGCCTTCGCCATAATCATTGGTCGCGAGCTGCACCTGCCCGCCGTCCGCGCGCAGCAGGGTCACGTTTTCATTGACCGGATACGTGTTGAGCACGGGTTCGCCGAAGTCGATGCCGCCCAACGGCTTGATGGACTGGCCACCGCCGCAACCGCTCAGCGGGATGCGGTAGCCGGCCTGTTCCCAAGCCTCGCGGGCCGCCGTGTCGACCGGCACATCGGCGGTGATGAAGTGGTCCGGCACCACCGGTGGGAAATACTTGTCCACGGAGAGGGTCTGATAGCGCTCCTCGTCCACGCCAATCACGTCGGCCAGCTGGAAGAACCGGCCCGCTTGGAAGCGCGGTGCCGAGCTCGGCTCGCCCACGCCCACGAACGCGCCGCCACCACGCACCCAGGCGCGCACGGTTTCCACGAGCTTCGGGTTGGTCCACACGTCGCCGCCGGTGAATGCGGTGTCGACCGGGCCGCCGTTGATGATTACGTCGATATCACTATCGATGCCATGCGCGAGTACGTCGTCGAAGCTGATGAACCGCACGTTCACGCGCATGCCGGACAGGGATTCCAGAATGCCGTAGTAGGAGTAGGTCTGCTTGTTGGGCAGGGCGTGTGCCACGGTGAACGCCATCCAGGAACGCATCTTGCCCCAGGAATTCAGAATCGCCACGTTGAGCTCGCCTTCGGCGGCCACCCCACCGGTGCGGTCGTGGATGTCGCGGAATTCGTCGGCGATATGGGTCACCGTGTCCACGAACTTCGGGAACTTGGCGGCCAAGGAGAGGTAGCCACCGTAGCCCATACGGCCGATCGGCGAACGCAGGATCGCGCGGCGGGCCTTACGCCAGTTGTCGAGGCCTTCGATGCTCGGGTCGTTGCCCTCGTAGAACGTGTCGGGGAAGAAGTACGGCAGGAAGCGTCCTTCCGTGTATTTGACGCCCGGAATGTCCGCGATCATGCGGGTGGTGGTGCCGTCTCCGATGGAGCCGACGACCGCATCCAAACCCAGCTTTTCGAACCCGTCCTTATACGGTTCGGTACCGATCCACTGGTCGCCAAGGAACATCATGGCTTCCTTGCCTGCCGCGTGCGACATGTCGGCAAGCCGCTTGACGTTCTCGCGCACGAATCCGGAGAGGAAGTCAATCCAGTCGCGTTGCGCCTTGCGGGGCACGCGCCACGCGGAGTTGTAGGCACCGCCATCCACGAAATCCTCCGGACGCAGACGGTAACCGTACTCCTTCTCGAAATCGTCCAATGCGCGCGGGCTCACGGTGCAGGCGCAACCGAACCAGTCGACCACCTTTTCGCGACGCTTGGCATCGAACAGGAGCGTGAACTGGTAGAAGAACGTGGTGAAACGCACCACATCCACCTGCGGGCTGTCCTTCAGCCACTGCTCGAACGTATCGAACACGAACTTGCGGGTGGCCGGATGGTAGATGTCGAACGGAATCTCGTGTTCCTTGTCTCCCCAATCATTGGTCAGGTGGTTGTACATCTCGACCGGGTCCCAGATGATGTAGGCCAGGAAACTCACCGTGTATTCGTGCATCGGCACGGCAGCGGTCACGTGCACGGTGTCCTCGCCCGGGTCGAGCGTCCAGCCGGACGGGTCCACGACCTCGCCCGTGGTGCGGTCCACGACTTCCCAGTACTTATGAGGGTCGGCGTCACGGTTAGGCTTGAGCTGTTCCTCGAAGAAACCGTCCATCAGCGGCACATCCACCGCGTTGGACTCGGCCAGGATACGGGCGGTCAGCAGGTAGACCTGCGGGGTCTCGTCCATGTGCAGGGTGATCCACTCGTTGTGGGCGCGGGTCGGGAAGTAGGCGCTGTAGATTTTCTTGCCAAGAGCGAGCACTGCCTCGTCCAGATGCGTGCCGTCGGAGTTGCGGATGGCGTCCGCACCCCACAATTCGGCGAGTTCCTTGGTCTTTTCGGCAAAATTCTCTTCACTGGGCAGCGTGAAGCGGCCGGTGCTGGTCATGAGTGCTCCTTTGTGGGGTTGGTCATCAAAAAAAACTACAAAGCGACGAATTCGTCGCATACAAAATGACCGGCGTCATCGCGGGCCCTGGGACCCTGACTGCGTAGATCCTTGACGCTTACGGTGACGCCGGACGATTGGAATCGTGTCACTGAATATGGGAGGGACGTTGCCCGGCACCGGAAGGAGTGACACGACATGCCGGGCAGCGGATTGGTTAGCCCTTGACGGCACCGGCGGCGAGGCCGGACTGCCAGTAGCGCTGGAGGCCGAGGAACAGCACGATCACGGGCAGCACGCCGAGCAACGCACCCATCATCAGGGCGCCGCGATCGGTGAACGTGGCCAGCGAGACCATGCCGTACAGACCGAGGGTCACGGGCTTCAAGGTGTCGGAAGACACCATCATCAACGGCAGCAGGAAGTTGTTCCACGTGGCCACGAACAGGAACAGGAAAATCGTCACCATGGCCGGGGCCAGGAGCCTCAGCACGATGGTGAAGAAGATCCTCGCCTCGCTCGCGCCGTCGATGCGGGCGGCTTCAAGCAGTTCGTCCGGCACCGAACTCTGTGCGTACGTACGGCCCAGGAAGAAGCCGAACGGCGAAACGCAGCACGGGATGATGATCGAGAGCATAGTGTTGGTCAGGTGCAACGTGTGGAAGATCGAGTACATCGGGATGGTCAGCAGGGCGGACGGCATGAGCATGCAGGCCATAATGATGCCGATGGCCGCGTTCTTGCCGCGGAAGTTGAATTTTGCGGTGGCGTAGCCAGCCATCACAGACACGATGGTGCCGATCAATGCCGAGACGCCCGAGTAGATCAGGGAGTTCAGCACCCAGCGCCAGAAGTTGCCACGAGTCCAGCCAAGCAGCTTGGAATAGTTAGTGGCGATGGCATTGGGCAGCTGGTCAAGCGGCACAGCAAACCACATGCCGTTGCTACCGGTCATCTGGGCCGGCGTCTTGGTGGACGCGATGATGGCCCAGTAAATCGGGAACAGGAAGTAGATCAACACCAGTACCAGCAGCACCACAGTGAGGGTCTTCACGGCCGCGGACGGTCGCATGGAGCGAGGCAAATCGTGTTGCGCAGCCTGACGCTGCTTTTCGAGCTTGCGCTCGGCCTTTTTGCGGGCGCGTTCTTCAACGGTTGCGGAGCTCATTACTCGTTCACCTTCCTTTCGGCCAAGGTGTACAGCACGGCAAGCACACCTGCGATCAGAGCCATGACAATGGCGATGGCCGAGGCCGGACCGTCACCAGACGGGGTAAGGGTGCCCTGAGAAGTGTTCATGGCCATCATCATCGGTGTATACGACTTGGAAATACCCGGATCAGCCGTAGACATGATCTGCGGTTCGTTGAACAGCTGAATGGTGCCGACGATGGAAAGCAGCATGGCCAGCAGGGCCGCGCCACGCACGTTCGGCAGCTTGATCTTCGTGGCAATCTGCCAACCATTGGCGCCGTCGATACGGGCGGCCTCATAGAGGTCATGCGGGATGGCCTGCAGTGCGGCAAGGAAAATCAGCATGTTGTAGCCGGTGAAGGTCCATGTGGTGATGTTGGCCATCGAGCCGAGCACGATGTTCTTGTTGAAGAAGTCCACATTGACGCCGATGGCGGCAAGTCCCTTGACGATCGGCGAGATTTGGCCGTTGTACAGGTAGACCCAGATAATCGAGGCCACGACGCCGGGGATGGCGTAGGGCAGGAAGTAGCCCAGACGGAAACCGGTGACATGCTTGACCACGAACGAGTCGATGACGATGGCCAACGCCAGTGCGGCGATGATCATGATCGGCACCTGAATCAGGGTGTAGAGCAGCACCCTGCCGACGCCGGACCAGAAGTTGCCGGAAGTAATAGCATACTGGAAGTTCTGGAATCCTACGAATTTATTGACCAGCTCGCCACCGCCGTATGCGCCACCGCCCTCGGTGACCTGACGGAAGAAGCTGGAATAGATGGCCCAGATGATGGGCAAGATGAACACGAAAGTGAACAGGACGGCGAACGGTGCCATGAACGCCCAGCCGGTGCGGTTCTCGCGCTTCTGAGCGCCGGACCGCTTCGGCTTGGCGGCGGCACGCCTAGGTGCTTTGCCCTTCGCCTGAGTAGTGGATGCAGTCATAATACAAAACCTGTCTTCGCAAAGAACAGTAAAACAAATGACAAGGGCCACAGCGCCCCTGCAGCAATACCCCCAAACAATACGGAAGGCCGGAGTATGTGCCCCGGCCTTTCGCTATGGTGATGCGAGGCATCGGAGGTCTTGGACGGCCGGCTATTTCAAGCCGGCCCGTTGACAAGACCTAGTGAGGTCACTCCTTGACGGACAGACCGAGGTTCTTCAGCGTATCCACCGAGGTCTTCTGAGCGGTGTCGAACACATCCGAAACCTTGGCAGAACCATCGGCAGCCTTGGCGGCGGTCTGTTTCATTGCAGCGCCGACTGCGGAGAAGCCAGGCATGTAGGTGAAGTCACCCATGTTGTCGTTCGCGGTCTTGAACTCAGCCATGACATCCTGTCCGCTGAAGTAGTCGGACCACTTCTGCGGGGTCTTGGCATCCGCGGTGGTGGCGGCCACGACAAGGCCCTGGGAGACAAGGTCATCAATCTGGGTGTTGAACCAGTCAAGGAACTCCATGGCTTCGGCCGGGTGCTTGGAACCCTTGAGCACGGCCACACCGGAACCACCATCGGCGCCGGTCTTGGTGCCATTGCCGAACCAGTCACCGAGCTGGGTGACCTTCCACTCACCAGCACCAGTGCCACCGGCGGAATCGATGAACAGTGGGGCTTCCCAAGCGGCGGCCACGGTGCCGATCAGCTGACCGGACTGGAGGGAGTTATCAAACGATGCATCCCAACGCGGGTTGGTGAGGGCGGCCTTGTTGTCGATCAGCTGCTGGTAGACATCGGCCACGGCCTTGGAGCCCTTAGTCTGGGTGTTGACAACCCAGGAGTTGCCGTCGACCTTGTACCACGGACCGGAAGCGCCGGCCTGGCCGGACATCATCATCATGGCCTCATCAGGTTGGAAGGTCATGATGTACTTGCCTTGGGCAGCGGTCTTCTTGGCGGTCTCAATGAGCTCGTCAGCGGTCTTCGGCACGGTGATGCCGAGCTTCTCAAATTCAGCGGCGTTGTAGAAGTAAGTCAGCGGGCCGGTGTCCTGCGGCAGACCGTAGGTCTTGCCGTCCACCTGCATCAGTGCGAACGGGCCGGAAGCGAAATCGTCCTTGTACTTGGCGGCCTCATCGGTGACATCCTGCAAAAGGCCCTTGGTGAAGACCTCAGGAACCTCGGCGTAACCGACCTGAGCCAAATCCGGCGCATTGCCAGCCTTGACGTCGGTCTCGAGCTTCTTGATCATGTCGGCGGCATTGCCATCGAACTTGGTGGCCTTGACCTGAATGTTCGGGTGCTCCTTGTTCCACTTGGCCACAATGTCGTTGACCAAGGTCATGCCCTCGGAATCCGGCAGACGGTGCATGTAGGTGATGTTGACCACGCCACCATCATCGGTGGTCTTCGTGTCGCCGGCAGTGTCGCTGCCGCAACCGGCCAAGCCCATTCCCATTGCTGCTACCGCGGCAAAAGCAGCCACGATGCGCTTATTGCGAGATACCATATCTCTACTCCTTCGTAGTGAAATCATCATCTCAGTGTGATGACTGATTACTAATGTATGCCCTCATTCTTTTATTGTCAACTTAGCTAACAATTACCGCGCGTCCCGTTGAGGCGAGTAGCATTAAACCGGTTCGATGCTCGATTGTGCGAGTTTGTTCATTTCATTAACTCCCCTTACAAAGCAACGTACTTTTGGTCCACCGGTAGGCCTAATGAGATATTGGATAGCGGCAACAATCCAAGACGTTAGCTTGCAATCGTCCACCGCAAATTGCAAGCACTTGCCAACATTATCGGTTTTCAGGTTGCCGGCGCGATACCCGACTAGGGGGCACCGCGCCTTAATGAGACGCTACACGAGCAGTCTCAGCAACTGGTAGAGCTGCCACAGGCTACGCACGTTGAAGTGCGTGCCGTCAACCGTGGCGTTCGCCTCGCCATCGCCCACATGGACGATCACGGTGCGCCCGTTCACGGTCAGACTACCGTGCATCGTGATATGATTCATCTTGCAACCTTGTTGATTAAAGGCGCAAGCCGGTAATCAACGCAAAGGCCCGATGCTGCAAACGTCGGGCCTTTTCTTATCGGATCACGCCGATTGGCCCGTCATATCAACGGGGACACCGCATGTTACGGCATCACAAACCAATATATCAGCACCCCGGCGGCAATCAAGAAGACAGGTTCCAGAAAAAGAAAAAAAGGGCCTGGGCATGTTGCCCAGGCCTCGGTTCGCGGACAGGGCGAGATTCGAACTCGCGGAGGGTTGCCCCTCAACGGTTTTCAAGACCGTCTCTTTAGGCCGCTCAGACACCTGTCCTGATGCGCGTTCACACGCGCAAGTATTCATTATACAGAAGGGAGGGATGTTGATATTCGGCAGTGCGGTCGGTCTTGGATTCGCCTGCTGGCTATCAGCGATCTCTCCCTCAGTAATCTCTCCCTCAGTCAGCTACGCTGACAGCTCCCTCATCAGAGGGAGCTAAAGCACGATGAGACTCAGGCCTCCCACTTCGTGGGCTCGATAACTTCCTTGCCGCCCATGTAGGCGCGCATGGCCTGCGGAATCTCGATGGAGCCGTCCTTCTGCTGGTGGTTCTCCATGATGGCGACCAGCCAACGGGTGGTGGCCAGCGTGCCGTTGAGCGTGGAGACCGGACGGGTGCCGCCATCTTCCATACGCTCGCGGACGTTCAGACGGCGAGCCTGGTACTCGGTGCAGTTCGAGGTGGAGGTGAGCTCGCGGTAGCGGCCCTGGGTCGGGACCCAGGCCTCGCAGTCGAACTTGCGGGCGGCGGAGGAGCCGAGGTCGCCGGCTGCGGTGTCGATGATGCGGTAGGGCACTTCGACCTTGGCGAGCATCTCCTGCTCCATGGCCAGCAGGTGCTCGTGCTCCTTGTAGGAGTCCTCCTGCTTGGCGTAGACGAACATCTCCACCTTGTCGAACTGGTGGACGCGGATGATGCCGGAAGTGTCCTTGCCTGCGGCGCCGGCCTCGCGGCGGTAGCAGGAGGACCAACCGCAGTAGCGCAGCGGGCCGTTGCCGAGGTCGAGGATCTCGTTCTCGTGCATGCCGGCGAGCGCCACTTCGGAAGTGCCGACCAGGTACTGGTCATCGGGCTCGCGCAGACGGTAGATCTCGTCGGCGTGGGAGTTCAGGAAGCCGGTGCCGCGCATGACCTCGGGGCGCACCAGCGTCGGGGTGATGGCCAGCGTGAAGCCGTGCTCCTCGGCCTGGTCCACGGCCATGGTGAGCATGGCGATCTGCATACGGGCCACCTGGCCACGCAGGAAGTAGAAGCGGGAGCCGCCGACCTTGACGCCGCGGCGCATGTCGATGCCGGCCACGCCGGTGCCGAGGGTCAGGTGGTCCTTGGGCTCGAAGCCTTCGGCCGCGAAGTCGCGAATCTGGCCAACCTTCTTGACGACCACGTAGTCGTCCTCGCCGCCTTCGGGAGCTTCGGGCTCCACGATGTTGGAGAGCTTCCACATGGCGGTGGTGTATTCCTCGGCGGCGGAATCGGCCTTGGACTTGTATTCGGAGACCTTCTGGGACAGTTCCTTGGTTTCGGCGATGAGCTTGGCCTTCTCGTCCGCCGGGGCGGAGGCGACCTTCTTGCCGATTTCCTTCTGCTGGGCGCGAGCCTCTTCGAAGGCCTTCAGCGCCTCACGACGTGCGGTGTCGGAGGAGAGCACTTCGTCGACGAGTTCCACGGACTCGCCGCGCTTGCGCTGGGATTCCTTGACGATATCGGTGTGTTCACGGATGAATTGAATATCAAGCATGGGCACCAGACTAGCCGCGTAAGCAGACACCGACAATGGCCGAATGCGCGGGAGTCACGCGGAAATCACAGGGAAGCCCGGGAAAGTCCGTGGACGGGTCCACCCGGCCAATTTCGTCAGATGAGACGCGATTGAACCATAATCACGCCCCACGGGGCTGTTGCGTGCAGGAAATGTTCACGTACGGCGCACCATGGCCGCAAACGACCTCCCCACCGATAACAATAGGAGCCATGCCTCAGCCTGCCCTCACCGTGTTTCTGATCATCGCCGCAATCGCCATTGTGGTGGTGCTCATCGCCGTCATCGTCATCGCTCTGCGCGCGCAGCGCCGCCGCAAGCTGGCTCAGACGCTGGAGAAGCGCCGGGACGACGAGGTGCAGTACGCCTTCATCGTGAATCCGTCCAAACCGCAGGCCGAAGCCCGCCGGCTGCATATCCAGAGGTTCTGCGAGGCCAAGGGGCTCAATCGCATCCGCTTCTACGACACCCAGCTTGACAAGGACGGCAGGGTCTGCGCGCTTGAGGCGCTGGAGGACGGCGCCGACGTGGTGATCGCGGTCGGCGGCGACGGCACGGTGCGCACGGTGGCGAGCGCCGTCTCCGGCACCGGCCATGCGCTGGGCATCATCCCCATCGGCACCGGCAACCTGTTTGCCCGCAATATGGGCGTTCCCGTGGACGATATCGACGCCGCGCTGACCGTGGCCACCTCCCACGGCTCCCGCCTGGTGGACATGGGCCGTCTCACCCTGCTCGACCACCCGAAGGACGACCACGGCCACGCCTTCCTCATCATCGCCGGCATCGGCTTCGATGCGGCCATGATCGACGACACCAACCCCGAGCTCAAGGCGAACATCAGCTGGCTCGCCTACTTCGTGGGCGGCGTGAAGAACCTGTTCGCGCCGAAGTTCCGCGGCACGCTGACAGTCACCAGCGCCGACGGCTCGACCCACACCATCAAGAATCTCGATTTCCGCACGGTGATGGCCGGCAACTGCGGCCAGATTCCCATGTTCTCGCTGATGCCGGCGGCATCCTATGACGATGGTCTGCTGGACTTCGAAATCATCGACACCACCGGCGGCATCCTCGGCTGGGCCAACCTGTTCGGCGACGTGGTGCACCAGACGATCATCGGCAAGCCCGAACAGAACCCGCTGTCCACGAACTCGACCATCGAACAGGTTCAGGGCGTCAGTGCCGAAATCACATTGGAAAAGCCGGCCAAAGCGCAGGTGGACGGCGACATGCTACCGGAGACCAAACATATTCGTTTCTCAGTGGATCATCGCGCGCTGATCGTGCGCGTGCCCGACGCCTCCGCGCTGGAAAAGACCGCACAGGCCGCTGCCTCAAACGCCACCTCGGATTTCGCCGAAATGACCGGCACGCTCGAGCCGATTCGCTGATCCGCTACGATGCGTGGCCGGTGACTCGGGCGACGTGCATTGCCAGATAGGCGGTTTCGTCGTCGCTGATATCCGTGTCGAGGCGCAGTTCGAGCAGGGAGGCGATGGTTCGCGCGCATCGTAGCGCGGCGGGATAGGACTCACGAATCACCTTCATCACCGGTGCCGGCTCATCCGTCAGTTGCTGGTGCTGGTGGATGCGTACGAACAGGTAACGCAGATGGGTGATGAACCTGCCCACATTCACGGAACTGCGGTCCAACGTGATGCCGTAGCTGTGGTCGATAATGTCAAGCAGTTGCTGGATCACGCCCGTCATCGTATACGTATAGGACAGGTCGCCGGTGGCGAAGCCGGCGTTGACCAGATGCATGGCAAGCGCGGTGGCCTCGCCGTCCGGCAGCGTGACGTCGAGCCGTGCATTGAGCGATGCGAGCATCGCACGCCCCTGCGCGTATTCCTGCGGGTACAGGTTGCTCACCTCGCCGAGCAGCGGGTAGGTGATGTCGATGCCGCGCCGCACCCGCTCCACCGCATTCGCCACGTGATCCGACAAGGCCATGACCAGCGTGGTGCTGCCGGTCTCACGCTCCCCCAGTCCGGCTTCCTGCATGGATTCGACGACCACGCGGATGATTTCGGGCGGAATGTCCGCCAGCATCTGCGCCAGATGGTCCGGGTCACGCCCGTCCGACGGCACGAAGGTGCGCACGACTTTCGACTCGTCGACCGTCTGCCCCGGCTTGGCCTGGAACCCCAGTCCACGGCCGGTGAGAATCACCTCACCGCCGTCGCCGCCTTTGGCGAGCACGACGTTGTTGTTGAACACTCGCAGTATTTCCATGGCATCCTTTCGCAACGTCATTGTTCCACATCGATGATCGGGCTGCCGGCTGATACGGTTTTGCAGTCACCGCCGTTGTTGTCGCCGCTACCGTCGCCGATCAACGGCGTGACCACGGTCAGTTCAGCGGCGTTGACCACCGTCACCACCACCACAACGCTGTGCCCGGCCGCCGCGACTTTGCCGAAATCCACGGTGGCCAGTGGCTCTCCCGCCGCGATTCGCTCGCCTTTAGCCACGACCACAGCGAATCCCTCGCCATCCATATCGACGGTGTCAATGCCGATATGAACCAGCACCTCGATGCCGCCATCGGTTTTAATGCCGAAGGCATGGCCGGTTCGGGCCACGGTTTTCAGCATGCCACTGACCGGTGCGAGCACGGCTGTCTCACCGGTCGTCTCCGGCACGACGCCTACACCCTCCCCCAGCGCGCGGGAGGCGAACACCGGATCGCCAGTCGCTTCCAGATTCACCAGCCGGCCGGCGACCGGCGACAAGATGGCGTTGGAGTCAAGAGCCCGATCAGGGGCAGCCCGCGATGGAGAATCTTCCGCAGACTCCACATCCGACACGGTCGTGTCAATCCCCCTCGCCATATCCTGCGGGCGTGCGTTCTCGTCTGCCGAGACCATCTGCGTCTTGGTGGCGCGCGACGGCGTGCGGTACCCGAACAACACCGTCAACACCATCGCCATTACAAACGCAACGGCGATGGACAGCGCGTACACCCACATCCGATCGAACACCGGAATCGTCAGCAACGAGGAGAAGGCGAATGCCGTAGTCGTAACGCCCCGGACCATCTGGCCGGATGGCAGCACGGACGGGAACAGCCAGCCGAACACCGCGCTGGTCACTCCGCCGGCCGCGCAGCCGGCGAGCAGCCAGCGGTAGACGCGGCGGTGATGCAGATGGATGCCGTACAGGCTCAGTTCCGAAACGCCACCCAGCAATCCCGCGAGCAACGCCCCCACCGCGGTCTGCCGCATGGCCGAATCCTTGCCGCGTACGGCCAGCACGAGTACGCCGGCGGTGGCACCGAAGCAGGCGAAGTTCCATACACCCATCGGACCTTGGACGAAGTCGTAGCCGAGCGTCTGAATGTTCATCAGTATCAGGGCGTTCAACGGCCAGTGCAGACCGAGCGGCACGAGAAACGGGTAGAGCATCGGGATGATGAGCGCGAACAGGAATGGCACGTGCGCGTTAAGCCATGCTGTGGCCGCTCCCAGCCCGCTGCCGAGCCATATTCCCAGAGGCCCGATAACCAGTATGGTGAGCGCAAAAACGACGACCAGTGAGAGGAATGGCACGAACACCAGCTGTACGCTGTCGGGAATGACGCGCTTCAGCCCGCGGTAGACCACGGCGAGCACGGCGGCCATGAGCAATGGTACGAAGATGTTGCCACTGTAGTCGTTGAGTTGAATCGGTATGCCGAACGCCGACACGGTGCAGGTTTCGGCGCCGAATACGGCGGTGGCCGAGCATTGAATCTCCCCGGAGAGAGCGCTGGATACGGACGTCCCGGACATTCCGGACATCACGCCAGTAAGCTGCGGGGTCATAAGCGCGGCCATAATCGCACCGCCGAGCCAAGGGTCGACGTCCAGTTTCTTGGCCGCATTGTAAGCGATCATAATCGGCAGAACGGTGAACACACCCTCCCAAATCGCCTTGAGTAGTATCCAACCGGTGGACGTCTCGCCATCAGGCACAATGCCGAGTGCAACGATCACGTTGACGATGGCGATGACCAGCGAGGCACCGAGTAGCACGCCCAGAATCGGGCGGAACGAGTCGGACAGGTAGTCGAAAAACGCGGCAGCCCGGGCACGGGCGGCACTGCCCCACTCGCGGATGGTACGAGGCATGAAGTGACGGGATGTATTGGCTGGGCCGTGACTCTGCTCGGTGTCGGTATCGCGCAATGGTGCGACGTCGTCGGAAAGGTTCGGCGCGGACTGCGTAGGCTGCGTAGGCTGAGTGGATTGCGTTGACTGAGTGGATTGCGTTGACTGAGTGGATTGCGTTGACTGAGTGGATTGCGTTGACTGAGTGGATTGCG